>Ga0180438_10008479_pt1 | contig 13057 bp, 11 predicted proteins | sample SS_ome_12_FD_132455 | JGI IMG/M metagenome (GOLD analysis project Ga0180438, IMG submission 132455) | Hypersaline lake sediment archaeal communities from the Salton Sea, California, USA - SS_3_D_2 metaG | ecosystem: Environmental > Aquatic > Non-marine Saline and Alkaline > Hypersaline >...
AGAGAAATGGGAAGCGTCGCCGTACGCCAATGTACACATTTATAATCACGATGTTTATCCGGCCCGAACAGCGTTGGGTGTAAACGGCTGCACCGATTGCCATAGTACGGACTCCCGCTTTGTTGCCAACGTGGTTCAGTATCCTTTTGATGCGCAGGGAAAGCCTGTTACAATGCCACAATACAAAATTTTAGGGCTGAATGGCGGTTTATTAACCATCGGCGCTTTTCGCGAAACGTATCTTAAACCCACCCTGTATTTTTTGTTGATATTACTGGGCTGTGTTTTTGTTGGTTGGGCGTTTAAAAAACTGGTAGAAAACCGACAGAAAATTTTGCCATCATTGTTAACAAATAATTGGATGCCATTGGTTCTTGCATTAGCTGCTTTCATCGGTTTTCTCATTCTGCTGGCACAGCCGCAGCTTAGACAGTACGCTCTCCCCACACGATTCTGGCTGGACGCCAATCATTTCCTGATTTCAGTATTGATTTTAATCGGGGCGTTCGTCTTCGCCGTGCAGCAAAACCGGCGGCGATTTCAATGGCTGTTTGTCCAAATCGTTGTCATTGTTGTTGCAGGCGCTTTCATGCTGTTGAAACTGCCTTTTATCGGTTTTCTGACACGATTATGTTATTCAATTTTTGATCTGGCTATTATTCTGACCTTGTTATCAATTTTCGTTCTTTCAATTAACAATCTGTCGAAAAGGCAAGCTTGACAATGTTATCCTTTTAACTATTTTCTTTAACTTGTAGTCAAGATATATAAAAAAGGAGAAAAATGATGTCCCCAAAAGTTGATCGCAGAAGTTTTATCAAAACGGCCGGAACGATTGCCGTGGCCGGACTGGCTTCGACACCTGGCTTTGCTGAAGAAAACAGAACACTCATTCTCGGCGTTTCATGTAGTCCGCGAAAAGGAAAAACCACTGCCACATCTATCCAGGTGGCGCTGGATGCGGCGAAGGGTGTAAGTCCTAAAATTGAAGCTAAATTGATAGATCTGGGTGGTATGCAGATCGCGGGTTGGCAGCCGCCTGTTCAAGGAGTAAAAACCGAAGACGATTTTGAACTCATTCTCCCGGCGCTGAAAGCCCCGAATTTGGCCGGAATCATCATTGGCACGCCGGTTTATTTCCGCAATATGAGTTCGCTGTGTGCCGCCTTCCTGGAGCGGCTTGCGGTTTTGCGACAACCGCAACTCCTCCTGGCAAATAAAGCTGTCGGCGTATTGTCCGTTGGCGCGTATCGAAATGGTGGGCAGGAATTGGCGATTCAACAAATTCAGGCTGCCATGCTCTGTCATGAAGTGATGATTGTCGGTGGCAAGCCCGGCGCCCATCAAGGCGCCACCTTATGGAACGCTTACAACGATGATATTATGAAGGATGAATTCGGAATTGACAGCGCCAAAAAATTGGGGATTCGAGTGGCTGAAGCGGCAATGTCGTGATGATATTAATATCAAGGAGGTGGGATAAAATAAATTATTCCTATTAAATCAGTAAATTGTTATTTTTATTTAACACGAATCTTTCCAATGGCAAAGTTATACTATGACCAAAGTGGTTTTGAGATTCAACCTTTAAGTCCTCTCTTTTTTAAGAGAGGATTTAGGTGAGTTTTTAAAATTAAAGAATCTCAAAACCACTTTCACCTTAGTATATTTAATCCCTCCTTCGAAAAGGCTTTTATCATCAAAGGAAATTGATTTACATGGCCTCAAGATATTAAATTAAAGCTTCTTTCGCCATCGTATGCCGGGATGGATAACTCACAGAAAAGATATAAATCAATTTCTTGATAAACCAAATTCATGAGGAAAAAATGAACGAAAGTATTGCTAAGAAATTATCATTTCTCGATCGGTATCTTACTCTATGGATTTTTCTGGCAATGTTGGTCGGTGTTGGGTCGGGATACCTTTTTCCCGGAATCGTGGATTTCTGGAACAAGTTTCAGGTTGGAACCACTAATATACCCATTGCAATTGGACTTATTCTAATGATGTACCCACCGTTAGCCAAAGTCAAGTATGAAGAGCTCGGCGAAGTTTTTCGTAATTGGCGGATTCTGGGATTATCACTGGTTCAAAATTGGATTGTTGGTCCGATATTAATGTTCGTACTGGCGATTGCATTTCTTGGTGATTATCCAGAATATATGTACGGCTTGATTATGATTGGTCTGGCGCGGTGCATTGCAATGGTAATCGTCTGGAATGAACTGGCACAAGGGGATTCTGAATATGCCGCGGGATTGGTTGCCTTTAACTCCATTTTTCAGGTGTTATTTTTTTCGGTTTATGCGTATGTTTTTATTACTATTTTACCAACCTGGTTTGGTTTAAAGGGCACGGCAGTGGAAGTCACCATCGGGCAAATCGCTGAGAGTGTGTTTATTTATCTTGGTATTCCATTTATTGCCGGCATTATCACCCGCTTTGCCTTAATTAAATTAAAAAATAAGGAATGGTATCATACAAAATTCATCCCCAAGATCAGCCCGATTACACTAATCGCCTTGTTATTCACTATCATCGTCATGTTTTCGCTCAAAGGCGAATACATCGTGCAACTGCCGTTGGATGTGGTACGTATTGCCATCCCATTACTTATCTATTTTGTCATTATGTTTTTGGTTTCTTTCTACATGAGCAAAAAAATCGGTGCCAATTATGCACAATCAGCGACGCTCTCGTTTACGGCGGCCAGCAATAATTTTGAATTAGCCATTGCAGTAGCGGTAGCTGTTTTTGGGATTCATTCGGGAGAAGCCTTTGCGGCAGTAATTGGACCGTTGGTAGAAGTGCCGGTATTGATTAGCTTAGTGAATGTGGCGCTTTATTTTCAGAGAAAATATTTTAAAAACACTGTTTCATCCTGATCGAATTCGAGCTCTGGAATGAAATTAATAATTTTTTAAAAAAAGATTAATGATATGGACCGCGAATTAATCCAAATTGTCATCGGGAGAAACCGCATCGGAATAATCAATTTATCTGATGCCATTGAGAAGATAAAACAATTGGGACTGGATCACGATGAAGAAATCCAACAAAGATTACTGGATCAAATAAAACAAAAAAATTATGTGCCTGATTCCCAAATTGATGAATACGGCCGGGCGCTCCTGCGGGAGTATAAGAAATCACTTGGTTTAACGGTTGCTGCAGAAAAACCGGCGGTAACTTCAATCCGCATTCTGGGACCTGGCTGTGCTGCTTGTGAAAAAATGGAGCAGGATGTAAAAGCGATTTTGATTGAATTAAACATTGCGGCGGATGTCCAGCATCTGCGCGATGTGAATGAAATCGCGGAATACGGGATGGTGCGAACACCGGCGTTAGTAATCAATAATAGAATTGTTTTAAATGGGCGCTCCCTTCCCAGCTCCCGGTTAAAATCACTCATTGAAGAAATACTGAAATAGTTAAAAAATGTACGGAGGATTTATGAAAACACAATCGATAGGGTTTATCGGTGGCGGTCGGATTACCCGACTGCTTTTACAGGCCTTAAAACAAAAAAATGCACTGCCAGAAAAGGTCCTTGTGGCCGATCCGGATGAAAACATGAAGCAACTGGTGCAAAAAATTGATCCCCAGGCCATTCAATGCGTCAGCCGTAATCTGGAAGTGTTCCATGCCGATATTTTATTTTTAGCCGTGCACCCGCCGGTGGTGAAAGAGGTGGCAGCGGAAATCAGCGGTAAAATCGATGCGAACACGTTGGTGGTGTCGCTCGTTCCGGTCCTATCGATGAAAAAATTGACGGCCCTGTTCGGGGGCACAACCAAACTGGTTCGCATTATTCCCAACGCGCCGGCTATTATCCACCAGGGCTACAATCCGGTGACCTATTCGGATGATATCAATTCCGCTGAAAAACAGCAGTTGCAGCAGCTTTTTAGCTGTTGGGGCGAAGCACCTGAAGTGGATGAACAGCAACTGGAAGCGTATGCCATAATCACGGCAATGGGACCGACTTATTTCTGGTTCCAGTGGTTGAAATTACAGGAGCTGGGAAAACAGTTCGGAATGAACGAGACTGAGCTAAAAAAAGCAATGCCCGCCATGTTACATGGTGCGGTGAAAACTCTTTTTGAATCTGATTTGAGTCCAAAGGAGGTTTTAGATTTAATTCCTGTCTGTCCGTTAAAGGATGCAGAACCTGTAATCGAGGAAATCTTTGAAAAAAAATTGACCGGACTTTATGCAAAATTAACTCAGAAATAATTAAAAGGAGAAGTAATTTTGAATATCAAAATTTTAGGAACGGGCTGTCCCAAATGCAGGGAACTGGAAGAACTGGCTAAAAAAGCCGTCGCCGAATTGAGTATAGCTGCGAATGTTGAAAAAGTAACTGATCTTGATAAAATCATGGCTTATGGTGTGATGATGACGCCGGGTTTAGTCATCGATGAGCAGGTGAAAATCGCCGGCAAAATCCCAACTGTCGACCAGATCAAAAACTGGATTCAGGAATCGAATTAATGAATAATATGGAGAAGAGCATAATGAAACTGATAAAATTTATATTCACGGCTTTCATCTTAGTTCTTATTTTTATCACTTATGGCTGTAACAAAAACGAAGCCCAATCCAAAGCAGATTCTACCGAACAACCAACGCAAAAAATTCAGGCCGATTCATCAACAACCAAAAAGAATCCAAAAGTAACTTTTATCGAATTAGGCTCGTTCAACTGCATTCCCTGCAAAATGATGCAACCGGTAATGGATGCCATTGAAGAAGAATTTGGGAATCAGATTGAGGTCGTGTTTTACGATGTGTGGAAAGACCCGGCACTTGGCAGAAAATATGGGATTCGGGTGATACCAACCCAGGTATTTTTAGATGAATCGGGTAAAGAATTCTTTCGGCATCAGGGATTTTTTCCAAAAGATGAGATTGAAAAACTGTTGGTCGAAAAAGGCTTGAAAATACTCAAACAGGTTGCCGTCGAAAAGTAATTTATTCCGGAGTTGATATGTTAACAGACTTGTTCACTTGGCTGACGAATGCGGTTCAGGGGAGCCCGGCCATTGCGATTGGTGCCGCTTTTCTCTGGGGGATTCTAAGTATTTTGCTGAGCCCATGCCATTTATCCAGCATTCCATTGATCATCGGATTCATTGATAAACAGGGACGGGTTTCCGTTAAGCGGGCGTTTTTTTTGTCACTTATTTTTGCAGTTGGTATTTTAATCACTATTGCCGCGATTGGGTTAATAACGGCCTCACTTGGCAGATTGATGGGCGATATCGGTCGAATCGGAAATTATCTGGTCGCCGTTGTATTTGTCGTGGTAGGTCTTTATTTGCTCGATGTGATCAAACTGGATTGGGGGAGTTTAGGCGGCAGTAACGTGAAACAAAAGGGCTGGCTGGCGGCGTTGATTTTGGGTTTGCTGTTTGGGATTGGACTTGGCCCTTGTACATTCGCTTACATGGCGCCCATGCTAGGTGTCGTGTTTCAGGTGGCTGCCGCACAACTCGCTTTTGCAGTTGCCTTGCTCGCTTCATTTGGCATCGGGCATTGTGCGATCATCGTTTTGGCCGGCACCCTCTCGGAAAAGGTTCAGCAATACCTGAACTGGACGGAGAAGACAAAAGGAGCGATTATTCTGCGAAAAATATGCGGTGTACTGGTGATATTGGGCGGTATTTATCTGGTGATTAAGTAATTGAAGGATTTATCAAAATGAAAGAACGGACTAAATTTCTAATTATTGTTACAACATTTATTGCAGCGTATTATATACCATTTGATAAAGTTCAGATTCAAAAAGCTTTGGTTGAATCATTTCTCATGCTTCAGGACTATGCCAGGGAGCATGTGTTGTATTGTCTTATCCCGGCCTTCTTTATTGCCGGCGCGATAGCTGTTTTTGTCAATCAAGCTGCAGTAATGAAATATTTTGGTGCACAAGCAAAGAAAATTCTTTCGTACAGTGTCGCATCTGTTTCGGGAACGATTTTGGCCGTGTGTTCATGTACGGTATTGCCGCTGTTCGCTGGCATTTATAAACGTGGTGCTGGTATTGGTCCTGCCACAGCGTTTCTGTATTCAGGGCCTGCAATTAACGTATTGGCGATCATTTTAACTGCCCGGGTGCTTGGCGCTGAACTCGGAATCGCCCGCGCCGTTGGCGCAATTCTTTTTTCGGTGATCATTGGATTGGCAATGGCGTTCATTTATCGAAAAGAAGAACAGGAGCGAAACGGACAGGCTGCCGTTATGAATGCAGGAATGGATGAAAAAGAACGTCCTTTGTGGCAAACAGGTATTTATTTTCTCACGCTTGTACTCATCTTAATTTTTGCTGCATGGGGCAAACCAGCACAGCCAGTCGGATTCTGGAATGCTGTTTTTCAAATGAAATGGTTTTTAACAATTGCATTATTAGCAGCACTTGCTGTTCAACTATGGAAATGGTTTAAAAAAGATGAAATGGGTGAATGGGTGAATCAAACCTGGTTTTTCGCCTGGCAAATTTTACCGCTATTATTTGCTGGTGTTTTGGTCGCCGGTTTTTTAATGGGTCGCCCCAATACGAATGCCGGTATTATTCCTGCTGAATGGATTCAATCTGCATTGGGTGGCAATTCAATCTCAGCGAATTTGTTAGCATCAGTCTCCGGTGCGCTAATGTATTTTGCCACGTTGACCGAAGTCCCTATTTTGCAGGGCTTGCTTGGCGCCGGCATGGGAAAAGGTCCCGCCTTGGCGTTACTGTTAGCAGGACCTGCCTTAAGCCTGCCGAATATGTTGGTCATCCATAGCGTGATTGGCACCCAAAAGACGCTTGTATTTGTTGCTCTGGTTGTAATTTTGTCAACGTTCATTGGATGGCTTTTTGGAACATTTTTTTAATAAAAATGTATTTCTATCCCTTTGCTTGTCTCAAATCAATAAGAATCAAACGAAGGAGCAACCATGGGCATTACTGCCGATATCATCCTCATTGTCATCGCAGCCTTAATAGGCGGCACCCTTGCCAGATGGATCAAGCAGCCTTTAATCATTGGGTACATTCTGGCCGGGGTTGTCATTGGTCCCCATACCGGTATCGTGTCCATCGCCAATATTCACGACATTGAGTTACTGGCAGAAATCGGTGTGGCGCTATTGCTTTTTGCCATCGGGTTGGAATTTTCATTTCGTAAATTAAAACCGGTTCGAAAAATTGCCCTCATCGGCACCCCGCTCCAGATGTTATTGACCATCGGTTTTGGTTATCTCATTGGTACATGGCTCGGTTTTGATTGGCAAAAATCGGTTTGGCTGGGCGCACTCATTTCAATTTCCAGCACAATGGTTACCCTAAAAACCTTGATGAGTCAGGGCTGGCTGGGAACCCTCTCGAGCCGGGTAATGATTGGCATGCTGATCATTCAGGACCTGGCCATCGTTCCGCTGATGATTATTCTGCCCAAGCTCAGCGACCCTGGTTCTGGTCTGCCATTATTGGGAATAGCGCTGTTAAAAGCGACAATCTTCATTATCCTGATGATTTTAATGGGCACCAAAATTCTACCGTTTTTATTAAAAAGAATTGCCCGCTGGAACTCACGCGAGTTGTTTCTGCTGTTCATCACGGCCCTCGGACTCGGTTTAGGCTATGGCACCTACCTGTTCGGTCTGTCATTCGCTTTTGGTGCCTTTGTGGCAGGAATGGTGCTGAGCGAATCCGATTATGGGTACCAGGCATTGAGCGACATCATCCCGCTGCGGGATATTTTTGGATTACTTTTCTTCACTTCAGTGGGGATGCTTCTGGACCCTAAATTTTTATATGAAAATGTTAAAATTATCACAATCTTGATTCTTTTGGTTGCCCTGTGTAAAGGACTGATTTTTTCTGTGATCAGCCGGCTGTTTCGCTATCGAAACATCGTGCCCCTTGCCGTTGGACTCGGAATGTTCCAGGTCGGTGAATTTTCATTTGTTTTAGCACGAACCGGCCTCAGCACAAATTCAATTGATAACGGGCTCTACTCATTGATATTGATCGTTACCGTGGTCACCATGTTAATGACACCATTTATTTCTAGTATGAGCGCCCCCCTGTATTCGCTCCGCAAAAAATGGTTCAAATCGGAACCCATCGAAACAATCAATCTGCCCAAAGCCGGATTGACTGCACATGCCATCATTGCTGGTGGTGGGCGAGTGGGACAAAATATCGCTAATATCTTGCAGAGAATGCAATTATCATTTGTTATCATCGAACTGGATTTTCAGCAGGCAGAACAATTAAAAAAATCAGAATATCCCCTCATCTATGGCGATGCCAGTCAGGATCCCGTGCTTGAAGCAGCCAATATTGGCCAGGCCAGCCTCTTGCTTCTCACGGTACCATCAATGATAATTTCACAAACGATCACTGAACGCGTTCGTCACCTGAATCCTGACCTGCATATCGTCGCCCGTGCGATCAATGTGGAGCATACTGAAGAACTGCACCAACAGGGGGTATATGAGGTGATTCAGCCTGAATTCGAAGCTAGTTTGGAATTCAGTCGCCAGGCATTGTTGCACTTAAATATTTCCTTCAAGGAAATTCAGCAATTCCTCGATGCAATCCGTCGTGAAATGTACGCTCCGCTCTACAAAAGCAGTAATTCATATCGCATGCTTTCGCAATTGCGCAGCGCCTGCAACTTGATCGAACTAAACTGGGTAACCATTCCCGAACGAAGTCCGGTCATCGGGAGGTCAATTCGCGAACTGCAGATACGAAAACGAACCGGAATTTCAATTGTTGCCATCTTACGAAACGGTTCTCTGCTAATGAATCCTTCACCAGATCTTCATTTTGAGGTAGATGATCTGGTTGGAGTGGTATCTGAAGCACAACAACTGGATCAATTTGTTAAAATGACAGCTTCTGATAATAATTTTAAAAACTAAGATAACCAGATAAAACTTCATAATCTCTGCTCAGTAAAAATCTATAAAATAGAGGGAAGCTTTATTCAAACAAAATCTATCGGTTTCATTGGGTTGACCATGGCGTTCATCTACCGGAAAGAAGAACAGTAACGAAACGGACAAGCGGCAGCGATGACGGCGGGGATGGAGGAAAAGCTTCGTCCATTGTGGAAAACAGCTATTTATTTTCTGACGATGGTCTTAATTTTCATCTTTGCGACCTGGGGCAAGCCTGCTTAACCAGTCGGATTCTGGAACGCTGTTTTTCAGATGAAATGGTATTTAGGGGGTGGGATAAAATAAATTGATTGGTATGATTGTGTAACCTCTTGATTTTTTTAAGCTATAAAATTTCAATTCAACAAGTTATTTAATCCCACCCCCTTAACAAAATCAAGCTTAAATTTATATGATCCGTCGTATCAAAAAAAAATCAGAATAATTGAAAAGGAAGAATGCAAATGCAAGCAACCAATCATCCATTTATAGTTATTGAAAGTAAAGTTCGTGGCAATCATCCAATAATCAGAGGAACTGGTATGCGGGTCCTGGATGTCGTTATTGAATATGTGTATAAAGGTTATCCCATTGACCAGATTTTGGATTACCATCCCCATTTGACCCTTCCCCAAATTCATGACGCCCTTTCCTCTAATTTTCACACAGAGACACCGAGAGCACGGAGTAAACACGGAGAAAAAATAAGAATGCAAACTCCGTGAACCTCGGCTTATTTCAATCCTTCAAGCATTGCTTGCAGTTCCCGATGCACCGTGGGGCCAGCTTCCGGGCCCAGCGAATTAATTTCACCATAATGCGGTCGTTTCGCGCCATAGGTATAAGGAGCCTCAGTGTCCCAGTGGGTTTTAGGCATAATGTAGCCCACTTCATCATTCGCCAGGCCGAGGACAAATTTGTATTCACCGGGCATCAGCTCTCTGATCACCGGCAGCTCGATGGGGTCGTCGGGGAAATCCGCCCCTTCCGGGACTTCGATCCCGCCGTTGACTAATTCGGGATTAATTTCGCCGGGAACGGTGACAAAGCCGGCGGGGCCAATGGTGAAGGCATTCACCTCGCTGCGAATCTTTTTAAAGTTCACAAAACCGCGATGGAAAATCCCCAAAGCGCCACCCAGTTTGAAATGGGTATTTTCAATATCAAACAAAAATGTTTTGGCCCGCAGTTTTATTGCCGGGTTGGTGACGGTGCGCCATTGGTCAGAATTGACTTTTTCCAGCACCAGGTCGGCCAATCGATAGCCCTGGGCACGGGCTTTGTCAAAACTGGCTTTTTCGAAGTGAATATCCAGCCAGGGGTCGTAGACGGTGACGCCAATGGTGCTCATCAGTCCCCCAATCGCGCCGTTGGCAAAAATAGCGATGCCACCGATGCCCTCGCGTTTGAGTTCGTCCGGGTAACGGATGCCTTCTTCTATCCCCTTCAACCAGTAGTAACAAAAATCAGCCGTCACCTGAAGATTTTTGCTTTCCAGGGTTTCCGGGTGATTGCCCCAGTTCATGAGGATGCCGAAGGGGGCCTCAGTGGTGGGATCGCAGAATTGCATTAAATGAATGGCGTCATCCAGTACGCGGGGGGGACGGCCGTCGTCAACCAGGTCGCTGGCGGTGGAATCGATTTTGGCCAGCTTCAGAATTGCCGGACGCCGGTTTTTAAAAGCGTTATTGACGGAGGCAATAATCTGTTCCTTAACAAATTGTAAATAGGCAATGTTCACACCACTTTTGGTAAATTTAGGGCCCCAGAGTCCCATTAGATCCGGTACTTCGTGACAGTGGCTGGACGAGATAATCAGATGGTCGACTTCCGGGAGCTGCTCAGCCAGCATTTTGCGCACATCAATCACATCATCGTGGAAAAAACCAATGGCATCGATTGCGGTCAATGCCACACAAACGACGCCATCATCCCAGACCACCGTGCGCGCCCAGAGGTCATCATGAACGCCTGTGGCCGGGCGATTATTTTGAAAACCAGCCAGCCAGAAAGCATCAAATTTCCCGTTTTGATTATTGTCGATCAATGAATCGCCCTTTTTCGGCTCGAAGCGGGCATTACTGTCGGCATCAATCCAGGTGTCTTCAATGGAAGGGGTAATAGGGATTTTCGCCAATCCAACTAAAAAAGATGTATCCGGAACAGCGGTTGAATCGGCGGGTAATTTTAAATTCAGACGGTAGCCCGGATTTCGATCCCGAATATTATAAAAGGCGATACTCACGATCAGGATAACGACGCCTAAAATGAGAGCCAGTGAAATGAGAGTAATTTTTTTCATGTGTGAGAGTCCTTTGGTTTTTTATAAACGCTCCAACAATTCCTTGAAGGAATAATGGGTATACGGCTCATTGCAGGCGGGTGTGTTGGCGCCGGCATTGGCAACCCAGAGTTCCAGGGATTGGGGAGCAAACAAGACATCGTGTAAATTGCTTTTCATGGCCACCGGGCGGTCCATGAGCCGAATCGCTTTCTCGGTATCAAACGTACCGTAATTTTCCCGGACCCGTTTGGCCAGCTCTTCGTAGCGTTTTCCGGCGGACATCAGGACCACATCTTCCATTGGGTGAATCAGTTGCGGATGAAATTGATTCGGGGCCAGCACAACAAATTGTTGGGGGGTGGTAGCTAAGCCGCGGGCATCAGGAATTTTCCCATCGGAAATCACGTAATAATATTCGCACGTGCGCGGGGTCTCCCCGAAAATGGCCAGGGCTTCGTCGAGTGTTTGGGCAAGCTCCAGGCCTTCCCGCATTAAAAAGCCCATGGGCATGCCATCCCAATCGCCCTGTCCGCCCCCACCCATTTCACCGAAAGCCACCTGGTGCTCATTCATCCCGCTGACCGAACCGATAAAGCCCGCGTAGCCCACATTCACAAAAGCATGACTCCCCTCAGGCTGGAATACGTGAACCACGGCGTTATATTGCAGTCCCAGTTCCGTAATGTAATCCAGGACCCGGCCGTGATAAAGCAATCCGTCCTGGCTGGCCCGATTAAACAGGGCAAAACCGGAACAGTGAAACAGCGCCGGAAAAACATTGGTCAGTTGTACCTCTTCTAAGGGGACGCCACTAGTGGCGGCTAAACCAGCCATTTCTTCCTGGTATTTGGGCGGAATAAACGGCGCTAACCGCTGGTAGGCGGCGCGCATTTTATCGATGTACCATTGATTATGATCAAGCGTATAGACCCAGCACATGGTATATAAAGTGGCATCTACCATTTTCCGGATTTCATTTTTCAATAAAGCCCCGTGGGCTTCGCCCAATTCGCGGTGGGTGCCTTTGGCAATGAGGACCCGATTTCCATCCACGAAAGTGAGCAAGCCTTTCCCCCATTTCCGCTCAGCAGGGCGTGGTTGGGGTCGGATGGCATCTTCCAGGAGAATACCGGCGGTGCGGAGGGCACCGCGATAAATGGCGGTGTTCAGTTCCTGCCGCTTAACCTCAATTTTTTGATAAGCCGTGGTATCCAGTGGAAAGGCTGTGACCGGTATTTCTTGTTGAACAATATTGATTTCCAAAACGCGATTACTGTCAGGGACAATCAGACGAAAGGCATAAGCCGGGGAGGAGCGGTGCCAGATTTCAAGTCCGGTTTTAAGCAACTCTGGTGGCAGTTCAATCACCTGACAGGCGTGATCCTGCCATTTTTCCTGGCGAAAACCGAAATCTAAAAATGCTTTGGCAGCCAGTCCGATTCGTTCCAGCCAGCCCAAAGAGCGAATGGGAGCCAGTTTCGGATGATTTTCCAGAATCTCACCAATGAGCAAAAGCAAATCGAATTGAGGTTGCTCGTCACCAGCACCTGAGATGAAAAGCCTTGAACCGGACGCACTCGCCTGTGTTTCGTTTTTATCGGTCTGCACTTGATAGCGCTTTTGATTCCACTGAACATCGGCCCGAAAATGCTCGTTTTCCTGATACAAAAGCTTTGCCCGGATCGAATCGGCTTTTTCGGGGTTGCCCCAGTTCGCCTGCATTTCAAAGTTGAGAGAGGGACTGCCGTGATTTACTGCTTCGGTCATTTGCGTTAATAATCGGTACACCGCCAATGATCCGGAGAGACGACTCCAGAAAATGATAACGAGGACGAT
>Ga0180438_10008480_pt1 | contig 13056 bp, 12 predicted proteins | sample SS_ome_12_FD_132455 | JGI IMG/M metagenome (GOLD analysis project Ga0180438, IMG submission 132455) | Hypersaline lake sediment archaeal communities from the Salton Sea, California, USA - SS_3_D_2 metaG | ecosystem: Environmental > Aquatic > Non-marine Saline and Alkaline > Hypersaline >...
GCCCGGTATCTCCCAGCCACCGGCTTCACCAACTTCGTTACCTCCGCTGGTGCGGTTTGAGTAACGGGCTGCTGGCTAAGCTTTACCCGTGTGGGACTTGAACCCACTGGATCGCGCCAGCTTTGCCTGGCGCACTTCTAGTCTGTCCCCCCCTTTTTCTCTGATAAAAACAGGCAAGGGGGGAATGTCAATAGGTATAAAATCTTCCGTCTGCTTTTTCCAGGTTATCTTTAAACCCGCTTTTTGCAAAAATGACGTATACTTTTTTCAAGCCAGGGGGTACGTTCACGATATTGGCTTTCCTGGTCAAGTTGTTGTACACCGAATAACCCATTTTTTGGTTTTGCCATTTGCATTCGATAAAAGCGGCACTATCATCTCCGATTGCCACGAGGTCAATTTCTTCGAAATTGTTCCACCAACGACCGATTTTACGGGGTCTGAATCCCAGGAATTCCAGGGGGTTGTTGGTAACAAGCTCTTTGACATAATCTTCCAAGGAGGACGCCACAAACTTCTCGTTGAAGGTTCTCTTTATTTCATCAAGGACATAATCGATATTGCCGATTTCCAGGTAGGAGTAATTTCGGTAGACATAGTAGAACCAAAATTTGATGAATTTATCTTTGATTTTATATTTTCCTATTTTGCTTTTGGAGGGGATTTTCTCAGTGATAGGAACTTCTTTTTCAACGATATCCAGGTCTGCCAGCTTCCTCATATATCTCGTCAGATAGGAAGAATGAACGTTGAGCCTGCTTCCGATTTTTCCAATTTTTGTCTCCCCGTCGGAGATTGCCTCAAGTATGTTAAAATAGGTCGTGGGTTCACTAATCTCTTCTTTTAAGAGGAATTTGACTTCCTGGTAGAGATATGAATTCTTATCCAGGATATTGTCCCGGATATTTTCCAAGAAACCTTTCCTGTCGTCGTAAAGCTCAAGGTACTTGGGAACGGTACCGAAAGAGGCATAGATATTCATTTGGTCGATTTTCGACGTGCCCCGGACAAAATCCTCTATATGGTGGAATGCCAGAGGCTTTAAGTGGATGTTGGAGGTCCTCCTTCCATAAAGGGGAGAAGAATAAGACAATGTTTCGCTGTACATCATGGAAATAACAGAGCCGCAGAGTATTAAATGAATATTTTGGAATTTTAGCTTAAGATCCCACACCTTCATCAGCATACTGGAAAAAGAGTTATCCAATTCCGCAAGGTTCTGGTACTCATCAAGCACGAACACCAATTTTCGGTCCCCGATATGTTCTGATAGTAGCTCGAAAAGCTGTTCGAAATCCGAAAACTCAACATTTTTCAAGTAATCTTTGCCGGTATATTCCACAATAAGCCGGGTGACTTGCTTCAATTGCGACTTCAGCTTACGCTCCGTCACATAGAAATATACGGCCGGCTTGTCCTTAATATACTCCCCAATCAACGCCGTCTTCCCCACTCTTCTTCTGCCATATATGACGGTAAAAGAAGCCCCCTCTCTTTCATATTCCCGTTCCAACAACGTTAACTCATTTTCCCTGTTTACAAACATTATGTTCTCCTTCATTATGTTTCAAAACATAATTATACGTCATCCCCGACTTAAAAGCAAGGCATTTTGCCTGAAATGTAATATTAAGGATAAAAAAAAAGAGAAAAAGAGGGGAGGGGCGCCAAAAACCTAAAACTAAGTCAAGATGCTTCAAAGTTAGCGATACATCACATTTGGCGATTGAATTTTTTTGAAAATTCTATTGACTTTCTCTATTCTATACTGTATAAAAAAATATTAAAGTGAAAAGGATTCGTTGATCCTTTGCATGGTGATATGGAAAAAATTGGAGAAATTCAGTAAAACCGATTTAATCGGGAAGGCGGAAGCTCAGGCAAAGCATGAAATTGATGTTTTACTCTTTTAATTCTTGATTTTTTAAAAAATAAATTGTAATATTTAAGAAAATACTGAGTGCAGTATAGTAATAGTTGGGTAATAAATAATGAAAGAGCTATCATTAAGAGAATTCTTTAGCCTCGAAGAAGCTTTCGCTGAATTCACCAATTATATTCCGAATACACCAGAGCATAAGAAGGTGTGGAGCCCAAAGTTTGCAGACATATTATTACATTCTTGTTCAGCAATTGATAGCATTCTAAGGCAGAATACAGATGACAAGGTAACAAATTACTATGAAAGACATTCAAAGGATTTATCATATAGATGGGTAATATTCTGGGGTGCATTACCTTCTTTAGTCGATCCTTTTTTAAAATGGAGAAATACTAAATCATACAGAAAACTACCATTTTGGGATGCATATAATAAACTTAAACACGATAGATATAAAAATCTAAAATTAGCAACTTATTCGAATGCACTTGACTCACTTGGCGCATTGCTAATTATTATTATTAGAACACCTGATCTCTTAAACACAATTATTGAAGCAGAAATAATTCAATCAAACATAAAACCCATTCATGATTTGGTTCCGGAACATAAAGTATCTGATGATGAGATAACCATTGAAACAAAGCACTTTTCTTACCTTGTATTTTGTAATCGTAAAATAAGAAGAAAGCAGAGAGGCCCGCTTTTTATCGGATCTGAAAGATTTAGTAACTATATTGCAGAAAACTATGATTTTTTAAAAAAGTACTACAAATACTGATTTGTATGAATTTGTTATGAATCAATAAACCAACCAAGCCCTAACAAATAGATTTAAGTGGGCAGTTAAGACAATTAGAAGGTGGCGAAATAGGCGGTCACCACTTTTTTGGTAGTGAATTTTTCCTTAAGTTGACAAACACTGATATTTAAAATATATTATTATCGTTCCCCAATTGAGGGACAAATCGATAGTTTGAGGTTTATAAAATGAGTAAATCAGCAACCATTCGGGCACGGGTGGAACCAGACCTGAAAGCAGAGGTCGAAGGAATTTTCAAAACTTTAGGCATTACTGCAACGGAAGCGATTACACTTTTTTACAATATGGTAAAGCTAAAAAAAGGAATTCCCTTTGATATAAAAATCCCTAACGAAGAGACTCAAAAGGTGATACAAGATTCCAGGAAAGGAATTAATGTCACGACCCACAGCAACCTCGATGACTACTTTAAGAAAATAAAGACGGAAATGAATGCTTGAATCTAAAACATATCCCAAACCACAAATTACAAATCACAAACCTGAACTTAAAAGACCTCTTTGAAATTCTATTTAAATTGATAGGTTCTTAAAAGTTCGTCAGAGTTGTTTGTAATTTTGGTCATTGGAATTTGTAATTTGTCTCATGCTACGTAGCGAGGCTACTTCGCAGAGTAGTATTGTTATTTGGGATTTGTAATTTGTAATTTCCAGACAAGTCCGTCTTAGGGTCGCGTTCCGGCTTGTCTGGCTTAGGATAAGGTAAAAAAATGAGAAACAAATTAATTGTAATAACAGCAGTTTCGTTTTTGATTAGTATTTCTGTAAGTGCACAATTAACGAATGATTCTATTAAAGAAAAAATTAATGATTTATTTAAGGAATATGATAATCAGGATTCCCCAGGTGCAGCAGTTGTCATCGTTAAAGATGGAGAAATATTTTATAAAAAGGAATATGGAATGGCTAATCTTGAATATGGTATTCCAATAAAATCCAATAGTATTTTTCATATCGGTTCAGTCTCTAAGCAATTTACTGCATTTTCCATTCTACTACTTGAAGACAAAGGAAAATTATCATTAGATGATGATATTAGAATTTACTTACCAGCAGTCAATGATTTTGGAAACACAATTAAAATTCGTCATCTGATTCATCATACCAGTGGTCTGCGTGAAATTGAAGGATTATTACAATTATGCGGCATTACAACTGCTGATCTTATTGAAGAAGAACAACTCATGCGGATGATAATCCGACAAAAGGAGCTCAATTTCAACCCTGGCGATGAAATTGAATACTGTAATACGGGTTATATCCTGTTAGCAAAAATTGTGGAAAAAATTACGGGCGAATCATTTAGTCAATGGACTGAAGATAACATATTTAAACCTTTGGGTATGATAAATAGCCAGTTTTATAAAGATTGTACTGAAATTGTTAAAAACAGGGCATATCCATATTGGATCCCAGAAGGAGGTAAAAAGTTAATTAAGGGAACGTTAAATTATTCATATGTCGGGCCTACCAGTGTTTTTACGACATCAGAAGATATGGCAAAATGGCTGACCAATTTTGCTCAGCCTAAAGTGGGTAATGAGAAAATGATTAATAAAATGCTCTTTGAAACGGACACTCTAAATAACGGTGAGTTATTGGATTATGGATATGGAATAGGCGTTACGTCACATAAGGGACATAAAGTTAATTTACATAGTGGGCATGATGCAGGATATAGAGCGGCAGATTTATATTTTCCAGAACATAATTTGGGAATAGCAATCCTCAGTAATTTCTATTCAATAAATCCAATGGAATACGGCTTCAAGATTGCAGATTTGTTTTTGGAAGATAAAACAGTATCCCATCAAACAGAAAATAATAAACATTCCATTAAGAAAACTAAGTCTGAAGTGAATTTTTCTATCCAGCCCAAAAATCTAAAAGAATACGAAGGCAAATATTTTAGTAATGAATTACAAATTACATACGACATCAAAATACAGGATAAAACTCTGATTTTAACGTTTTGGAGAAATGAAGATGTTGTATTGACTCCTAAACAAAATGATCATTTTACAGGAAATCAATGGTGGGTCAGGAATATTAAATTTTCAAGAAACGAAAATAGAGAAATTATTGGTTTTATTCTAACCTCAGGAAGAGTAAGAAATTTAAAATTTCAAAAAATTTGAATTCTATATTCTCTGAAAACAGGCTGACCTCTGGGGATGGTGCGCAAGAGTGTAAAAACAGGCTCTGATGAATTAGCCTTCTTTCGCACCTTCCCAGGTAATTGATGTGAGACCGTCGAATTAACTTACACGAATGTCTCTTTTAAATGCTCAATAAAGTCACGATTAAGCTTCATCATATCGATTTGTTCTTTTAAATATTTCCAATCGATAGTCTCATCCGATTTTATTATATTCTCGATATCCAGTTCGTCTTGCTTTCGGAAAGAGATTAATTTCAAGATGATCAAGTCTTCGGGGGCAATGAGGTAGGTTCTTATTCCTAATAATCGAATCTCCCGTCTTCTCTTCAGCACCCTCTTCAAGAAATCTGAATTTGCCAATATCAAATCTATAGAGATGACTTTCTTTCGGTCCCTGGAAAGCATATTATGTCTCCAGATTGGGATACCATGCCTGACCATCACGTCTTCATGCGATTGAATCAACTTAACGGCCCGGTCTAATATGGGGATGATCGACTCTTTTTGGTTTTCTTCTAGGAGAATTATAAAATCGATGTCTTTCGTAGTCCTGATCTCTCCCATCAAGGATACGGCGATTCCCCCGGTAATACAATATATCAAATGGGCTTCATTAAAAGCCAGGCAAATTGATTTTGTTATTTGATTTAATTCGTATACCACTATATTTTAACTTTGGCGTCTATTCGTCGTGCCCGGTTCTTGAAGAAATTTTGGAGTTCAGGGGGCAGCACTGCATCCCATTCTTTATACTTGCTTTCGAGAATCTCATAGTTTACCAGGGAAATGATCCCATCGCGGCTGCTGCCCGGATACCTGTTTTGGTAATATTCTATCTTCATCGACAGCACAAAATCGAGTAGTTCCGACATTTCATTTAATTTACGGGTGTATTTGTCATCCTCGGTTACGGCTTTCATTTCATTCACCGGGTTTCCCCGGACTACTTGCTGCATTTACGAACCTCCTGTTTAATTATAACACATTGTTGAACAAAATGAAAAAAATCAGAATTTTCCCTTAAAAAAAAACCATCAGGAAAACTGAATTATTTTTCTAGTCTGTCCCCTCTTTTCTTCCTTATTGATGTACTTTTTTATGCTTTATCCTTGTTTTTTATTTTTGAAGAGGAAGTCTCCATAAATACTCGATATACATCTATTATTTTATGTATTCCGTCGCTGCCGCCAGCGATTAAACCACCTGTCAGCAAAATATCAAAAAACCTGAAAGCGAACTGCTGGGTTACATTTTTCATACTTTCTATCAATCCTGGTTTCACAAGTGTTTCAAGGATACGAAAACCGATGGCGCTTACGACAACGCCGAGAAAAAGACCGGACCACATCGCGATGATTCTTGTTTTCGATCGATAAGTCAACTTTTCTTGATTTTTCTCCCTTAAATAGTCCTGTTTCGTTTTTACTTCAGGGTCGGTATCGTTTTTTCCGGATTGCTTTAGTTGAGCAATTTCTTCTTTGGTATCATTAATCTCAGAATCCAGTTTTTCTGAACCTTCGGCTCGCCAGGTGGTCAGAAAGATATCGAGGGCTCTTTCCAATAAAAGGACGACAATAAGTAAGGAACCGAGTATGGTTGTGATGCTGGAACCAATGTCCTTTCTGAATTCAACGAATCCAAACTCACTAGATAAAGCGAGAACAATTACTATCACCAGAAGGATTATAAAAAAAATTTTTATGCCTCTCATTTAATTCCTCCAAAGTTGTAAGTGTAGGTATTATGAATAGTATAAACCGAAAAAAATTTCAAGATTTATTTGGCTTTTTATAAGTTATTTTTCGCCTGCCCCTTTTTCCTCTTGGTATTTCATATGTGAATTAAAAAATTGGCCTGGCAACTTTCTCTTAGAATCGGCAGGGATTATATTATAAAACTCGCCTCCGATCTCTCCAGGGTAATCATTTAATACAACGTCAGGGTTTATTTTATCTTCAATTTCGTTTATAATAGAGCCTAACTTTTGACTTAAGAGGTAACTAAATGGAAAATGCTTGAGAAACGTGAGAACTTACTTTTTTTTAAAACATTTCCTGTCATTAAAACGTCTGAACTCATCCTGAGAGATATTCAATTGAAAGATGCCAGGCAATTTTTTGAGATTCGATCCGATGAACGTGTGATGAAATATATGGACAGGGAGTCCTTTCAATCTATGGATGATTCGAAAAAGATGATCAATTCCTGTATCGAAACATATGAGAAAGGGAGCGGCATAAACTGGGCGATTACTTTAAAAGATTCGATAAACAAGTGTGCAAATAATCACTATATTTCCAGGGAAAAACAACCGCATACTTTTATGGATAAAAAAAAGGGCGGCATAATAGGACCCGTCCGTGACGAGCTTATCGGTTATGTGGGATTCTGGAAATGGGTAAGGGAACATTTTCGAGCGGAAGTAGGTTTTGCACTGTTGCCTGCTTATTGGGGCAAAGGCATAATGTATGAAGCATTAGACGCAATTATTAAATTTGGCTTTGAAAAAATGAATCTACACCGTATCGAAGCGGACGTCAATCCGGATAATATTCCATCGATAAAACTATTGGAAAAATTGAATTTTAAGCAGGAAGCATATTACAAAGAGAACATTTTTTTAAATGGGAAATTTTGTGATAGCGCGATATATTCACTTTTAAACCCTTATGGAAGGAAATAAGTCGACGTGCTTCGTATCCAATTTTCTGGACTGTCTCGTAAATTGGCCTTAATTTTTTTAATATTTATGGTTCAAAAAATTAATTTTATCAATTTTAAAGTTAAGAAAATTAATATTTTAAGGTTATATTCTTAATATTTTTAATCGTTTTTCGATATCATGAATCGGTGCATATCACCTTTAAAGGGAAAATGTAATTGGCCTGACACCAATTCATTATTCGAATGTCACTAACTTAAGACTAAATTCGAAGCACGAAATTCGAAACAAATTCAAATGACCAAAATCTAAATGACCAAAACAAAAACGGCAGCAGTAAACAGTTTAGAGCTTTTGTTTTGAATTTTGAACATTTGAATTTTGGATTTGTTCTCGTGCTACGTAGCGATGCTACTTCGCAGAGTAGCATCGGGTTTCGATATTCGAATTTCGGATTTATTAGCCTTAAGTTAGTGGCATTCTGCCCTGACACCTATTCATTATAAAAAAAGAGCAAAAAAAGTAAGAAAGTAATACACCGGTCCAGGTTTTATATAGTACAGTAAATAATCGTTTACATTTGGCGCCTGTCTTCTCTTTTTTGTTATCTTCCATTTTTTTCGTCTAATCATTTTATTGGACGTTTTTTGCATTTTTTATTGACAGTTTGAAATCAATATGATAAAGTGTGCCTTCATGCTTCAAAGCTTCTAAAGCTATGAAGACGAGGTTAGGGATTCCGGTTCCCCAGGACCCTCACCAACCTGTCCCACAATAGATAGGGATAAGGTGGTTTAGCCGGATGAGGAAAATGAAAGAATCCTCAATATAGTATTTAGGAGGCAAAAGTGATATTACACATGATAATGTGATGCCCCACATGGTGGGGACCTTCCAGCCCATAACCCCTCAACACGTCTAAACGTGTATACGTGTATTCGTGTATTCATATATCACGAGGGGAATTCCCATTCGCATTAATGGGTATCTCTATATTTTCACAAATTTCTTAAATCGTTGTGTCTTTGTGCCCTGGTGGCTAAAAAAGGAGTAAATATGAATAAAAACAATAAACAAAAGGTCGCAGTACTTGGAGCCACTGGCGTTGTGGGCCAGGTGTTTGTCCATATGCTGTCGAATCATAAATGGTTTGAACTATCTGTTATCACCGGCTCCGATTCAAGAGCTGGAAAATACTATAATGAGGAGGTCCAGTGGATGCTGCCTGTGCCCATGCCGGAATCGGTTAGAAACAAAAAACTGGATACCCTGGATGTGGAGCTGCTGATAAGAAGAGATATCAAAATTATTTTCTCTGCATTACCTTCACATGTGTCTAAAACAGTTGAACCGGAGTTAAGGAAACATAATTTCTATGTTTTTTCCAATGCCGGGGCCATGCGATATGAAACAGAGGTTCCCATTTTGATCCCAGAAGTGAATCCCGAGACACTGGAATGGATCAATAAACAGGGATTCCCGGAAAAAGGTTTTGTCGTCACCAATGCCAACTGCTCCACCACAGGTCTGGCAGTGGCCCTGGCACCGCTGAAAACGTTTGGACTGAAACAGGTGTTTGTGTCTACCTATCAATCTGTTTCCGGTGCAGGATATCCCGGGTTGTCAGCACTGGACATCATGGGAAATACCATTCCTTTTATCCCGAAAGAAGAAGAAAAAATAATCGTTGAACTTAAAAAAATCCTTCAACTGGACCAGGAAGTCGGAATCTATCCGCACTGTGTTCGAATCCCGGTTCTTTTCGGGCACCTGGAAACGGTCTGGATAACGTTTGAGAGATCAGTGGAAAGGGAAGAGATCCTGGAAGCATGGAAAGCCTTTGAGTTTAAAAACGCGAACCTCCTTACAGTGCCGCAGCACCCGGTGGTGTATATTGAAGAAGATCATTTTCCCCAGCCCCGGATGAGCTTTTGGGGTTCTCCCCCTGGTATGCAGGTATTTACCGGCCGTTTGAGGAAAGAGAAGGATAAAATCGGTTTCACACTGCTGGTCAACAACCTGGTAAAAGGTGCTGCCGGCGGTTCCATTGCCAATGCCGAGCTGTTTCTCGATACATTTGGATACGAATACGGAGGTAGCCCATGGGAGTAAAAAAAAAAGTCGTAAAATTCGGAGGTTCCAACCTCAAAACAGAGGAAGATATATCCAGGCTGATCCAGGTGGTTACCCTCTATAGACACCCCATTGTTATTGTTGTCTCCGCCCTCTACGGTGTTACGGATCTCCTTGTGAAAACCATCCGTAGGATAAAGACAGAGGAGTATGCCATTGCCCATTTAAAGAGAAACCTGAAGGATACCCATCAACGAGTGATCGACCTGTATATAAAGGATACGGAACAGCGGGAAACTGTTTTGAATAAAATGAACAAACGGGTGGAGGAATTGGAGAAATATCTAAGGGGCATCCACTGCCTGGGAGAAATCCCTGATTTTGTAGAAGACCGGGTATTGAGTTACGGTGAAAGACTCTCCTCGCTGGTGTTGGTATCCATTTTAAATTATAATAGAATCCCATGCCGGGAGTGTTTGCCTGAAACCCTCGGCCTCTTTACCAATGGGGAGTACCACAGTGCCACCGTTGATTTTTCCGTTTCGCAGGAGAAGGTGAGACAATCGCTTTCAGGGGAAACCATTTGTGTCGTACCCGGCTTTTATGGGATATCTCCCGATTCAAAGGTGACCCTTTTTGGTAGGGGAGGCAGCGATTACACTGCCGCTGCCATTGCACGGTGCATAAATGCCGGTTCCGTAGACCTGTGGAAAGACGTTCCAGGGTTTATGAGTGCCGATCCTAAAATAGTGGAAAATCCCCTGGTGATCCATCATCTGGCGTACAATGAAGCAGCGGAGCTGTCCTATTTTGGTGCCCGTATTCTCCATCCGCGGACCTTCGAACCAGTGACGGATAAAAAAATACCCATCCGGTTGTTCAATTTCAATGATTTTTCCGAAAACCTGGAACCTGTGACCGTTATCCGGGATAAAGTGGTTATCAAAGATGATATCATTAAAAGCGTCACCTTCAGCAATGACTTCGGCATCCTCCAATTGCACGGTGCTGGTGTGGGTATTAAACCCGGTATCATGGCAAAGGTAACGTCAACCCTCAATGATGAACGCATCAATATCAAATCCATAATCACCTCCCAGACTTCCATCAACATCCTCCTTGCCCGGCACGATTTGGAAAAGAGCTTACAAATCGTAAAAGGCATTGGAGTGTCGGCAGTGGACAGTATCGTCACCATCGACGACATCTCTGTGGTTGCAGTGGTGGGGGAGGGTATTCTGGAAAAACCGGGTATTGCGGCTCGGGTGTTCGGTGCGGTTGCCAGCCACAACATCAATATACGGATGATCTCTGCCGGTGCCTCTCGTGTGGCTACCTATTTTATCATCGATAAAAAAGAGAGGGCAATGGCAGTTAAGTCGATTCATAAGGAGTTTTTCAAATGAAAACGGAAACCATAAAAGCAGAAACCATTGGAATAGTGGAAACTCACTATTTTACCTTTGGTCACACGCCTGGGGATGCACTGGAACTGGAATCGGGGCAGCGGCTGGGACCTGTTACACTGGCCTATGAAACCTATGGGGAATTGAACTCAGGCAAAAGCAATGCCATACTCATTGAGCACACCCTTACCAGTGATGCACATGCAGCAGGTTTTCACAAGGGCGATAAACATCCGGGATGGTGGGATGCCATGATTGGTCCTGGCAAAGCCTTTGATACCCGGAAATATTTTGTGATATGTTCCAATGTCATCGGTGGATGCAAAGGAAGCACAGGCCCCTCCTCCATCAACCCCAAAACCGGGAAACCCTATGCCCTGGATTTTCCCGTGATTACAGTGGCCGATTGGGTGAAGGCACAGAAACGGCTGATAGACCACCTGGGAATCAAACGGCTGCTAAGTGTGGCCGGGGGGTCCATGGGCGGGATGCAAGCGCTCCAGTGGGTGACTTCGTATCCGGAAATGGTGCAGTCTGCTATTCCCATTGCTGCTGCCTGGAAACAGTCGCCCCAACAACTGGCATTCGCAGAGGTGGGCAGACAGGCCATTATGAAAGATCCCCATTGGAACAACGGTAACTATTATGACGGCCCCCGACCGGAAAAGGGTCTATCCCTGGCCCGTATGATAGGGCATATTACTTATATGAGTGAGACCTCCATGGAAGAAAAATTTGCCCGAAAACTCAAAAGAACGGATTACAGCTTCTCCTTTGATACTGATTTTGAAGTGGAAGGGTATTTGAATTACAATGGAGACGCTTTTGTAAAACGGTTCGATGCCAACAGCTATCTATATATATCGAGAGCTCTTAATTATTTTGATGTATCCGGAGAAAAACTCATCCCACAGGGCCAGACCATCGACACCCGTTTCCTGGTAATATCCTTTCTTTCCGATTGGCTCTATCCTTCCTGGCAATCCCGTGAGATCACGCGATTTCTCATGTCACGGCAGCAGGACACCACGTACTGTGAGATAAAATCAACGTACGGCCATGACGCCTTTTTACTGGAATTTGAAGAAGAGACGCGTCTGATTAAACATTTTTTAGTAAAAGTGACCAATGAAAACAAGAAAAATTGAAACTCCCCGGTTGGATCATCGGTTGATTTGCCAGATTATCGAGTCAGGGGCCAGGGTGTTAGACCTGGGATGCGGCAGCGGTGATTTGTTGGTATTATTGCAGCAGGAGAAAAATATAAAAGGACAGGGAATCGAGTTGGATGAGACTGCTATTTTCCAATGTGTGGAAAAGGGGCTGAGCGTTTTTCATATGGATTTTGACAGCGGTTTATCCAGTTACACCGATTTATCCTTTGATTATGTCATTTTGAATCAGAGTTTACAAGAGACCCTGCATGTGGAATTTGTTTTACAGGAAGCGCTGCGGGTGGGTAAAAAGGTGGTGGTGGGATTCCCTAATTTTGCTCATATCAGGGCCCGTATCCAGTTATTTTTTAGAGGCGCCACACCTGTCACCAATGCATTGCCTCATCTTTGGTACAATACTCCCAACCTCCATTTTTTAAGCATTTCGGATTTTGAGACATTTTCCGCAGAACGAAAAATAACGGTACTTGAACGCCATTATTTTTCCGGGAAATCTATTATAAAATTCCGGCCCAATCTTTTTGCCATGAATGCGATATATGTGGTTGCTATGTTAAGCTCAGTTGGCAATAGTTATAACCAGTAATATCTTTCCAGGAAATAGCAGAAAGTAATTAAAGTGACTAATATATTAAAGCCCACAGAACACACAGAAAAACACAGAAAAATAAAGGAAGATTATAACAAAAACTTCTGTGTCTTCTGTGTGTTCTGTGGGCTAATTTTTTTTAGTTCCGGCTCCGCTGGTTTGTGCACTTTAGCTCACTTTAGGCATTTTAGGCACTTTTTTACTATATTTGCTTTATATAAACCCGCGATGTCTTTATATGGGTATAACCCACATTGGGGTAAAAGTCATGCGCGCCCTCACGGAC
>Ga0180438_10008481_pt1 | contig 13056 bp, 32 predicted proteins | sample SS_ome_12_FD_132455 | JGI IMG/M metagenome (GOLD analysis project Ga0180438, IMG submission 132455) | Hypersaline lake sediment archaeal communities from the Salton Sea, California, USA - SS_3_D_2 metaG | ecosystem: Environmental > Aquatic > Non-marine Saline and Alkaline > Hypersaline >...
CTTGGCCGACTTGGTGGCCAGCTCCCGTTCATGCTGGAGGATGGTCGTGATCGCCCACACGGTTGCACCGCCGAATGCGGTCAACACCATGGACAGGACCACGGTGACTACCTGCTCAACTATTTTCTTCCAGTTCACGCTTTAATTCTCCTATGCGGGATCCGAACGGGGCCGTTTCAATGAATATCTGGCGCTCCATAGAGCTGTACCAACCACTGTACTTACGGTACATCTGCTCCACGAACGCCTGATCATCAGGATGCAGACGCATACCACGCTTTGCCTGCTTACGTAATTCCAGGCAGCGGGCTGCCTCACTCGGCGGGGGTGTCTTCATCCTTCTCTCGCTTCATCGCGTTATCGATACACTGCTGCGCATTTGCCATATCCTGCAGAGCGCCGCCGCCGAGGATCTTGTTGACCCGCCGCATCGCGTCACAGGCGCTGTCAAATGCCTGATCCTGGACGCTCCTCTTGTCGCTACCTGCCAGCATCGGATCGCCGGAATTACTGCCGGTAGCCGCCAAGGCAACACATGCCTTGATGTACTCCGTCTCAAGCTGTATCCGCTCGACTTCAATCCTGCTTAGCATCTCAACTGTCTTCATATTCTTCCTCGTCCTCGTCCAGGAGCTTGTGCAGACTGAATGCAAGCTTCCTGAATCCTTTATCATCCAGTATTTCATGATGGGCGGCCGTGTGGCACAACGCCACCAGCTTCTCCATCGTCTCGTCCTTAACCCAGGGCCTCTTGTCCCGGCCTGGTTTAAGGTACACCCGGTCACAGGCCGCCTGTATGACATCCTCGGTGGACATCTTGATAAACTGCCGGTTGCGCTCGTACCGCTCACGGTTGGCAACCCGTGACCAGGATCCCTTAACACTCATTATTCAGGCGGAGCCTCCCTGTACAGGCCGGAGCCGTGCAAGGCGCCGTCCTTCAGGAAGCTGATCAGGGCCGTCCTGACTTCGGGTGGCAACTCCTGATTATACCCAACATCAGATGGGATCACGGCAAACAGTGCATCCAGGTAGTCCGCATACTGCAGGCGGTCGTGCTTCTTCAGGAGCTCATAGCACTTGTCCTTGAGCAGGACCTTGGTCAGCTTGCCTTCTTCCAGCCACTTAATCGCAGCTTTACAGAACGCTTCCGCTTCTTCCTTCTTCACGCCCTGGTCGAGCAGGGCCGTCATGGCCACATCACCGGAGCCACGGGCGGTCGCCTGCTTCATGTTGTAGGTCCACACCTTGGTCGTCTGGCAGCCGGTCATGAGTACCAGCACGGCAAGCAACAGAATCTTCTTCATGCTTCTTTCCCTGTTTTGCCCCTGAGGTCGGGGATTACGTTCTTGATCCGGGCCCAGAGCCCGCGGTTCTTGAGAGCTTCGACCATCTCCCTGGCTTCCGCCAGTTCCTCCTCCAGCTTGCTGACCTCCTCCCAGCTTGGAGGGTTCACCGCCAGTGTCGGCAGGTCTTCCCTGTTCTCCTTGGCCCGGTCTTTCGGACGGTGGAGTTCATTCTCCGTAAGCGCCAGCTGTGTAACTTCCCCGTCGACCTTGATCCAGCCGACAATCAGCTCATTCGCTTCAAACTTGTGGTCCCGCAGCGTATTGCTGACGGTACAAAATTCACCGAGTTGTTGTGTCTTGCTCATCTTTGTTCTCCTTAGGCCGAACAACGGTAACCGCGACATGCACGACCACGCCGCTGTCTTGTGGCCATCCGGCCAGCGTTTTGTCCAGTGCCTCACTAACCTCGCCAAGTACTTCGCTCTTGCAGGCATCATCACCTTTATTGTTTCTGCATTCGTCTGTTATCCATCTGTGCACCATAGGTGCACCTTCAATCTTCATGAATTACCTCCTGGGGAGTGTTAACCCGCAGATGGATGTGATAGTAGATATCATCACCGGGCTGCTTATGGGGCTTGCCCTCTGCATCCCGGAACGCTTCAACGCATGGCCTCGAGAACTCGATATGCTCGATCGTCGTATCCGGCTTCTCAGCCATCTTGCGGATTGCCGAGAGCACGGTCTCCATCAGCTCAGCCTTATTCGCCACGTTTTCCATAGTCACTCCTTCATCTTATAACCGAATACCTTGAAGTCTGCGGCAAAGTATTCATTGACCCGGGCGAGCATCCTGTCCGTGTATACGTCCATACTGAAGTCCCGCTCCTCACTCTTGTTCTTATGGGGCAGCCCTAGCTGCACCTCGAGCATACGTCCGAGTACATTCATGTCCTCCTGCAACTGCTCGAACCGTATGATGTAGGTACGTCCCTGTCCGGCAAGCTGCTCGAATGCCGACCAGAACAGCGCCGGCTGCATCTCATTTGCCCGCATCGGTGGTGGCGGGTAGCTCAGTACAAACTCCTCGAAGCCGGTATCCGGGATCCGCTGCTTCGACAGGAAATAATGGTACTGACTGAATACCCTAGTGTACGGATTCCGCACCGACATCACCGGTAACTCATCAGTCTCTACAGTATCGAACGGGCTATGTCCCATGTACCGCACGGCAATCCTTGGCGTACTCGTAAGTAGCGCCTTATGGATCGAAGATCCGGCCGTCTTGGATGTATGAGCATAGACCACTTTCTTCACTTCCCTTGTTCCTTCCACTTGGCGATCACCCGCCGGCCTTTATCGCTGATGATCTCAAGCGTGCCAAGTTCCGCAAGCCGCCGCATGGCTTCCGCCCGGCCACTGATTGCACAGCTGTCCAGGGCGCCTTCGTCTTTGCGCGGTGTAGATACCGTGCAGGTATCTGCTACATACTCGGTCAGCAGCTCCCTGACTTCCTCTTCCAGCATCTCAATGCGCTTCGACTGGTCGATCGGAGTGTTACGCTGTATGTGCCTCTCGAGCCTGTCAGACACTTCCTTCGACACATCCACGGGCTTATCACGAAGTTCCTGTATGTGCGCCTTGATATGGTTCGTGAGCTGCCCGGTGTACTCCCACTCATACTCGAACCCACAGTACTTCCACAGCTCCTCCAGGTGTCCCAGGTTCCGCTTAGCCTGGTGCTCGGCTTCGGCCAGCCGGCCATGCAGGCGGAGCTCACGGGGAATCTCATTGCCGCATCCGCAAGCATCATACTCCGTATTACCCAGAATACCAGGTCCGTTATCACCGTAGAAGCCGGTGCCATGACAGGTCTCGCAGACCGGCTCGACTTCCCGCTGCCGGTAGCCTTTCAGTTCCTCCAGCCACTCGGCAAGCTGGCTGTGCTCAGCGGCGCAATCGCAGACCCCCTGTATCTTGGCCTGCTCCTTACAATGCTTGATCGCTTCATCTAATGTCATTATTCTCGTTCCTTCCTCAGTGCCCGCTTGTACAAACGGTCAAGTACACCTTTGGTGATAAGCCGGTCGAGGATTGCGTGCCGGGAGAACTGCATGATCAAGTCACCAGTACGCAAATGCTCGACGATAGCGGCCAGGCTGCAGGTGGAAGCGTCCAAGTACTCTTCATAGGCCTGGCGCAGCAGCAGGATCTGGCTCTCTGCGCTTTCGTCTTTGTCCAGGCTGTTCTGTATCGCCTCCACTACTTCCCGCGCCTCTTCCTTCGAGTAGCCCCCGTTCATCAGTCCCGGTCGGCCATTGTCAGTAACGCCGGTCAGCCGGGCAAACAGGTTCGCCGCCTTCAGCAGCTTGGGCCTGTAGCTTTTGATTGCCATGTCATTTCCCTATAATGAATTGTTCGGAACTCCGAACTATTCAATTCAACAAAAATAGTGCGGAGGCTCCGGGGAGGAGGTTAGCACGGAGCCTCCGCGTTGCTTTGTGCTATGGCAGACTGTTCTGCCCAAATACATTATGCACTTCACTCGCCATCGCCTGTGCGGACGACTTGGAGGACGATGGGGATTTCACCTTCTTCCACCACCTTCCCTTACTTTTTATCATTCCGGCTTCTTTTGCAAGTGTAAGTATGCGCCGTGCTGTACGGGCATTACGCCGGCATATCCGCATCACGTCACTTCGCTGGAACCATTCACTACCACCGTGTTCCCGGCGGGCCATGATGACTTTGTTCACCAGTGCGATAGCCGCGGTCTTACGCTGCTCCTTCTGCTGCTGCTGCTGCCGCTGCTTCCGCTGCTGCTGCTTCCGCTTCAATTCTGCCTCAGAGTCGATACCGGACATCCGCATCAGGTCATCCTTGGAGATGGCCCCCAGCTGCGACAGCTCCGCCAGCTTCTTCCGGCGGTCGAGGTTGTTGACCTTGTCCCGCAACTTATCATAGTCCCTTTCATGCGCGATCTTCCGTATGGCGTGGTACAGATCAGACGGGCTCATCCCGTCCTTCAGCAGCAGGTCAATCAGGTTGACGGCCTCTGTGCTGATAGTACTACCGGTTGCGGTAACCTGCGGGTTGCCCTGCGGCATACTCAACTGCTGGTACACATGATGGTCCGGGTCATACTCGGCCAGCTGTTGCATCTGTGCGTTGTACTCCCGCAACTGCCGTTCCCGCGCTTTCTGCATGTCCCGCATCATCTGTTCGTCAATCATATTGCGGGTGTTCTTGCCCATGTCGAAAATACTCATAGAATATTCTCCTGACCGAGATCCTGGATGACCATATTCAGAACCTCGTCTCTTGTGACGTACCGGCGCTCACTGTGGGTACCGTTACACCACTTGTTGTTCCACCGCAGGCGGTAGAGAAACTCATCTGCTGGCAGTCCGGTCCATTGCGACTTCCGGAAGATCTCCAGCTTGCGGCTGCCTTTGCGGCCGCGTTGAAAATGGATAATGAAGTCAGCTCGTCTTTTCTCTGACATATCTAATTGCCCTTGGGCGCCGTTATCTTACGCAAGCCGCGTACGCTCAAAAGCCGCCAAACTTGCCATTGTATTTAGTCAAATATAGGTTTCCACGGCACCAACTGCAAACCTAATAGCTAAAAAAGAGTGCCAGGACCACAGTGGAGGAAGAGTGATAAAACCACTGCAGCCCCGGCACAAATTCAGTCGAGAGTCGCCAAGACAAACTTGACAATCTCTGCCTGGGTAACCATATCGGCCGGCTGACCGGTGCTCAGACTGATAAACGGTTCCCCGCCGCTCAGCCTCCCTCGAAACATCTCGCTCCTGAACACTGGTGTCCGTCCGAACAGGACCTTCGGGTTGAATACTGATCGCACCTCCGTAACCATGACGGTATGTTCGCGGCCTTTACCGTGGCCGAGATACCGCAGCTCTCTCCTCATTGTCGCCTCCTTGCATCATGCTACTCTCCTTCTGCGTCTTCTGCGTCTTCTGCGTCTTCTGCGTCTTCGTCCGGGTTCGCCGGCACCGGCGCCGGCATCGGCTTGATGCCATCCAACAGGGGGGTTACCGCATCCAGCGGTTCCGGCGGAGCCATGAGCTCCCGCTTGGCCTGGTTCAGTACCTTGATGTTCTCCTCAACGGCCGCCATCGGTGTTCCCTTCGGGAACGTGTTGAAGATGTCGTCCCCGGCGGCCAGGGCTTTCATCAGGTCCTTCCTCTCGTTCTGGAAGATCAGCAGGCTGACCTTGTCTTCTTCCGAGTTGTACACTGCACCATCAATCACTATGAGCATTGCTCGTCTCCTTGGTTGTGTTTATCCGGGTCAATCATCTCGTACCCGAAGTTTATAAAGTCCTCTTTGAAGTACTCATTGATCCGACGTATCATGGCCGGCGTAAACTCCCCTATGTCAAACTTTGGCTTTCCCCTGTTCTTGTTTAGGTGCGTCATACTTATGGGTATACCTAATACTTTCCCTAGAAACCTGAGGTCACTTTCTATACGCTCAAAGCGAACAACATAATCTGGACGAAAACCATTAAGCTGGGCTGTAGCTGAGAGCAGTACACCAGGAAAGTGCCGACTCGCATGTGTCTTCAGGGGTACAGGGTAGTTACAGGCAAACTCTTCAAACGAAATAGACCGATCAAACGGGCAGTTCCTACGCGAAACAGAGTAGGTATAAAGACTATGCAACCGCGTATACGGATTTCTCACAGAGGTCAAAAGAAATTCTTCCGGCCGACGTGAAGTAAGCCGCTTGTGGCCTAAAAATCTGAATCCCTGCTCATGCCATAGGATATTCTTTATTGTTGTTCCTCCAGTCTTTGAAACATGCAGATATAGTATGCCCTTGCTACGTACTGGATATGTCTTCTTCCTTCTGAACCCCATAGAGAGGTCAGCCAGATATCTACTTGTCTCCTGTCGGCCCATCAATAGTCCTTCCACACGGCGTGACCCTCATCAACCAGCATGGCGTTCACATGCTGTGGGGCCCCGTCGATCTCAATCTCAACATCAGCCAGCCAACGGCCGTACTTGCCAGTAGTGTCCCGGTGGCTGTAAATCTTCACCTGCTTATTCAGCACCAGCTCCTTAAGCCGGTCCCGTGCCGCCCGTGCCGCAGCCTTCGTCTCATCGGTACCTCCACGTAGTTCCGGGGTGTCGATCCCGTACATGCGGAACTTCAGCTTCTTCATGTGGGCCCGGAAGCCCAGGTCCACATCAGCGTGGAAGGTGTCGCCGTCATAGACGTACACGACAGTTGCATTATACTCGTACATGGCTCCTCCTAGTGGTGTATGATCATCATGGCGTAGAAGTAGAACTCCATGATGTAACACTCGCCCTTGGCTGCTACGTTCAATGGAGAGATGTACAGCGCAGGGATCTCACGCTCGGTCACGTTTTTGACGACCTCATCGACGCAATGTTTCCGCTGGAGCTCGATGGCATCGAAGACCTTGTACGGGGTGGCTTCCATCTCAGCAGTATCCATGATTACCTTGGCGCTCACAACTCGGGCAAACTCGGCAGCAGGCTGCTTGACCATCGTGGCCAGCACCGGCTCCTGGTGGATCTCGACCGGTACAGTTAATACACTGCGCAAGTCCGTCTTCCATCGGTTCCTTGCCCGGTTGAAAGGAACGAAGCCTGTCCAAACTTCCCGCAGGAGCCTGGACTGCATATCAACCCGGTACTTCATCTCGTCTACGAGGTTCTTACCAGGGCTGGGCGTGTCTTCCAGAATCACAAGCTCAAGGCCTCTCTTCGGGGACATGCCTTTCAGGATCCATTTACCGTTACTGCGCTGGCTGAACGTCAATGGCAGATCGGATGGCCCGATGAACCTGCCTTCCCCGATCATCAGCTGCCGCCCCGGCACCGGGTTACTAACCGTTATCGTCTTCCTGGTCCTGGAGACCTCTTTGACCTCCTGCCATTTACCTTGTAGTTTGATCTTCACTCTACTACCTCCAGTTCAATTCCGTGCGCAGCACATATAGGCCTTGCTTCTTCGAGGGCACTATCGCGTAGTATGAAGTTGTACGGCGTTACGCCACCTGCGAAGAACACCGACAGGCAGTGCATGAGCAGGAACCTCTCCTTATCCGGAGTATCCTCTTGCACGACCAGTCTGTCGATATCGTTAGTGAATGGGTTGCGCTGTCTAGTCAGCTTGATCTTCATCCTTTCAATAACTCCAGCAGCTTCTTACATTCAGACTTAGCACCGCTCACGTTCCCGGCCCGGCTGCACCGGAGCATCCGGCACCAGCAGGCGTGGGCCGGGCTGAAGAGGTGGTCGTGTGCCTTCTCCCGGCTCTTCGGGCTCCTTTGTTTGTAGCCGGGGGTCCGCTCCTTCGGGATACAGTAATGCTCCAGCTCCACCACGGCGCTGTGGAGGGCGTTCCCGATCTCAATGGGTCCGCCCTCGTACACCTCGAGGAGCTCGATGACTCTGGTGAGTGCCTTAAGCATCGTACTACTCCACCTCTTCCTTGATGATCCTGTCGATCGGCTCATTCTGTACATGGCCGCAGCAGTCACCACCATCAACAGGGATGTGCTCGGTGCCCAGGATGCTCTTGCGCACGATCGTGTTCCTGGTCAGGTTAAGGTTGACTTCCTTGACGTGCTGGATAATCAAATTCCTGGCCTCCAACTGCTTCTCAAGCTCGTAGTGCTCCTTGGCCAGTTCCCACTCGTAGCGGCTCTGCTTCAAAGCAGCCTGGTCAGCGTGAAGCTCCCTCTTGTACTTTTCGAGGAGGTCGGCATCCAGCTTCAGCTTGCGGAGCACCTCAAGTTCCTCAAAGTACTCCGCTGCTTCCGTGGACAACTTGCTTACCTCTTCCTCCAGCCTGTCGGCTTCTTCCAGCCGCTCCTTGACGAGGCCGCACACCTGCGCCGGCAGGTGATTCTTGATTGCTTCGAGCAGGTCCTGCTCCATTTCCACTTTGTCTTTCTCGCTCATGTTACCCTTCCTTTGTGTTATGGCGTTATGGTCAAATTCTGCTCTTCACTTCACTGAGCCCGCGGGACTGCCTGCCCGGGTCGTCCTCAATCTGCGGCGACATTTCACCGGTATCCAGGGTGCAGCCGTACTTGGACGGATCCGTGGCACCCCGGTATATCGAGCTTTGTACCTCGGGTCCGCAGATCGGGCAGTTCAGTGTTCCGTACAACGGCACATCATCGAGCCACGCCCGCTTGCAGGCCACGCAGCAAGCATAGGTAGACGGCTCCTTCTTGTACTTCCTGTATGCGTCACTCAGTTTCATCAGCCGCGCTCCATGGTTGGTATGATTACCTGCAGGAACCCCTTGCGCTCAGAGTCATACGTGTACTCCTGCTTACAGTTAAGGCACTGCATGTGCTCGTAGTCTTTCCTCGGGGCCATACTATCTTCGGCCATGTGGTAATCTAGCTGGGCGCCACAGGCACAGTAGAAGTAGGCCATTCTTACCTCAAAGAACTTCGGCTTCTCCTGATTGGCATAGTCCAGGAAGTAGTCGATGCAGTCCTCATCACTCTCGAAGTTCATGTTGCCCAGCTCTTCCCGGCAGTACACCGGGATGGCTACCCGCAGCTTTTTCAGCTCGTTCAGCCAGATGACCAGCTGCTGATGCTCATTCATAACGTCCGGGTTACGCCAGTTGTTGCGGGCAATAACCTCAGCATTCTTGATTGCTTCATCAAGCGTCATCGTCGTCTCCTGCTAATACTCCATGAGCCAGGTCCACATAGTCTACATCAATGACAGGGCCATTGATCTCAATCTCCACATCGAGCCTGCTTTCTTTCTTATCCACACCCAGTACCTTCACTTCAACCGGGGATACGATTTCGTGGACTATCCTGGGGAAGGATCCTGGGGCGGGCAACGGCCTGCGCCACCAGCGGCCGGCAGACTCAAGGTGCCCCGCGTCTACACACCACTTCATGAAGGCGCGGTATGCCTTGTCCTTCATCGGATGGATCTTCAGTATCTCCGACTTGCAGATGTACCGGAACCCGTCCTCCGCCCAGGGCTTGCTGTAGATGTAATCCCAGAGCTTGAACCAGATCGACCGATTACGGGTGTTCTCCCAGAACCCGAAGATGTCGTCCTTCTCCGGCAGGGTCTGGTGGTTATCCTCTACAGGAGGCAATTGTACTCCAGGCTTGGTCATTTGGTCTTCGTGGCCTTCTTCTTGACTGTACGTTTCTTCTTCGGCTTCTCTTCCAGCAGGGTAGCGGAGATCAGGCTCGGATCCCGCTCCACTGCCTCGGCTGCAATCTTAGTGATCACCTCAGTGATGGCTTCCTCATCTTCAAGGGCTTCCTCCATAATGACCTCCGTGATCGGAATGGCGGGCATCTTGTCACCTTCGTCATCCGCCTCTTCATCCAGTACGACCGTTATGCCGAAAGTTTCCGCACACTTTGATATGGAGATCAGCAGGTTACCGGCGGCTAACGCAATACAGTCGTATGTCTCACCCTTCGGGTCAGATACCACGGGGATCTCATCATCGCAGGTAAGGATCTGCTTGAAGGTTGCTGTTATCCGTCTGAGCACGAGGTCCTGCAGCTCCAGCTTATCCCGCTCCACCTCGTCCTTCGTGTTGCGGATGGCGGCGACAGACTTCATGTTCTCTACCGCCTTCGTGTAAACCGTTATCTTCTTTCTTGCCATTTTCACTCTTCCTTTTTAGAAGTACGACGTCACGCTTCTAAATCTGGGAGGCTAAGCGCCTACAAAACCTTTACAAGCTCGTCATTGATTCTCATCCAGCCTTCCGGGGGCTCGGTACCCTCGAACTCGATCTCACAGTGGACCTTGGCCCCGCGGCTGAACATGCCGCCCAGCTGGAGCTGCACGGTTCGCTTCGTGTCGTCATCGTCCTCGACGTTGTTGCCGATCCCGGACATGATCGCATCGAAGTCCACCTTGAGCCGCTTGATCTTCAGGGACGACGGCGGGCTGAACACGATCAGGGGAACCTCGATCTCCGTCCATACCTGCTTGCCGTCGGCGCCAACCTGGGGGATCTGCATCTTCGTGGTCTTCGGCGTACCGTCCTCATCGAAGAACTTCTGCAGCTCGTCGATGTGCTGGTTCTGCATCATCTCCTGGGCCCCGACGATGGCACCCTGGATACTCTTCAGCAGTCCTTGCAGGCTTGATCTACTCATCGTCGTCTTCCTCCAGCTCCGGGAACGGGCCTTCACCGGGAATGCGCCAGGGCCAGTCTATGCACCGATCCGCCTTCTCACAATCGATCATTGTGCGCTTGAGTGCCCCGCAATCCGGGCACCAGTCGATGTAGACATCAGCCCCGTCAACCACGGTTGATCCGATCTCGATGGCTTTCTCGTGCTTGCAGTCACTCATCAGTTTTCCTCCGGCTTGAAGTAGACCCTCTTACACCCGCAGTAGCAGTCACCCTCATGTCCGGGTTCCTTGGTGCAGTAGTAGGGCATAGCATGCTGGCCTTTACCACAGACCCGCTTGATCTGTGGTATGTACCCGATCGCTTCTTCACCCAGCTGCAGGTTGTCGTCATCATCGAACGGCTCGAGTGCCTTGATCAGATCCTTCTTACGCATCAGGTGGTCCCCCTATTGCACTCGCGCACTGCCCGGGGTGGAACCCCCCGCACTTCTCGCAGTAAGGCTTCATCCCGAACTTGCCATTGTCCTTGGCGGGCTCTAGGGGCTCCATATAGTCACGCAGGTCCTGCATCGTCGGCCCGACGTTGTCTACGTTATGGTCCAGCATCTCCCTGACCAGGGTACGCAGCTTCTCGAGCTCGGTATTCTTCTTACCTATGTACCGGTGTAGCGTGTTGTTGAAACCGTCACGTTCTTCCTCCGGCCAGTCATCAACCTGTGACCGGATATCCGCACGAAGGCAGCGCATGGCCTGCGCATCCTCGTGGTCCTTATTGTCCTGCATGGGATCAGTGAACCTTCCCATCAATCTTCCTCCAATGCGATAGCGTCCGGCCGCGCGAAGCAGCTGCCGGTTCCGTGCTTACAGTCGATCAGCTCGACCCGGATCATCTGCTGCCCCATGATGTTGCGGGCCTCGTACTCGCCCTTGTCGGTTCTCTCGACGTGGCCGTACTCACCCTTGTGCGGATGTTTCTTGCCGATGATCTTCACTTTGACCGGCATCATTCTTCCTCCATGCATAGGGTGCACAGTTCGTCTTCGGTACTGGTCGGGCCGTCACACTTCGGGCAGTGCGGGTGGGTCTCCATGGCCTTGAGGTACTCGGCCACGGTGGCTTCGTACGGATAGATCGTTTCCGGCCAGTCCTCGATCGGTGGGCAGGCGCAGTCGGCTACATGCTTGTCACCGCCGTGGATGTTGCAGATGAAGTCTCCGCACATCTCACACTTCTTCCAGCACACGGCATCCTTGACCTCTTCACACGCCTTCGCGGAGATGCTGTCGAATTGCGGGCTGTCGTTGACCGTAAACCCGTTCACAAGTAGTTCTTCCTTGGTCTTGTCGTCCATCTCATCGAAGCGCACTTCGTATGGCCCCTTCTCGCCATCGGGGACTGGGGTTACTTCCATATACTCCTGCCCGATTTCGTTCTGCTCCATGCCAAGGGCCCGGCAGACTGCGTACAGCCCTGTGCCATAGTCGGAGTTGTCGTTGAAGTACAGGGCGTTGTTGGCGATCCTCTTGATCTGCTCGAGCTTACTGTGGGCCTCTGCATGACACTGAGGGCAGACAGCACCCAGTGGTGCTCCTGCATGGTTGCAGGCGCACTTACCTGTCGGCTGCTTCTTAAAGCCCATACCGGCGGAGTCAATCTCTACCTGAAAGTTATGGCATTCCTGGCACCTGTGGAACCTGTGCAACGCACTCGGTACCACAGACTCGTCTGCATCCAGTACCAGAAACTCGTTCTCCGTGTGTTCCCCGCAGCCAACACAGGGCCCCTTCGTCGTCAGGGCTGTCTTTATCTCACTCATCGTCGTCTGCTCCTATGGTACGGACCAGCTCCCGGTCGTCATCGTCCCGGAAACCCTTCATCAGATGAGCCGTGGTACCCTCCCGCTCCGTCCAATAGGACGTCAGGGCATCCCGCTTGAAACTACGGGCCATGTACTTGTCGGTACAGGCAATCTCACAGTCCCGGCCGACACAGCCGATCGCGTCTACTTCGTTCTTCAGGGACTTGTCCACTTCCTTCAGCTCGAACTTGTCCCAGCCGTCCCCGTCCAGGAACATGGCGAAGTGGGCGCTATGCCCGAAGCAGGAGTTGTAGTGGAGCATGGCCATGAACCGTTCAAACCGCTTCATGATCTCCGGCGTTGCAGTGACCGTGAAGGTCTTAGTCTCTTTTTGTGTTGGCATCACTCTTCCTTCTTGAGCCAGGCCGGCCTGCGCACGAAGCCTACATGATAGACAACGTGCTGCAGGACCACCTGGTGTTCTCCGATTGTGTATATGGCAAAGCCCTTCTCCTGGGCCAGGATCTTCCCCTTCGGGGAACGCTGAAGGCATTCGTTGACCCGATCCATCTGTGCCTGGATCTCATCCTCGGTCTTCATGATCCGGGGATCAGTGTTGCCCACGACGATGCGCTCAACGTGGGCCACCTCGGTCATATCGAATGGCTTCTTGTTCTGCACTATGGCTTGGCCTTGGCCGGGGCTGCTGCCGTCGGCGTGATTGCGTCAGCCATCATGTCCAGGATACGGGCGAGTCCTTCGGGGATCCCGTCGTCCTGTGCCAGCACATGGACATCATACTTGGCGCTGTTGTC
>Ga0180438_10008482_pt1 | contig 13054 bp, 17 predicted proteins | sample SS_ome_12_FD_132455 | JGI IMG/M metagenome (GOLD analysis project Ga0180438, IMG submission 132455) | Hypersaline lake sediment archaeal communities from the Salton Sea, California, USA - SS_3_D_2 metaG | ecosystem: Environmental > Aquatic > Non-marine Saline and Alkaline > Hypersaline >...
AAAGCGGGAGGCGTCAAATGAATTCGGGATACGTTGTCGCAAAGGGCATGACTCTTTATCGCGGCTCTAAGGTTCTTAAAGCGGGTGAACCCGTTCCTTTGAAAATGATTCCGCACACTCCCAAGCAGGGCAAGACTTTTAAGGCCACTTTGAATGGCGTCGAGGTGGAATATGAGCACGGTCACGCTATCCCGGCAAACCTGTTGCCGGAAGACATGACCGAACTGGAAGTTTTGCCTAGCGTGTCGTTTGAAAAGGTCGAGGAAGAGCCGGAAGAGGAAATACAAGAAAAGGACGTGCCGTTTTGAACGATTTTCTGCAAAGCATCAGAGAGGACGCCGCCTTTGTTATCGAGGAGGAACTAGGCCGCAAGGCTATTGTTATCTACTCGGACGGCACGGAGCAAACGCACTCCGCGCTGGATTCTGAAAAAGAGCTGAAGTGCGGTTTTTTTCAGGAAAGCCGGGAAATCGACCAGTCCGGTTATGAGGTGGTTTCCGACAAGCCCGTTGCGGTCTTCAGCGTGAAGTCGTTGCTTAGAGTGCCTAAGCCGGGCGAACGGACTATAGTCAAGGTGCAGGCGGACGCTTTCAGCGAAGAGCTGACTTCCTACCAAGTGGTGGTGCGTCCGCGTTCCGGAAAAACCATAGGCTACATTAATTTTCAATTGCAGAGCATAAGCCAGATATGAGCGTTTTTAGCGGCATGATGTCTTTTCGGGTGGTGTATCGAAGCATTATAGACAATATCCTTGGGCCAGGGGCGCAAGGGCGTTTTCGGGTGCTGGATTACCCTATGACCCTTGAAGGGGCGGACGGGGTTTTGAATAATGACCGGGCCGTAAGCGTTTATTTCGACAAAGCGACTTTCAAGCGAGGCTCTTTTCGCTATCCCGATCCGGACGTTGTCTATAATATCGATCTGTTGGTCGCGGCTGACTCCAAGGCCGATCTGCTGGTTCTGGACCAGAATTTTGAAAACGAACAGCGAGACATCTACTTTGACGCCATAAACAGGTTGCAGGACGCTGAATCGCGGGCCGAAAACCTGATTAACGAATTGATTGAAATTGTCTATCAGCTCGTTATGAGTCCTGAAAACGACGCGCTTGGAGTAGATAGGATTGATCCTAGTCCTAATGTCTGTATTGGAGATCGGGACATTACAATGATTGAGAAAGGCTCCCCAAGTCGCAAGGGAAACAAAGTGATGCTCGGAGCGCAAATGACCTTGGAGTGCAATTTTGATGAAAAAATATTCGGTGGTCAGGAACCGCTGGGCGAAGAGGGCGCGGGCGGAACCATCGACGCTGAATTTGATCTGAAACCAAAGAGTTAAATTTAAGGCGAAAGCTAATTTCAAAAATGCGTGACTTTTCCTCCACATTGTTTTTGGTTTTCGCCATAAATACATGGAAAAAATATGACTATTTTACCTAGTAGCAAAGCCGCCGCCAAAGTCGTAGGTTTTGAGAATCGCGCCTTTAGCATTGGCGGCGGGGCTAAAGAGCGCAAAATTAATATTATCGGGACGTATGATCCGACTTTAACGGAGGTTGTCGATAATGTGCCGGTGAGAATTTTCAGCGCGGAAGACGCGCGAAGCCGATTCGGGGCGGGCTTCATGCTGCATAGACTTGCTAAATGGGTTTACGCCGGTTCCCAGGGCATTGAAGCTTGGGTGACTCCGCAACCGGAGGCGGCTGGAGATGCCGCAACTAAAACCGTAAATTTTGCGGGAACTAGCGTCACAAAAGCCGGAAAAATGTATTTTTATATTGCGGCTGACCTGGTTGAAATAGATGTGGCGGTGGATGACGATCCTGATGACGTGGCCGTAAAAATGGTTGCCGCTATTCCGGACACTGATGATTATCCCGTGAAAGCGTCTGGCGCGGGTAGTCCAGTTACGTTGACAGCCAAATCAAAAGGGCCTTGGGGAATTGATATAAAGCTCGCGTTTAATCTGAAGCCGGGCGAAACATTACCGGACGGCGTTTCCGCAGTTATCGCTGATGGCGTGGCGGGTACTGGAGTCCCGGACGTTGACGACGCTCTAAACTCCTGGGGAACCGGCGACAATCAGAATGAGGAGTGGTTCACGGACGTTATCTGCGGTTACGGCCAGGACTCAACCACCCTGGATAAAATCGCCGCTTATAACGGCATAGCCAATGATCTGACCGGAAACTACGCCAAAGAAGTAGGCAGACCTTTCCGCGCTTTGGTCGGAGACACGGTAGCGGATACGGCCGGGCTTACGGCCGCCATAGCTCTGGCCGATCTTCGGACGGAAACCGACATGACGAACGGGATTTTATCGGAGCCTGGCTCCTATCATCATCCTATGGAGCTGGCCGCCATAGCTATGGGAGTCATGGCCAGAGTCAACAGCATAAGAGCCGAAGAGACCTATATTGATAAAAGATTGCCGGGAATCATACCTAGCCCGAAAGCTACGCGCTGGACGAACGATTACGACAATCGAGACCTTGCCGTCAAAAACGGAGTCGGGACAACTATGGTCAAGAATAACGTGGTTACCCTGCAAAACGTCCTCACTTTCTACAGGCCGTCCGCTTTGCCTCTGGACAACAACGCTTTCCGATCTCAGCGAAATATTTCAATAGTTCAGAACATGTGGAACGTTCACAAACAATATTTCGCCAGGGAGGAGTGGATAGGCTTCACAGTGGTTGCGGATAAAACCAGAGTCCGGAATCTGCTTAGTCAGGAAAAAGCCCGCGACGCGGACGACGTTTTGGACGCGCTTATTTTTCTTACGCAATTATATCTGGAAAACGCCTGGCTCTACACGGATAGCTACACGCTCGACGAGCTGAAAGAGGGCGACAAAATCATCACTCGCGAGGATGGAAGCGGTTGGGATTATACGCTTCCGGGCATATTGTCCGGCGAAGGCGGAATTTTAAACGGATTGGTTTCTCTGGACGCAAGTTTTGCCGTCCTTAACTTAGCAGCATAGGAGGGTAGATGGGTGCTTCAGGAACTCCGAAATGGATTAAAGTTGAGGGAATAACCGTTTTCCCTGATAGGGACTGCAATGCAAGGTTGCCGTCTGGAAGATTTGAGATCGAAGCTTTGCCGCATGCCGGAGGAAATCAGAAAAAAATGCTGGCGTCCTCCGGGGCTATTACGGGTTTAACAGCTCAGGTCACCAAGGAGGAATATGAAAAATTGCAGGCGTTGAATGATGATTCGCGGGATAACTTGAGTCTCAGTTATAAAGACGCCGGCAATAATGTTTTTAGAACTACCGGCTTTATAAAAACAGACGGCTTGGATGACGCTGATAATAGATTAACAATGGATTTAATACCTAAAAGTGGTGAATGGGTATTGTTCGTGGCTTAATGGAGATTATGACGACCGATTTTAAAAGAAGAACCAGAAAGGACAAGTTTAAGTTCAAACTGAGCGAGGAGAACGCCCAGGAGCAATTAGGGGTTTTCCTCGACTATTACGAGATTTTCCCTGACGAATTCGGGACTAAGGAAGAGCTTAGTCTTTACAATATGCATTGCGCTAATTTGATAACGGCTATCAGGGCCGGGCGGATAGCCATTGCGGAACCGCAACCGGGAGAGCTGGAAGTGCTGCAAACCACCAGTAGCGGAGCCGAAATCAAATACAGCGTTTTGGGATTGGAGGCGAAAAGCCAAGTCAGCGGAATAAAATACAGTATTGACGAGAAGTCCGGGGTTGAAATGGCGGCTGAAATGACTCGAAGAAACATTGCCATTCTCGGACATCTAAGCAAAGAGGGCGCGGATATTATCATTCAACTGAAAGGGGTGGATATGTCGGCTGCGGAGAGTCTCGCTTTTTTGTTTGGACTCGTGTAGTTCCCCAACTGCACGTAATGGCCGCGCTGCTTTTTGACCGGGGCGTCTCTCCCTTGGAAATCGAAAGCATGAACTACGCTCAACTTAGATATTGGGCCGAATTAACCGAGTCTCTAAATAAACGGGACAACCCCGAATATAGAAAAATGCTAGGTCGCAAAAATGCCTGAAGATTTTATTGTCAGTACAAAGTTTGTCGGAAAAGACCAGATGTCTATGGTCTGGGATAAGCAGAAAAGGCAAGCCAATCAGTTCGGCAAAACGGCCGTCAGGAATTTCGACCGGGCGTCCAGATCGGCGGGGCACTTCGGAGACGTGGTTGGAGGAATTGTCGGCGCGGGTTTGATTTCCAGAGCTTTTGAAGAGGCTAAAGTCCATGCGGCCGGGTTTGTCACTGAAGCCGCGAAAGTCGAGACTACGGAAGTATTTTTCAAGCGTTTTGTCGGCGGTCTGGAAAACGCTAAAAACGTAGTCTTTGAAATGAGACAATTAGCCGCCGAAACGCCGCTTTTGTTTGAAAACCTTATTCCCAGCACTAGATTATTACTTGGTTTTGAAGCGGTTAACAGACAAAACTTGATTCCAACTTTACGCATGTTGGGAGACCTTGTCGGCGGCAATTCCGAACGACTTGAAAGAGCCGCCTTCGCGTTTGGAGAAGTGCAAGCGGCCGGTCGCGCCACTATGCAGGAAATGAGGCAATTTATTAATGCAGGCATACCAGTTTTAAAACAATTGGAGCGGCAATGGGGCAAAACTAACGTGGAAGTCCGCAAAATGATTGAAATGGGAAAGGCGACCGGGCCGGAAATCTTGAAAGCCCTGAAAACCATGACGTCGGAAGGCGGACGGTTTTTTGGAGCTATGGAAGACGCCGCTCAAACCTTGGAAGGGCGATGGTCTACTTTTTTGGACAATATTAAGCTGGCTAAGGCAGAAATTGGCGCGAAATTGCTCCCTGTTTTAAAAGGTTATGTTAATTCCGGCATTGAAATGACTCGGACTGTTGTTGATTGGGCGAACGCCAATCAGGGATTGATTAGAGAAGAAGTCAACTTGTGGCTATCCACCGGACGAGACGTTTTGAAAGAACTTTGGCCGGTGGCTAAAGTGATGCTTGGAATAGTCAGCGATATGCTTCCGGTTATCAGAGCGTTAGCTCCAGCATTGCCGGTGTTGGTGGCTGGATGGGCGGCTAACAAGATTGTAATGAAAGGAATTTTGGCGTTGAAGTTCGGTCAAAACCTATTGGTCATGACCGGTTTGGTAAAAGCCGCTACCGCCGCTCAATGGGGCTGGAACGTTTCTATGACGGCTAACCCTATAGGGCTGATTATCACGGGAATTGCCGCGCTGGTCGGCGGTATAGTTTTAGTGGTGAAACATTGGGACTTCCTGGAGGCTAAAATCATCAGTGGAAGCGCGTCAATTTTGACGGCGTTCAAGGAAGATTTTTTTGATACTCTCAGGGTGGCGACCTGGGTTTTCAGGATGATCGCGAGAGGAGCTTTTGAATTCACTCGTCGCATGGGTCAGATATTCGGCTACAAAGGCGTTGAAGCTGAATTCGGGCGGATGGTGACGGTCATGGACGAATTGGACGAACAACTGAGAAAAGCCGCCGGGATAGACAATCCCTGGGACGCTCAGGTTATGGCGGACGCCATTGTAGGCTTGACGAGAATTGGAAAATTGACGGTCGCTCCTCCCATCATAACCTTGACGCCTGATCAATACAAAATTGAGGATTTGCCCGCAGTTACGCAGGCTATAAAGCTGGATGTCAATAGGCTCAATGTCGAAAGAGCCTTTCCGCTGATGCCGCCACCGGCTTTAGGTGGTCGTTCCGGCGTGGCTCCTCCTAATGTTAATATTCCCGCGCCGTTTTGGTTTGACGCTCCGTTTTCTGGCGACCGCGCGGCTGTTCCTCAAAGAACTGAACGGAAAAAAACTATTGAACATGTGGTCAGGCTGGATATTGCAGGTGCTCCGGAAGGGACAAAGGTCACTATAGGGAAAAGCAAAGCTCAGGCTCCTCCGCTAACCGTCAACCTTTTGAAGTAATGACTTGGCAGGATAGAACCAAACCGACAATAGATTTCGTTTCGCCAAGCAAAAAGCGATTCAGCGCGGCGTGGAAAAGCAATCCGCGAACTCTGGAAAAGCAGCTTGGCATTTTCAAATATCCGAAAATTCCCGGCGTGGTGGTTCAAGACCTTGATACGGGCGGAACAATTTATCCGATCAATTTTTCTTTCAGCGGTGAAAACCATGATCAACAAGCGGCGGCGTTCTTCGAGGCATGCAGAGAAAGCGGACTTTGGTCAATTACTCATCCAGTGCTTGATAAACTCAATCTGCAACTGGTTTCAATCACAGAGAGTCTTGACCGTACCGAAAACGCCAATATCAGCGATTTTACCAGCGAGTGGCTTGAACCGCTCGCGCCGGAAAGGATCATCAGCATTGAAGAGCAAACGGAACAGCTACGCAACCAGGGAGGCGAGGCGAACGAAGCGGCGGGAGGTCAGTTTGAGAGGTTCGTCAGCCTGGAAACGGCCAGCGACCAAAACGCGGTAGTGGTTAGCAGCCGTTCGCTGCTTGAGAGAATTCAATCCGCCATGTCCGCTTTGTACGAGCTGAACGGGCAACTGAACGCCTATATAAATTCGGTCATAAGGGCGGTTAACAATGCACTGAATCAGGCTGAACTTTTTCTTGGAACTATTGCCAGTCAGATACAGCAATTGATTCAATTGCCGATTCTGGCCACCAATAATATTACAAGCAGGCTTTCTTCATTGCAAACTCTGGGGGCTTCGATATTCGATCTGACTCCGATCACGCCGTTTTCGGAAAGTCGGAACGTTGCCTCCGTTATGGATATGGCCACTTCAGCCGTCCTGATAGCGTCCGCTCAAAGCGTCATAGACGCGGAACTGGAAACCAGAAAGGACGCGCTGGACGCTGCTGAAGTGATCTCGGAGCTGTTCGTAAACAGCACCGAGCAGCTTGACCAGCTTCAGAAACTATTCGAGGATAACCGGGCGGATAGACAGTATTTCAGCCAGTCCGAGTCCTTCCCGGATACTACGCAGGCGGTTTTGAACGCGGTTGACTTGGCTATCAAAACTTCTTTCAATCTCAAGATCGAGAAACGGTTTGTTTTGGAATATCCGAGAGCACCGATAGAAATAGCCCTGACCGAATACGGCGGGCCGGGCGAAAATGACGCAAATTTTGATTTTTTCATAACCAGTAACGGGCTTGCGGGCAACGAGATTTTGTTGCTCCCGGCCGGAAAAGAGGTGGTTGTTTATGTCTAATCCCGTTCCCGGTTCGACGTACATTATTCAGAGCAGGGACACGGTCAGCGATATAGCCGCCAGAGCCTACGGCAATCCGGCTGAAAGAACCCGCATAATCAACGCTAACGGGCTAGCCGATCCGGATAAAATCATAGCCGGGCAAAGTCTGGTCATTCCGCTTATTCCGGGCATTTCCGTACTGACCAGACAGGTCAGCATACAGGATGATGGTTTTCGGCTGAAAATCGGAAACAGGGTTTTGCCGGTGCTGGCCGGGCGGGTGTTGCGGACTATGGACACTCCGGCGGACGGCTGGTCGGCGGTCGTGGCCTGGGATCCGGGGCTAGACAAGGAATTCGACAAGCTTACGCAACCGTTTCAGTATCCGGACGCTTCAGTCTACTTGGACGGGCAATTGATGATTTCCGGCAAACTCTATAACGTGCGCAACAAGTTCAGCGGCGCGGGACGAACCAAAGAACTTGAAGGGTTTTCGTCTACTATCGACATAGTTGATTCCCATCTCTTTCCGCCGTATCAATACCAGAATATGACGCTGGTGGATTTTTGCCGGGAGATGTTCAAAATAACGGGAATCGGCATTGTCATAGATTCCGATATAGCCAATGACGTTGAAGGGATTTTTAAAGAGGAAAAGATCAATCAGTCGGAAACTATTTTCAAGTTTCTGGAAAGAATCGCCGACAAGAAAGCCGCGCTGCTCTCATCCACCAGAGAAGGCGACTTGCTCATAACCAGAGCCAATCTTAAAGGGGCGACCGTGGGAACCATAGAGGAAGGGAAAACAGCGGTTGAAACCTGGGAGGCGAACTTTAACGGACGCAAGCTTTTCAGAACCTATAGAGGAGTCCTGAAGAAGAAAGCTTTAGGAACCAACAAAACGGTAGTTCTGACGGATGTTACGGTTAAAACTCAGAGAATAAGAACTTTCGCCATTAACGAAGGCGATGAGAAAGACATTGAAAGGGCGGTCAAATGGGAACGCAATAAACGCTTCGCGGAGGCCATGTCCTTTTCCATGCCGGGTAATTCTTGGTACGCTCCTGACGGAAAATTGTGGGAGGAGAACTCAAGAATTTTAGTCAAGTCTCAGACTTTCGAGGTTCCGGAAGGTTTCATGTTTATTATTCGCCGGGTGGAATTCCTTTTTGACGACAAAGGCGAAACAGCGGTTCTGAATATCATTCCACCGAGTTTTTATTCTAAACAAGAGCCTGTTTTGCCTTGGGTTAAAAAAATTGTTGAAATAAATGTCGAGGAATTAAAAACAGAGATTAAACTTCGGGGTACAAGATAAAATATTCTCAACCAGAGATCGTTTTGTCTTGGCGCGAAAAAAGTTTTGCTATATGTCGCGAGGATTTAAAAACGCAAGTTAACCAATAGTCAGATATGAAATTTTGCAAAAATTGGATTAGCGAAGCTGTAATGGCCTTGATTTGCTTGCTGTTGATTTTCGGCAATTCCATTAAGGTTTTTGGGGTTGATTCGGCTTTTGATTGCCAAAAATGGAAAAAAGCCCGCAATTGGTCAAGTTATGATTATCGAAATTGTTTAAAAGCAAGAGATATAATTATTGATCATTGCCAAGATCAAAAATATATCGAGAGTTTTCAGGACTGCATTGATAGAGAGGAAGCGGACTGGCTTCGGAGACATCCTCCGGCGAATTATCATTGGACTTGCGACGAGGTTGAAAGCCTGGCTGCGGACGAGCGTAAGAAATGCGAGCGGGTAGAGCGTGAATTCTGGTCTTGGGCCGGCAGACCTTTGAACGTGGAGGCGTTGACTAATAAAGAAGACGCCTGGTTTTTTCCCAGGTATCTGCTGGTGTGTCGAAGCCGGAAAGAGTTCGTGGAGGAGTTCAATTCCATTCAGAACAATGGCGGCTATTACTATCCGGATAAAGTGGGGGAGGGCTGCTGGAGTTTGGACGGCTCCCGGGTTGGTCGAATATCCAGAACCTTTCCTGACAGCGGTTTGATACTGATTCAGTATAAGGATAACATGTATCAAAACGTCCGGGAGGTTTGGACGGATAAACGGCTGATTATGACAATGGCCGAACATCAAAGGGGGTTAACTGAATAAATGGCTAAAAACATTAATGATCCAGAATATATTGAAGATCGAGTCACAACTATTTTTGGTGAAAAAGGAATTGTTGATGTAATGTGTTTGAATAATGCCGAAAATCAATATTCCGTTATATTAGAAAATGGTGAAGAGCGCTGGTTTAAACAAAGTGAACTGGTGTCTGGTTGGGATAATGATTAAAATTGAATTCGACTTCGGGGTAATAACCCTATTGGAAATCAAAGAAAACGTCGACGGCAATCCGGCGCGGTTCGCTCAATGTCGAGTAACGGCCGACGAGGACGCGCAACTGGTGGAGCTGATGCGCTGTTCAGGGGACGACTCCGCGCCGCCGCTTAACACAAGCGTTTTTATAATCGACTTTGGAGGACGGCGGATAGGTTTTCCTTTGAATGACGGTATCGAGCCGGAAGCTTTAAGCGAAGAGAAAATAAGCTACAGCTCCTCCGGAGGATCAAAGGCAGGGACTATCTCTCAAAGAACCGACGGAAGCATTGAAATTAACGGAGCCGCCGATTTCGCCGTGCGATTTAACCAGCTTGAAACCATTATCGCGGCTCAAGTGCAGGATGTCGTCAACGCCAATTTGACGGCCATTCAGGGCGAGATTTCCTCCTTGGGCGGCTCCTATACGCCGACACTTTTAAACATTGATTTGACCGGAGCGCGGGTGGACTCGGTTAAATTACCAAGTTAAAAATATATCAATTAAAATTATGTCTGATAAAAGAGTGCCAGTCTTACCTGGGATGACGAAAAAGAAAGATATTATTCGAGAGCGAATATTAAGAGTTTTCAACGAATGGCATGTTAGATATAAAGAGCATCCCGAATATTTTGAAGAAGAGATAAGAGAATATGATGATTACGGGGAAGCTTGCGCGGACTACTTTATTGAGTTAATGGAGAGTATGGACGCCTCCGGATTATTGCCGAAAGTCCCGGAAAAATAAATGAAAAGGTGGAAGAAATTTAAAGAAAATGCTTTTTTTCGTTCCGACGGAGCTTACGCAGGGAAAGACCATACAAAGCGAAATAAAACTTTTATTTGCTTGGCTCCATATCTTGATCCAGATGGAACAATAATAGAATACAGAGGTTTTAAAACTATTGAAGCGGCCATGAAAAAAGCCGATTCAATATGGAGTTAGCGAGGGTTCTTCTTTTTTTGTTCATCAAAAGCGCGATCTGAATAAGAAAGCGAACTCTCGCTATAGAAATCCTGTTTTCGCAGCGCGTGCTATGGAGTTTTTTTCTTGTCATGCCGGACTTGATCCGGCATCCATTAATATTGGTTAGGTGGATGCCGGATCAAGTCCGGCATGACATAAATTTAAACCTAAGCTTGTACAGAAGGGGCGTATAAAGTTCATATGGCTAAAAGAACTTTTCAGGGTGATCCTCGTCTGGTCATGGGGCCGAACGGGACTACATTAAAATTTATCGGCGGTCAGCCTGTTATGGACGCCGGTTTGGAGAACTATATTTTGCATAGATTGGGCGTTAAAGAAGGCTGGGTTGGCAATTATCTGTTTCCCGAAACCGTTAATCAGCTTGGAACCGATTTTGAGGAAGTGACATCCGGAGCCATAACAATGAGGAAAATTACCGATATTGAAAAAGCCGGGGAAAGAGTTTTAGCGAAATTGGTTGAAACAGGTTTCGCGGAATCAATCAGCGTCGAGGTTTCTAACCCTACAGGCAATAACCTGGATATGAAGGTTGTCATAAAGCGTCCTGAACAGGACGCGGAAATTTTATCCTTGAGCAGAGTTAATCTGGTTTGGTCGTCTCAACTGAACGATCCGGCGCATCTAAAGTTATAAAATGGCCTTTGAAGTAAAAACTCTTGAAGAGCTGACAGCTAAAAACCTGGCTGGTTTCGAGTCTAAATTAGGCGTTGACAGTCCGTTGAACGATGAGGCGTTTCTGCGGGTGCTGGCGGCTACTCAGGCTCTTTCCGAGTCCACTCTTTATAGATTCGGCTATGAAAGAGCTACGCAGGTTTTAGCGGCTACGGCCACTCTGGAGGGTTTGAAACTGCTGGGATTGCCCTACGGGGTTATCTACAAGGAAGCGCAATCGGCTATTCTCAATATATCACTTCCGGCCGTTGATTCAACGGTAATTCCGGACACGGTTATTTTTACCGGAGACGACAACGGCGAAAGATATTTTCCAGACAACCCCGCAACCGCTTCCGGCGGGGTTGCTCTGCTGACGGTAACGGCGGAAAATCCCGGAACGAACGCCAATCTCGCGGACGGCAAAACGCTGACTATCAATACTCAAATTCCCGGCGCGGAAACAATCGCCACCGTTGAATCAACCGATACTCTAGGCACTGAAGACGAAAACATACAGCTATTCCGGAGAAGAGTATTCAACGCCATACGCCGCAAAGCCGGCGGGGGCAACAAGGCGGACGTCCGGGAATGGGGCGAGGCCGTGCCGGGCGTGGCTGGCATTTATCCCTACACCGGGCGTCCTTTCAATGAAAGCCCTGAACTGTCCGTGCCTCCGGAAAGAACCGTTTACGTTGAGGCCACTACGGACATTGATCCGGACGGGATAGCACCAGCTCCTCTGCTGGACGATGTCAGAGACGCTTTGAAAACCGATCCTCTAACAGGGCTTGACCGTCAAAAATTGGGGATAATTGACGATTTGCTTTATATCAGGTCAATCGAGCGGATTTCATTTTTTACCGAAGTGCGGGACCTGACAACGCCGGTTGGACAAGAAACGCAGGTGCAGACGGCTGTAAACTCCGCCGTTACCGTTTATTTTGAAAGCATCAAAATGTTTATCGAGGGGCTGGACTTTGAAGGGGAACGAAATAACGAAATTACCGATTTAAAACTTTCATCAGTGATTGACGACGTTTTAACGCCAAACAGCTCTTCCGCCACCGGGGTAGGATTCGCTTTGATACCAGGGGATTTTCTCGGAAACTATATCCTGAATCCCGGACAACTGGCTAAAAACGGAGGCGTGACGTTTGCCTAATGAGCGCTGACCTGATTCTAGCCCATATAAAAAGTTTGCTTCCTCCGGGGTCTCTATATACCCTGGACGAACAAGGCGACCTTTATAAACTGTTTGAGGCTATCGCCGAAAACTATACGGATATTCATGAGTTTCTAGGTAATCTGGCTAATATCCGCGATCCTCTGAAAACTCAATTTCTGGAAGAGCTTGAAAACGAACTTGGGTTTTTGCCGGACTTCGATCTGACGGAGGACGAACGGCGGCAACAACTGGCGGCGTCAGAATATAACCGGACGGAAAACGGCGGGACTTCGGGCAATCTTGAAACTCTTTTGCGCAATGCTGGTTTTGACGTTTACGTCCATGACAATGATCCTGCGGTTGATCCGGCATTGTTTCCGGGAGATATGGTTCTGAACGGGCCTATATTCGAAATGAGTCCGGCTTATCTGGCTCAGTGCGGCGGGGCTACAACGGTTTGCGGGAATTCCAGCGCGGTTTGCGGGCGTTTTGATACTTATAACAGAAACGAGTTTTTGTTTTCCTTGCCGATTGATCCGGACACATGGCCTTTTGTTTTTTTCGTCGGGGGGCTGGCTACGCGGGACGGAAGCGGGGCTTTGACGGCGATAGCTCCGGCGGACGTTCCCTTGCAGAGAAAAGACCAGTTGCGAAGATTTATTTTACAATCGAAACCAGAGGAGACCTGGGCAATTCTGATAATCAATTACACCTAAAATGTCTAAATATTATACAGCGATTACCGGAAATA
>Ga0180438_10008483_pt1 | contig 13054 bp, 10 predicted proteins | sample SS_ome_12_FD_132455 | JGI IMG/M metagenome (GOLD analysis project Ga0180438, IMG submission 132455) | Hypersaline lake sediment archaeal communities from the Salton Sea, California, USA - SS_3_D_2 metaG | ecosystem: Environmental > Aquatic > Non-marine Saline and Alkaline > Hypersaline >...
CGCGGCAATGGCAAAAACCCCTAGGGGAAGCGATACTATGCCTACGACGAATAAACCGCTTCGAGTTATTACAATCATCTTTTGTTGATATAGTAGAAGGGTAAACACCCCCAACACAAAAATTGTCAGCAGTTGAAGTGTAGCAATCAGTATTGATAACCCAAAGTAGAATGGAGTCGTAAAAAATAGAAAAACAACTGCCAGAATCCCCGAAAACACCATCTGTACACCGATGAGCCAAAATACTAGCTGAGGAACATAAGCGGGTTCAGTTTTAGGCACAGGTATCTTTTTTGGAGAATCTAAAAGGGTCAGGTCAAATTCACAAGATGGGCAGTGACTAATAATATCTTTAGGAGATTCGGGTAGATGTACGCCACATAGAGGACAAGCAATGATTTTACGTGTTCGATCAATTTCTATGGATTTAGTAAGATCCCCCATAACCCCACTTCTTACAGTGACTTTAGGAAAAGGCTTTCCGTTACTAACCACCCAAAGGCACTGATAGCCGCAAAAACCCGACAGCTTAAAGGGGTCAATGTTTAAAACATGTCCAAGGTGGATTAAAGATATGGTGGTCGTTGATCGAAAAACGCTCTTAGCCTTAATATCCCAACAACAACTCGTTACAAACATGATTGATCCGATAATACAGGTTTCACCCAACGGTGTTGAATTAACCCTACACAAGATTTTCACTTTTAAACAGCCGGGCACCGTTGATTTTTCCAATGAAGAGCGTGATATCCCAGAGTATCAAGAGCTGCCACTACGAAAAGGTCAATACGAACTAAAACCGGGAGCGCATTTAGTGACCTACAATGAAACGGTTCACATCCCAAGAGATATGATTGCTATAGGACGCCCCCGCTCATCGTTGCTTCGTTCTGGCGTCACCATCGAATCAGCAGTGTGGGATGCAGGCTACGAAGGGCGATCTCGAGGGCTACTTACTGTCTATAATCCTCATGGTTTCGTCTTAAAGCCTAATGCACGATTACTCCAGTTAGTCTTCTTGAAATTACTCAAAGAAACTCAACCCTATACTGGAGTGTATCAGGGAGAGAGCTAGCTCTTGCTACGGAAAGTTAACGTGTTGGTTACCGGACTTCCAGGTTGTGGAAAAAGCACTCTTGTTAACCAGCTTTTAACGACCGCACGCCAAAAGGGAATCGAGGTTGGCGGAGTTTCTACACCCGAATTTCGTACATCCGCAGGAAAACGTAGAGGTTTCCTCATCCAGGACGTAGCGACAGGCAAGGAGCAGGTGATGGCGTCTGTAGAACTGGCTAGCCCGGTTTCCGTCGGTCGTTATGGAGTAAACCTGGAAGCAATCCGAAACGTTGGAGTCACCGCAATTGATTCAGCAATAACTGGATCAGATTTAGTTGTCATCGATGAAATTGGCAAGATGGAGTTGGCTGTCCCTGAATTTCTATCCAGTGTAAGGAAGGCACTGGATTCGTCAAAACCAGTCTTAGGTACAATCGGTGTGCGGCTCAAAACGCCTTTTGCTGTCGATATAAAGACCCGAGCCGATGTCACACTCTTAAGGTTGACTCCTCAAAATCGGAGTCAAATCTATCAAGACGTCAAGAATCTTGTTGGGTTGTAAAGAGTGGAGGAGACCAAAGCTAGCGTGCTTTGGTCGGATGATAAACAATGTAGAACGATGTCATGAGTAGTGTCAGACTAATAGCCAATGCAGTGATAGCGTTGAATAGTAAATTGGTCATGATTGTGTTTGCGAAATCTGGGTTTGCGATGAAAATCTCGAGATAGATTGCGGTGTTGGGCAAAACTAGTAACATGAGAAGGAAGCTCAGGAGCAGGGGGAGTCGGCGCATTCGGAAGTGGGGTTGACGTTTCTGTGTTTCCACATAAATGATGAGAAGACCAGAGCCAAGGACGAACCCAAGTGCGGAGAGGAGGAGGGGCATAAGGGTGAAGATGTCTACTTGACGAAGGAATGGTACAAGAACCCATGACATTTGGTATGCACCAAATGCTAGACCAAAGATTGCAGTAAATTTGAGAAGAATTGGACCAACGGTATCAGCATTCACGCCATGATCGCCTTTAACTACTTCACGTTGCACAAGAAGCGATTCGACAAGTATGACGATACCAAGGATTAGAAAGACGAACGCCCGTTCCCTCACTCCGAAAATTGGATGACCTAAGTAGAAATCAGGAAAGAACAAGAAGTATATTCCAAAGATAAGCGAGAGAATTCCAATGCCAAATAAGAAAGCCCAACCAACATAATTTGGTCCGGGTTTGAATACATCATCGAAGATGAGTATGCCTGTACCGATGACTATAGCAGCAAAGATTGCATAAATCATGTATTCTGGCGGTAAGAGCCAGTCGGTGAAGTATACGTAGAGCCGATATCCGGCAAAAGCATAAAGGATTAACGCCGTTATTTGAAGGAGCCGAGAGAGCAGATTGGTGTGTTTCGCCAATATTTTACACCACGCGGTGTGAAGATTTCTAAGGGAGTCTTATTGAGTAGCTGTAAAGGATGAGACCGAACCCTTCAATTACTTTAGATATCTCATATTATAATCTTAGTGGCGAGGGCATCACTGACCCATTTTGAGAATCCAATCCGCAAGAATGTGAAATTCAAAGGCTAAACAAGGCGCTTCAATCCCGAAGTTTTGTAAAACGGTTGGGTGGATTTCCCCAAGCATACCGAGACGTTGATTTTCAATGTAAAGATTCGCAAGTCGACCTTTGATGAATGAGGAGTCAGATGCCTTCGTAACCTTCCCTTTGAGCCCTAGGTTGTTTAAAAGAGTGAATAATTCTGCTTTCATTGCGGTGATATCAACTCGTGAATTTACCGTTACAGCTGCTAGATGAGAGGCTGTCTCAGTGCAAGTTTCAGCTTTGGAATCCACTTTGATGACAGAACTCACTTCAAAAATTCGCTGTGGAAGTTCTTGAGCTGAGTTTTCGCCCAAGAAAGCCAATAAGCCTGGTAATAAGCTGTTCCGGGCGACATGATATTCCGTTGATTTGGGATTCGCGATTTCTACTACAAGTTTTTTAGGACGGTTCATTTTCTCAAAGAGAATGCGTGTATTTGTCAAGACATAATTGGCTACTTCTTGATAACCAAGACCAATCATTAGGTCACGTATGGTTCGTAACATTGTCGTCATCGGAAGTTCTTGGCCAATTGTCATCGTTTGAGGTAATTCAGGTTCTATTCGATTATACCCGTAACCTATCGCCACATCTTCAATAACGTCAACATCATGAAGAATATCTACTCGATAAGCGGGGATACCTACTTGTACCAGTTTTTGACCTGCCTTCGCATCCATACGCATCCGTTTAAGTGCTCGAACCACAGCAGGTCCACCAAAATCATAGCCAATAGTTCTGTTGATACTATCTAAGGAAACCTCACGGTTTGCCAACGAAAGGTCGGGCAACCGTTCACGGTGATTTGAATATGCTACCTCAACCTCTTCAAGCGAACCACCCCTTTCAGCTAACGCAGTAATAATTATGTTAAGAGATTGAATGGTTGTTTGTTTATGTGTACCAGTTACTTCAACAAAGACATCCTTTGTGGTGACTAACAGGCGTCCTAAATCATTACTATTAATTACTGGAGGTAAGCTCAAAACCCTGTCCTCAGCATCAATTAAAATTGGATACCTTGGAAAAGCCTTGATGATATTACCAAATTCTTGCCCCTTAGGATGATTCCGAAGTATCTGTTTAGCAGTAAGCTCTTCGTGAAAATCAAGGGGAACGAATTTGATGGCTTCAGGCAGTGCCGTTCGATAATGAACAGGAGGCGTAATTTGGTCCAAAACATATAATCCAATGCTGGTACGTTTTCGATTTCTGCCAAACGTACCCGTTAGCCGTTCTTGAAACTGCATGAATTCAGCGATAAGGTCACCATCTAAGGATAATCCCCGGACAATGCCACAAGCAAGATAGGGTCGAATCTTGGCGACTGATGGATCCACAATGGCTTGCCAGGTGGCTGGTGTTACTGGGAATTTTGGCGCACCGGTTTCGATTTCTAAGAATCCTTTTAATGCTCGAGCAATCCCCTCGGTTGAGAGCATATCGACTCTATCAGGATTTACTTCGATAGTAGCTGTGTTGTCACCTATCCAATCGATTTCACATTTAATTAGAAACAAGGTCTCTTCTAGTTCTTCCATCGACAGGTTTCGTCCAAGCAGAGCCAAGAGATCCGTTATTCTTACATCTACGTTCATTCGTTTCACCTTATCAAAATCTTAGGGAGACCTTCCGTAGCCACCCAAGATCTCGCGAAACAAGTTCGCGGATATCATCGATTCCTAATGCTGCCATTGCTAGTCGATCGATTCCAATCCCCCATGCAAGCACAGGAAAATTAATTCCAAGAGGCAGGGTAACTTCTGGGCGGAAAATTCCCCCAGGTAACGCTTCCTTCCAACCTAGCCCGGGAATGAAGATGAAGCCTTCAATAGAGGGTTCTGTGAAAGGAAAGAACCCAGGCTTGAATTTTAATTTCTCAATTCCAACACTTTCAGCAATCGCACGAAGATATCCCATAAGATCTCGTAGTGTTAATCCTTCACCCCCAATGATACCTTCACACTGATGGAACTCAGCCGAATGGGTGGCATCGAATTTCTCCGGGCGGAAGTTCCGATCGATACTAAACATTCGTAAGGGTGCTTGTTGATGCTCGACCAGATATCGAACCGAAACAGCCGTAGTTTGACTCCGCATCACTAGGCGACGAGCAATATCGAAACTATACTTGTATTGCCACCCGATGGAACCAGTTTTCCAACCATTCTCATGGGTCTTTGCTACTTGCGTAAAGACCGTTTTGTTAAGTACCGCTCCAGGTCCTTTTGGAGTTCTAACGTGGTACATATCGTGTACTTCACGAGCTACATGATCTTGCGGCATGAAGAGCGCGTCATTATTCCAAAACTCCAATTCCACGAGGGGTCCTTTGGCTTCTTGAAATCCCAATCCGATGAGAATACGTCTTACCCTATCGATGAATTCAATGTAAGGATGTTTCTTTCCAGGATAAAGGGGAGATGTGGGTGCTCGTAAATTATACGGAAGAAACTCGCGGTCTTTCCATTGCTCAGATTTTAAGAGGGCAGGAGTAAGATCGTGAATCATATCCTTGTGAAGGACGGATCGGTCGAGAGCACGGGTTCCTTCAGAAGTGATGAGTACAGTCACCATCTGCTGGACCACGAGAATAGCAAGTTGCCGTTTTTCAAAATCTCGCTGGATTATCTTCCAAGTCTTGGTATCAAAATTTATTTGGTCTTGGTGTAGTTGTCCTGATTCTTTTGTGGCATTCAAGGCTAGCTGCAATGGGTGATTAGCTGAATCCTCTATTGCATTAGATGAAAGGTGTACCCAGGTCTCATTACCTCGTTTTGAAATGGTTATCCATCCATTTCGGCGCGCCCATCCCAGGGCAAGTTGTTGTTCAGAAGAATCTAAGATTTTTGCCTTCTCAAGGGAACTTACGGAGGCCTCACCGCCCAACTGAGCTAGGAGAGTAACCAAACGAATTTCAGGCAGTCCCTTTTCAGCAAACCGTTGCCCTTCGGGTGTGAGCTGATAAAACTGGATAGTTGAGGTCTTATAATCTTTAATTAAATTTTGACTACGAAGACTGGCTAAAAGACTCTGCACGGTATTATCCTTTAAGGCTAAAGCGGCTGCAATGGATTGCGGAGTTAAAGGACGTGCAGTAGTTTTCAGATAGTCCAGGATTTGTCGAGCCTTTTCAGATAGTCTGTACTTCATTTATCCTCCATCCATTAATGCAAACATAGAGCTTCAGGGGCTGATAGAAGATAAAACTAGGGTAGAAGAAAGAACAATGCTTGATTAAGATTGGTGAAATTCCAAGGCATCAGCCCATCCATGTTCTTGCTGAAGCACCAGTGCTTGATTCAGTATTTAAAATATCCGTTTAAGCGCAGGTAAAATTAGTCTAACAATGAGGAGCGGGGGGTTAGACCTGCTATAAAGGAAGTTCCTTCAGGATTTTTCCATAGGGAATTTCATATCGGTTTGCTCGCGAGTGATAGAAAACAACGGGATAAGGAGATTTCGTAAACGCTTTTCGGTGTTTAGTGTCAACAAGAAGTATCATTTGTTGGAGCCCGTGCTGCTTGAGGAGCTCCAATTGCGTCCGTTTCTTTTGTGTATACTCTTCTCGCCAATATCCGATAATTTCTATCAGCACTCGATTTTTACCTTTGACTAAAGCAAAATCGGGAATAATGAGAATAGGTCCGAAGACGAAGGCTTCGGGTTCACGGATTATCTCCCAACCACGGAACTTGTTGTTGTGCCAACTCCAATAGAATTGTTTCTCGACTTTGGAGTCGAGGAACGATTCCAAGGTACGGGATGGTGAGGGAGGAATAATTAGAGGGAGGGTTTCAGAATCCAATTCAATGATGTAAGGGCGATCTCGTAAGATAACATCAATTGAGATGGTGTCCAATTGAATGTTAAGAATCGGAGCCTCGTTTAGCAGTCCGCTGATTACTTGTGCAATGTTCCATCCAAAAGAGGAAGCGCGTCCAAAAAATACACGAGGACCTGCTATAATTGCACGTAGCCCTGCGTTGGTAGATTCGAGGTCGACTAAGACGCCATATCGTTTGGTATATTTTAGCAGTGCACGTGCTGTAGCTCCAAGGCTTGTGCCAGTGATAAGAAGGGTTACTAAGTCGCTATTATAAAGCAGGGTTTCTAGAATCTCATAGTTATAGCCACCAATTGTGCTTTCGGCCGATGGAGCGGAATTTCGCCGTTGTAGAAGCATCTGATCGTCCCGATGAGCAGTAAGCAAGTGGTTGACAACTTCGGGTAATAACCCGAGGATTTGAGCTACTTGTGTAAAAACTTTGGTTCGCTTTGCCCGTGGATAGAATCCACCATAGTGGTTTTGGATATATTGCCAAAACCAAAGTCGAAAATCTTCAAGCGAATTAACGCCATGTCGTCGAAGCTCTTTAATCTGTGTATCATCCAGCAAATCAGTAAGAAGTTGAGGAGAGAATGAGAAAAATCGACTAAAAAGGGTGGTAAGAAGCGCACGAACCACACGATTGTCGGGAGCCCAAGTTAAAGGGGTATCTAAATTGAGTTTGCCTTTGTTCTCACCAAGATGTGTTTCAAGATAGTCAATTAATCGTTGGGGAAGCGCTTGATCTTTGGGATAATTAAGAAAATAAGGATGCAGCGTTGAACCTCGAACTTGAAATTTGAGATATTGCAGTCGCAACACCACCGGTTCTATCCCCTATTGAAGTTGTTAGTAGATGCTATCATCGAGAAGTGAGCCAAGCTCAAGGAGCCGTATGCCTTGACCACCACGTACAAAAATACGGCTACTTCCTGTTGGGTCTGAGTGTATTAATGCAAAAATTCGATATCGGTCCTTTAAGCTAGGCGGCGGGTCAGTGACGCGGAATTTACCTTCCCCCAATTTGACTTGTTCGCCGGCCTTGGCTTTTTCATCTTGGAGTACACCTTGAATTAATAGGGCAATATTCCAAGTTAGCTTACGGCTCCTACAGATTAGGATGCTTCCCTGAAGGAGCACTGTATCCACGCGATCGATAACAGTCAACCAATCCTGCAAATCTGGGTGTAGCTTATCAGAGACAAGACTTTTTGCAGTAAAATGCTCAGAGGGGGCTTCTTCTGTTTCAGCGAGTTCGTCTCGTAAGGCATCCACTGAGGCTGTGTCGAATTTTTGCTCATTGAGCCATTGAAGAAGGAAAGAAGAGATTTCTTCAAACTCCTCTCTTCTCTGTCGTCCTTCAGCATAGTAAATAAGGATCATTCGTTGAAGGACCGGATCGAGTACCTCAAGCAATCCGAAGTATTGAATGATAATAAGAACCTGGTTTAGCAATTTCCAAGCTTCGTCAAAACGTCGAAGAGCAAAATAAATCGATGAAAGATCTATGAGAAATCGGATTACCTCTTCTGGGTCAGTAATTGAAGGGAATTCTGTTGATGTTATTTCTCCCCGAATGACTAAGAGGGCTAGATAGAGGGCTTGAGCCGTGGCCTGTTCGTGTAGAAATCCCCATTCTTGGGTTTTTCGTGCAAAAATCGTAAAATACATTGTCGCGGACTCAAAATCCTCTAAGAGCAAATTAATAGTGATCCGGAGAATATGGGTCATAACCATTAATCGCCGGTAGTTTGAGGCGTCAGGGCGAACACTTAGTAGAATTCTATTACTTTCGTCAATAGCCTGCTTGGATTTCTCAAGATCACCTTTTTCTCCAAGATACAAGTAGCAAAGGGCTGTAAGATAGTTGAGAAGAACTAAATCGGGTGAAATTTGTCTAAGTAATCTACGATGAGCAGTGGCAGAAAGCTCCCAAGATAGGAGAACTAGGTGGTTATAGAGTTCATCTCGCGCTTCACCGATTTCCTCCAAAACTTCGCCATAGTTTTGTTCTTGGATTTTATTCACGTAACTAACATAATTTCGTCGCAGTTCTTGGAGAAAGTTAAGAAGACCTAAGGCTTCTTGGTCGGTCATGCCCACAAGGTCTTCTTCAGCGATATGAGGACCTCTGAGAGAACGGACGATTCGAAAGGCTTGACTTTCTATAAGTTTTATTCGCGTGGTAGGATCAAAAACGCTTCGCCGGGTGATACTATATTTAATTTCTGTATGCAAAACTCGTTCTCGAATTTCTTCTATAAAGGCCGTGTCTTCAGTATTTTCGTGGCTACGTTCGATAAGGTGTAATAGGAAGGCACTACCCATTAAACCCTCAATTTCAGGTTCAAGATTTCTAAGTGATTGGAGTAATTGGAAGTCTGAACTAATAAGCCGGTTTTCCTTCAGTTTTTTTAGTACTATGAGCAGAGACAGGTCAGGTGCTTGGGGAACCCTTTCAACAATATCTTTGGCTTTGTCAATGTAAGCATCTAACTCCTCTTGAGTGACTTCAATTACTTCTACGACTTTACGAACTTGTCGACGGAGCTGACCTCGTAACTCATTCAAAATCTGAGGTGATGTATAGAGCTTAAATGACACACGGTCAGCAATCTCTTTGAATCGATATAAGGTTCGAGGATGTTGTGCAAAAGCGAGAATAAAGAAGTTGGCATCAACCGCAACCCGAGACCATGTTTTATATGGCAGATCGTTTTCGGGACTAGTTTTCTGTTCGCGTTTTTTCGTGCCATCAGGCGACGTCCCACGAGGGGAAGTTGTTTTCGACACGGTCAGAACTCCTTGATATCTTACTTACCATACACTTACTACCTGAAAAGATAAATAGTCAGTTTTGTGTGTCTAGTTCACTGAATATAAACGGTGATGTTGATGGCAGGTCCTTCCTTATTTGGCGGTATTATGATTGGGGCCGCAGCATGGCTTGAAGTATTTGTAATTTTCTTTTTAACCCCCGTTACGTGGCAGCTAGCCGTGATTCCTGCCCTTTTTCTGATTGCAGGATTGTTCCTTGCAGGAACAGTGGGAGATGAAGCCCATTTCGCTGAATTAGCAATCGGCGGGATTTGTATCGCTGTTGCCGTGGGATTCGTGGGATGGTTCTATTTAACCAGCGCGGGAACATTACTAATTGCGTCGCTATTTTCCCTAGGAGCCGGCGTTCTTATCCTCATAGGACTTATTTTCATCATGGGAGGACAAAGTAAGGGATACTAGCCAAAGAGATTGTTATAGGCTAGTCGGTACCGTCTCCTTCAAATTGTCTTCGACGTGAGAGGCCATCTTCTAAGGTAGATTCAGTAACTAGTTCATAGAGTATTGCTTGTTCTTTTTGGGGTCGAAGCAGACGCCCCAAACGCTGTATGAATTCGCGTTTACTACCTGTCCCAGAAATAATTATACCAACAGAAGCATCAGGAACATCAACACCTTCATCAAGAACTTGTCCAGTTACGATTTTCGTCAGCTCGCCTGCTTTGAAAAGCTTGAGAATTTTTTCTCGCTCAGATATCTTAGTCTTATGGGTGATTAGAGGGATCCCGAAGAGATCGGAAATCTGCTCTACGATACGGGTATAACGGGAGAAAATGATCACTTTGGCTTCATGATATTTTTGGAGAAGCACTTCAATCTGCTTGATTTTCCCGGAAGCTTCAAGAGCAACGCGTCTTGCTTTTTCTAAATTCGATAACGCTTCACGTGCATCGGAATCAAACACAGTACGTTTCACAATGGTGTCAAATTGCCATCCAGGATCAATCTCGTCAAGACGACGGGTATAATTGCGAAAAACACGCATATGAGAATCGTATCGAGCGGCCTCTTCAGGTTTTAGAGAAACTTGGATTTGGCGAATTTCAAAAGGAGCAAGGAATCCTTCTTTTTCAAGGAGACGCGGAGCAATACGATACACAGTTGGTCCCACTAAGCGATCGAGATCCTGATGTAGCTCATCATAGCGTTCAGGTGTGGCAGTTAATCCCAACCTGTGTGGGGCTAAAGAGAGTTCAGCAGCTAATCTGAAGGTTGGGCTAGGGAGATGATGGACTTCGTCAAAGATTAGAAGTCCAAAGGATGTAACAAGTTGAGTGGCTAGGAGTGAAGCGGAATCGTAGGTGGCTACTGTAATTGGTTTAATCTTTTTCTTACCACCTCCTAAAATTCCAACTTCGGGTACATGAAGAAGGACTTCAAGGGCTTCACGCCATTGGGTTAACAAATCAAGTGTAGGAACAACGATAAGCGTGGTTTCAGCAAGTCGACGAATGGCTTCAAGACCAACGACAGTTTTTCCTCCACCAGTTGGCAAGACTACAACGCCTTGCGCTTTGGCGCCTTGCCATCGATGGAGAGCATCTTCTTGATATTCGCGAAGCACCATGTCTAGTTGAAGCTGATCCTGCAGGTTTTTGGGTAACTTGAATTGAAGAGAGAAATGAGTGATTACTGGATAGCTCTTATTTTGTAAGAACCTGAGAATTGTATAATAATTCATTATTCGTGCATGGAAGAGTTTCTCCTTAGCATTATAAGTTAAAATTGGCTTAATTGCTTCTAACTCTAGAAACCCGGTGGGTTTCAGTATCAAATCGCTTTTACGAAGGCGGAGTTCGGCAAATCGGGTTTGACCCTGTTTCTTAAGAATTGCTTTTTGTAGGCTGGGGGATATCGTGTAACTGACCTTTGCAAACAATTGAGTTAATTCAGATAGAGGACGCTGTGCGGCTTTATGAAAATGCAACTTGAACCGAATGGCATCTTTAGCTTCATCTGGAGTAAGCCGTTCAGCTATCTGACTAAGTTGGGTGATGGTTTCTTCATCTGCATCGAAGACTTCGAAATAGGGTGAGCTTTTTCGAATGACCTGTGGGATTGGCAAGGACCTCCTAGCAATAGTTCTAATGCGCGTTTCTTTCAAGGGTATTTCTACTGAGTGGGCTTAAAGTGAATCGGCAACGAACAGTGACATTATAAGAAAAGCATTAAATGTGCCTGTTCCTAGCGAATCTTAGGCGTAATTTTGGGAGGCAGTATGAGTGTCGTTAGATAAGGAGCTCCGCGAAATAGGTATTCGGACCAGTAAAGCAAAACAGCTAGAAGAAGAGGGGAAAATTGGTGAAGCTGTGGAACTCCTTATGCAACTATCTCAAGAACTCCGAAGTCTTGCTGATAGGGCAAATACTTCATCTTTACGCGGTGTTCTCATGCAACGGAGCCTCGAATATGCTAATAATGCAACCCAGTTAAAGCGTCAATATCTAGCCGGTGATATTGAAGAAATCGCTGGCCAAGAGGGAGTGGCAGAGGTTCAGATACTCCGAGGTCCACATCTCGCTTCGCAACTCCTGAGAATGTTGCAATCCGCTCAGTACAGGGTTCTGATAGCAACCCATCAGCTGCATGGTGTTGATTTGGTGGACCCTGAAGCCCAGAAACCTGCTGTAAATCTACTGACCATCTTAAAGGAACTACACGAAGCAGGAGTCAAAGTTCGGATTCTAACAACACCACCTGCTCTTATCGAGGGAGTAGATCGATGGAAGCAAGCGGATGCATTGCAACATCTAGCCAGCACTGGAGTGGAGTTTAAACTCTGTTCTCACCTCCATTTCAATGGAGTACTAATCGATGATAGCGGGGTATGGCGTGGAACCGCACCATTAACTGAAAAAGGACTAGCTGGATTAGATGATGTCGCAGAATTCTCGACAGCCCAGTGGTTAAAGGCTGTGTACCTAGATTTATTCCGTGCTCGCTGGGAACAAGGTGATCTAACGTGTTCTCAATGCTATGAAAAAACCTGCTTAGCAAAATTTAAGGCAGAAGATCCACGTCGGAGTTACGAGGATTTCCCGGCTTAATCGGGAAAATATGATTCAAGACCAGGTTCATCTGTGTTATAAGCAGATACGACTTTCAAGTAGCCACGACGTTGAGCATGGCGAATAATTTCTGTAACCTCTTGTGTAGGAATGTCTAGGGCTTCAGCGATATCGGCATTGCAATGTTTACCATCTGATAGTATGATTACCAGTATCGAGTTCATACCAAAGCGTTGAAGCAAATCTTGCCGAACAGGTGAATCCTTATGAAGTAGCCGTGGGATCGCCGTTATTCGTACTGGAAGAGGTTCTTTTTGTGGCGCAAATCCAACGAGTTTGTCAACTTCGAGTTCAAAGTCACGGAGTAACTGCCGAGCACGAGGACTGGTTCGGAGCAACGAACTGAGGAGGATGAGATCGTCTTTGAAGTACTGAAAGAACACATCGCGCAGTGATTCTAATAATTTCCCTGTTGAAGCGTCCTTTTTGACGCACGTTAAAAAAACTAGCCCGGTATCAACGATATAACTGAAGGAGAGGTCTTCAAAAGTAATATCTTGGAGTTGGCGACCCATCATTTCGCTTTGGAAGTGAACCAAGGAAGAGAAAAAGCTACTAAACAGCGTCGGGTCAAACTCGAGGGGAGAATATGCCTTATGGTAGAGTGGAATGCCGCTAGTATCAATGACCCATACTGCGTGAACAACCATATAAGGCA
>Ga0180438_10008484_pt1 | contig 13054 bp, 15 predicted proteins | sample SS_ome_12_FD_132455 | JGI IMG/M metagenome (GOLD analysis project Ga0180438, IMG submission 132455) | Hypersaline lake sediment archaeal communities from the Salton Sea, California, USA - SS_3_D_2 metaG | ecosystem: Environmental > Aquatic > Non-marine Saline and Alkaline > Hypersaline >...
TATAAATCCCCTGTAAACGCAAACCCATTCCCCTGTCCGCATCACGCAGGATCTGGGCAATTTTGCTTTTGCCGGCTTTGTCAAATTTTGGCAAACTATGCTCGCGGACTGCCAACAAAATCTCCTCGACATTTTTCTTTCCAATCTCCTCAACAAATGGCGCTAAAATCTTCTTGCCCATCTGATAAGAAATCTCGGCGTGGTTTGACTTTTTAAAGTCTAAGCCTAATGGCTCGCCGACCCGGCCCAGGTCATGCAGCCAGCAGGCAATCTCCACCAAAAAGGGGTCAACGCCTTCTTTTTTAGCAATCTCTCGACCAAATCTGACAACGCCTTTTACATGGTCAACATCATGAATCCAGTTGTCAATCTTAACGTATTCTCTTTGGCAGATGGAACGGATTTTCTGGAGGATTCGGGTAGAACTGCTCATAAGCCCCATTTTACCAAAAAATTAAAAAACCAGCCCTGAATGGAGAAAAGCAAAAAACGCCGGACAACTACTCTATTCTATAAGCCTATGCCTTCCGCGGGCCTTTATAAAGGGTTGGGAGGGCCAAAAGAAGCACTACTAGCGCCCAAACCCCACCGGCAAGATAAAAAAGTAAAAGCCCGGTATCTACCTGATTAAAATTCATGACTTTATCTTTCTTGCAAATAAAATTGCAATCAACCAACAAAGACAGCTAACTACTAATCCTAATATTAATACTTCTGGCTTTGGCCTGTCAAGCCCGGGCACAAAAAAGGGCACCACTGTTGAACCAAAAAACAAAGTGCCAATATTAACAAAAATATCTACAAAAACCTTAAGCTGCGCTTCCGTAAAAACCTGAGGTCTTTCAAGTAAAATCAAAAACAGCTTAGGCTTAGACATCGTAAAAAAATTATACCCAACTATCTGTAGCCACCACAACCCCAAACTGTATAATAACTACCCCACGATCGTGGGTTGATTTTTATACAACCTATGGTTCTTCTCATATTCTCCCCCCAATTACTCTTCATTTTTAGCGACTTCCGCGTCTTACGCATTCCTGCCTGCCGGCAGGTTTACCTGCCGTAGGCAGGCAGGTTTCGCGTCTAAGTCTTGACTGCCCGCTTTCCTTTTGATAAAAGTAAAATATATGGGAATAACCAACGTCTCTCTAAAAGTAAAAAACCCAAAAGCTCCTTCAAAAATGTATGAAGGGGAATTTTTAGTGGACTCTGGCGCCAGCTACACTGTTGTCCCTTCCAGAATTTTAAAAAAATTAGGTATAAAACCTCAACAGGAAGAAAAATTTTCTTTAGCTAACGGCAAAACTATTAAAAGAAAAGTCGGCAGTGCTTTTTATGAATTTCAGGGAATCGAGGCGGCCGCGCCTGTTCTTTTCGGAGAAAAAGACGACAGCCCCCTTTTGGGCATCTTTACCCTCGAGGCCCTCGGCCTAACTTTAGATCCCCTAAAAAGAAAGCTCCACAAAGCCCTACTGACGCTTTAAAACTCAATAAAGAGTTACTAGACTTTAATTATTCTGCCATATTTTTTAATTTCGGCAACCAAAGGAGTCGCGCTGGCCTGGAAGTCCTCTAATGATAAAGGTAAAGGTTCTATCCTATCATCTACCTCTCTTGTCTGTTTAAGAAGAAACTGCAAATCTGCCACCTCGTCTTTGCCGAATTTTTGAGAAACAAGACAAAGGTCAATATCACTGTCACTTGTCTGGTTTCCCTTGGCCCACGAACCAAAAACAATCGCTTTTTGCACAGGAATACCCTTAGTCTCAAGATGACTGATAAATTTTCTTGCCGCCAAAAAAGCCTCTCTATTTAAACCTTTTCTTTTAACCATAAATAAATCTCCTTTGCTTTTACAAGATAATTTTTGGTGTAATCTTTTGTTGCTTTTTTATACATCTTAAGCTTGTAATCTTCATAACGGGCTTTTATATTAAAAGAAGTCAAATCATCAAGAAGATCAAGCTGTTTACTAGAAAAAGTAACGCTGGTTAATTTTGCTAATCTTGAAAGTTTATGGCCGTAAGGCGCAGGTTTCCCTGTTTTTTTAACAATAAGGGCTTTGATTGTTTTTTCGACAAAAAGATGGCAGTAAAAAAGACAAGGGAGAAATCTGCTGGTTTTAAAAAGACTCTCAGCAGTAACTAAGTCCTCGCTAGCACTTCTGGTCCAATACTTAATCATCTCTTTAGTTGTCATATATACATTAATATACCAAAAAACCATTCCCCTTGACAAGAAACAAAACAACCCGTAAAATACACAATAGATAAAGCAAATGGCTGATAGCTGATGGCAAATAGCAAATTGTCTGGCCTTGCCAGATCTGGCGTAGACAGACTGATTGTTTAAAAAATCCCTGCTTGCCCCGTGGCGACGCTTCCCGATTTAATCGGGGAAGGAGTTTTACGGGGCCCTTCCCGATCGGAGGTGAAAAAAATGAAAGCAATAGCAGAAAAAATCGGCCAAGCAGTTGGAACATTAAAAGCAAACCCTCGAGCGGAAGTTGATGAAAGAGATATAACTTCTGTAACCAGTTCTCGTCCTGTGATTTTTGATGAAGGCCCAATCGTTCCTTTTCTTTATACTAGTGTTATTGTAATGTCTAATGTTGAAACATTAGGCCAGTGTTATGAGGAATACGACCCACACGGACATCCACAAAGAAGAGTAGACGCGCATTTGTATTTATGGGCCCGTGAAACAGCTCACCCTCGATTAGACACTCATATAAGCCTACAATCAAAATACCAAGAAGTAAATTTAACGCTTAGTGAAGAAGGTGAAATAAAAGAATTGCGGATGCCAAAAGCAGGAAGAATAAAATTTGAGGGTGATGTGGTTGACCTAGAGGGCTTACGTGTAAAACTATCTAAACCGGAAGAAATGGCTGCCAGAATGGCAGTAGGAAACCCAGCAGTTGAAATCGTTCCGTAATTTTTAATTTTGAATTTTCTGGCTCTGCCAGATCTGGCGTAGACAGACAATTTGTCATTTGAAATTTGTTTGGAATTTGGGATTTGGAGCTTGGTGCTTCTTTAGGTCAATTAGGTCAATTAGAATAATTAGGTCAATTTTGTTTGTCATCTTCTCGACAAGCTTCGCTTGTACTCCTCCAGCCTCTCAAGCACCACGCCGGCGCCTTTGGCAACACAATAAATCGCCTCGTCGGCCACATGGCAGGGCACACCGGTTTCTTGGGTTAAAAGCTTGTCAAAATTCCTGAGAAGTGAAGTTCCGCCGGTCATCATAATCCCTTTATCAATAATATCCGAGGCCAGCTCCGGCGGCACACTTTCCAAAACCCCTTTAACTGCGCCGGTGATTTGCTGCAGGGTCGGCGTAATTGCCTCAACTATTTCATTAGTGCTAACTTTAATCTTTCTCGGCAGGCCGGAAACGCTGTCCCGGCCTTTAACCAGCATCTCTTTGTCATCTTTAACTTTTAAAGCCGAGCCAATCTCGATTTTTACCTTTTCTGCTGTTGTTTCGCCGATTATTAAATTGTGGGTGCGCTTGGCAAAAAAAGCAATCGCGTCATCGACCTTATTGCCGGCCACCCTGACAGACTTGTGAACAACAACACTGCCTAAAGAAATAACGGCCGCCTCGGCCGCGCCGCCGCCAATATCCAAAATCATGTTGCCTGAGGCCTCGGCGATTTCAATGCCGGCGCCAATGGCCGCTGCCAAAGGCTCATGCAAAGTATAAACAGTCCGCGCGCCGGCTGACAAAGCGGCATCTTCAACCGCCCTTTTTTCAACCTGGGTTGAGCCGGCCGGAATACAGATTAAAACCTCGGGTTTAAATAAAAAGCTCTTGCCGCAAACCTTTCGCAAAAAATACCGAAGCATTGCCTCAGTCACCATATAGTCAGCAATCACCCCGTCGCGCATTGGCCGCGAGGCCATGATATTGCCCGGCGTCCGGCCAAGCATTTCCTTAGCCTCTTCACCGACTGCCAGGACTTTCCTGTCTTCAACAGAAACCGCCACCACCGTCGGCTCAGACAACACAATCCCCTCTCCCTGGAGATAAACCACGGAGTTGGCAGTCCCTAAATCGATTGCGAGGCGTTTACTAAACATAAAAATTCCTTTGGAATTTAAATTCGAAGCACGAAGCACGAAATCCGAAACAAATTCAAAATATAAAATGACAAAAATTCTAAACTGTTTTGATATTTGAATTTAGAATTTAAATATTGTTTCGAATTTCGATATTCGAATTTCGGATTTTACCTGAACTCTAAAAAAAGAGTTCAGGTAAATTATATCCTTTTCCCCCACCGCATGGTAGAAGCACTAATGCAAGCCGGCCCTAATCCCTAATACAAATTGTAGCGGTGTGATTTATCACACCCTAAATAACCTAACCCCTTCTCTCTTGCCTGAAGAGATAAAAGTGGTGCGATTACTATCGCATTATTTATGATGTCATAAATGACATCGCTACAAATCCTCCCTCAATTACTCATTACTCAATTACCAATTACTGCATCCGGTTAAATCGGATACTCCCCTTGACCGCAATACAACCATCTTGCTAGTATCAGCATTAGGCTTTTCCTTGGTGTTTTTAAATTTAGCAATAAAACTCTCAGGAGAAGTTGAAGAAAAATGATAGACACATTCTTAATGCTTTTTTATATCGCCATGGGGATTCTCCTTCTTTCCATCATCCTCATGGCTCTTCCAAACTTCATCAACAAGCCTTCCAAAAAGCGCAAATAAAGGTTTCTCTGTCATATGAAGGATACTCCTTTTTGTCATATAAAGGCCTGCCCGGAGAATTTCGGGTTGGACCTTTGGGAAAATACGAAAAAATCACGCTGTTCTCATATTCCAAAGTCTAGCCAAATCTTCAACTGCCCGACCTCTCGCTCCTTGCAGAATGTGTAGAGGGACATTCCATCTCCAAGACAAATCCAATTCTGCAAGTCTAGGATTATCACCATCTCTCTGTATCCCATACCCACCTCTCTCACAACCACCTTCACAGCACGCCCCAACAACATCTGTTCGTTCTTCTTTCGTCATTTTTTACCTCACCTCCTTTCTGAAAACATGGATTAGTACGGAAATTCTGAAACGCGGATGAGCACAGAATAACCGACGCCAAATTCGCGAACAAACTTTTTTATTCTCTCTTACTAATAACTCAATGAACCTAATGAACCATTTCTCATTTCTATTTTTTTGGCCTTTAGGCCAAAAAAATAAGCCTCCGTTTAGGAGGCTTGCTTTAAAATGTGCTATTCTTTCACCACTTCAAAAGCAACCTCCCAGAAGGCTTAAAGAAAAAGAAATAAAAATTTTGGTTGGTTGCTTTATTCATAATCCCTATTCTATACACATTTTTTTTCTTGTCAAGGACCAAACGCTAAAGACGCGAAATTCCAGACGCTAAAGTACGCGAAAAAATATTGGGGATTTTTGGTATAATCGATTATGAAAAATAAAAAACCAAAGACCAAAAATAAAAAACACAAACTTAAAGATTTAAAAATTTTTGCGTTTTTAGCTATGTATTTTTAATATTTTATATTTAATTTTTAATTTTGCTATGAATTCTCGCCTCCTAATCACCCTTGCCATTGCCCTGCTCCTCGCCGCCGGGACGTTTGTGGCCATTCGCTTTGCCAAAGGCTACCGCTTAAACTTTGGCGAAAAAAAGGTCACCCCGACCGGCTTACTTCTGGCTAACTCCTACCCTGAGGCTGCCTCGGTTTATATAAACGAAAAGCTAACCACTGCCACCAATGATACTTTGCATCTTCCGCCCGGCGAGTACCAGGTTAAAATAGTCAAAGATGGCTTTATCCCCTGGGAGAAAAAACTAAAACTCGAAAAAGAAATCGTCACCCAAACCAATGCCCGGCTTTTCCCTTCAGTGCCTGACTTAAGAGCCCTAACACTTACCGGCGCCATAAACCCAACCCCCTCTTTAAACGGGCAGAAAATCGCTTATGCTGTTGCTTCCTCTTCGGCCGAGCTTAAAAACGGCCTTTGGGTTTATGATTTAGGCGACCGCACTCTAAAGCTTGGCTCAGACCAGCGGCAAATCGCCAGAAACACCAAGGATATAGATTTTACCAAAGCTAGCCTTGCCTGGTCGCCGGATGCCAAGCAAATCCTCGTCTCCACCCCTGATGAAGAAAACTATCTTTTGTCTGCTGAGCAAATGAACAATTCTCTTACTCTAAATGACGTTAGCGCCCGATTACCCCTGATTTTGGAAGAATGGCAGGAAAGTTTAAAACTGATTGAAGAAAAAAAACTTGAGGCTTTGCCTGATTTTATGCAAAAAGTTGCCACTGCCTCTGCCACCCAAGTTGTTTTTTCACCTGACGAAACAAAAATGCTTTATACCGCAACCGCCTCAGCTACTATCCCAGAAAACCTGCTTGAAAAAGAACTGCCCGGCTCGAGCACCCAGGAAGAACAACGGGAAATCTCTGAAGGAAAAATCTATGTCTATGACCTTGAGGAGGATAAGAATTTTCAGCAACCAGTCGCCAACAACCAATCGCCAGTTAATTGGTTTTCTAACTCAAGACACTTAATACTAGTAGAGGATGAAAAAATAAGCATTGTCGAATACGATGCCACTAACCTAGCAACGATTTATGCTGGAGATTTTAAAGAAAACTTTGTCCACCCAACGCCAACTGGTAACGCTCTTTTAATCCTAACCTCCCTCTCTCCCGACCCCGAAGCCCCAGTAAACCTCTATTCGCTGGATTTGAAGTGAAAAAAGTAGTTAGATCTTTCTCTAGCAGGGACCGTCCCTAATATGGGGTAAAAAAGATTTCTGGCTTCAATTTTTAATTTTTCATTTTGAATTTTTAATTTCTTTTGTGCCCCCACCCAGAATTGAACTGAGATCTAGGGTTTAGGAAACCCTTGTTCTATCCGTTGAACTATAGGGGCTCACTACCTCCAATTTTAACACAGTTAGGGTATAATTAGCTTATAGCTAATGGCTAATAGCTTATGGCTAATAGCTTATGGCTAATAGCTTATGGCTAATAGTTTAAGACTAATATTCTATCTGCTATCTGCCATCTGCCATCTGCTACTCGCTATTTGCCAAATTCCGGGGTGTAGTATAACGGTAGTATACAGGCATCGGGAGCCTGTGGTTTGGGTCCGATTCCCAACACCCCGACCGCGTAAAGTTTTCTTGACTCACTCACTAACGTTCGTGTTCAGGAAAACCACGCGGCTTCGCCTCGTAAAATTTTATTCTAAAAAGGCCTAGAAAACTTTACGCGAGCCACGTGGATTTCCGATTTCGAACGTAAAGTGAGAAATTCGCGAAATCTTTACGTGGCCAAGAATTTGTCGCTGACTATCTCTCACTTGAAGAGCCACCTCTAGAAGACAAATTCCTCCTTGAGAAAACCCCCTGATTTCCTGAGGAGGGTCAGTCCCTTATAAGGGACTGACCCTTATCTTAACAAAAAAGCCGTCTCCTAAAAGACGGCTAAAAATCCTTTTTCTGTTTTTTTAACTATCTAACTATTCTTATTTCCCTCTATGTGCATACATAGCAATAGCGATATGGTCAGCAGGAGTGCCAGTTTGCATCAATTCAGCTGCGTCTCCTTCTCTTTTATCTGCCGATGCACCTACTAAGGCTTCTTTTACCGTAGCTTCAGACATAAACTCACTTAATCCTCTCGCTACTAAAGGAACTGCGCACTTAGGAAAATATTTTGCACGTTCTATTATCCCTAGTGAAACTCTTTGAGTTATATGCTTCATCTCTAATCACCTCCCCTCGATGTTTAGAATCCATAAATCAAAATCATGACTCATGGACTTTCTAAAAAAATTACCTATTACTTATTACTTATTACCTATTACTTATCTTATGCATACTCTACCATATTTCCGGCTTTTGTCAAGAAATAATAAACCCTTAATTACTAATTGCTTAATTACTCAATTACTTTTAGTCCTTGACAGGCCGATTTTTTACTATAGAATAAGTTTTAGATATGCAAAGCAGATCCCTTCAAATCATCCTTAGCCTTATTAGCCTCCTTATTAAGGAGGGCGATGGTTTGGAGGAGGTTACTCAACAACTAACAACTAACAACTAACAACACCTCCCAAATCAAAAGCCCAAAAGCCTTTGAAAATAGGGGGGTATTTTTTTGGCCTAAAGGCCAAAAAAAAGAAATGAGAAATGAGTTCAATAAGTTATTGGTTATCAGTAATTTGAAAATAAAAAAAATAAAAAACCGCCTCAGAAAGAAGCGGTTTTGGGCCCACCGGGGTTGGTTCCCTGGCAGTTCCACCAGTTCCGATGCTTGCATCAGAACAACTTATTTATAGCAAAAGGAATTAAAAATATAAAGAGTCAATAAATTAGCGCTTTACGCGATTTACGCATATTTCGCATTCCTGCCTGCCGGCAGGCAGGTTTCGCGTCTTGAGAGGAGGTGAACACAAAAAATGGAAACAGCAAAAACAAAAGCAACAGAGCCAGAGGCCTGGAGACGAACCCCTACTGTCCCAAAAGACATATATGAAGCTTATCCTTCTGATAGAGATCCTGAAGCAGGAGTAGATAGAAGGCCAAGTGTTCGGTCAGGAGCTTGTAACCCAACGCCTATGCCCTTAACTACCTGTGGAGGAATCACAGTATTCCAAGGCCCGTAAAATCCCATCTACCCCATATAAAGGTCTGACACTTCTGGGTCGGGCCCCGAAACACTCCGGGGTAGATGGCCTACTGGCCTACTGAACTTTGCCAGACAACTCTTATGTTACTATATTACTATGTTAATATGTTAACATGGTAATATAGTGGTACGATAAATTGTGTAAAAGCTAAAAGGTTTTATTTTGAAGTTTATCTTGCATAGGTCCTATGCAATCTCGCCAGCCAGGTCTAAATCTCTTCAGTACTAACTACTACTCTATCGCCCCGCCTTAGAAAAAGACAAGGGGCTGGAGTAAATCCTTCTCGACCACCAATAGCATTTATTGCATAACAATTTCCATCCCTAACATACTCACAAACAAATGTGCTTTGTTTTCCAGGCCCAGGTGTATAAACCAAAATATCTATGGGTTCCGCAAAAACCCCTTGCTCTTTACGTTCAAACATTGCATTCCCACGACATTTATCTATAGTAAGATTTTGTTTGTCTACCATAAATTTGCCTCCTCTTCTAACTAAACAACTATCCTGTAATATACACATTTATTCTGCCAATGTAAATAGCCAGTTTCGAATTTTTCATCCAAAACTTGCAATCTTGAAAATTTATGGTATAGTACAGGAAAAGTAATTAGTAATAAGTAATTAGTAATTAGGGTGTTATCTGTAAGACTACTCGAACGGCTAAAAGTGGTAGTCTCCATATAGCTTTAATTTCTATTGCTGCTGTTATGAAGCAAGATAAAAAATCTAGCGTTTCTTACAAAAGCCCCAAAAATGAAATTTGGGCGGCTTATAAAAAACTTAAAAAACAAAAACCCTCCCCCACTCCAACCCCTGCTCTTAGACCCAAGCTTGACTGGCGGCAGCAGCTTTTATCCTCCATCAAAAAATTCGACGACCAGCTGCAAACAAAACAAGAAGAACTAACCTCTTTGGAAGAGCAAATCGAAAAAGCTCAAAAAGATTTAGAAAAAGCCCACCAAATCAAAATCAAAGCCCAGACTTTAAACGAACTTGAGGAAAGAATTGAGGCTTTGGAAAAGCTCTGGAGCCGGAAGCAAAAACAATTGGAAGAAGACTTTGAAGAAGAAAAAGCCTGGCAGGAAAAAAAGCTTAATAAGGAAAACGAGGAAAAGCGTTTTATTTTAGAAATGAAGCGCCGCCAGCTTGAGCAGGAAATTAGTGAAAAAGAAAAAGACTGGCAGAAAAAAGAAAAAGAGTATCAAAAACTTAAAGAGGAATCCGAGACCTTCCCTAAAACTTTAGAGCAAGAAAAGGAAAAGGCTGTCAAGCAAGCCACTGACCAGCTTGAAAAAGAATTTGACCAAGAAAAGCAAGTGCTTTCCCAAAAACACGAGGCAGAAGTCAGTCTTTTGCAGCAGCGCATTGAAAATCTTCAGGAAAAGGTCAAAGAGCAAGAAATACAAATCAAAATGCTAAATGGCCAGCTTTCAAGCACTCACCAAAAGATGAAAGAATTGGCTGTGGCCGCTTTGGAAGCCAAACGGCCCAAAATCATCAAACGCTACCCCCCGCAAAAACCTGCATAAACAAAAACGGACTTAGGTTTAATTAGGCAAATTAGAATGATTAGGTTAATTTGGCTTATTACCTTGTTACCTTAAGCCTTGTTACCTTCAAACAAGCTCTCCATAAATCAGTTCTTCATCAACCCTTTTGTAGTTTTTGTAAATCTCCCCCTCTTTAAACCACAGCTTGACTTCAAATTCTGCTTCCTTTTCGCTGCCAGAGGCATGGACAAGGTTTTTGACAGAACGTTTGAGGGTGTTGCTCATGTAAGTACTGTCTATTGAGAAATCGCCTCTTATAGTCCCCGGCTGGGCTGCCGATGGAAAGGTGTGGCCAACAATCTTTCTAATCTGCTCAATCGCATTTGGCCCTTCCCAAATCATCGCCACAAGCGGCCCGGCAGTAATAAACTCCATGTTCCACTTTCTAACCATTTTGCCGATCTCCACCGGGTCAATTGTTCCCAAATGCTCACCCGGGTCAAGCCCGTATTTTTTATAGTCCTCCAAAGCCTTCTCGCCAACGCTTTTTAAATAACTTTCCTCATCAACATAATGTTTTCCCACAAAGGTCTTGTCCACCCAAACCATCTTGCAGGCTATCATCTTAAAACCAGTCCTTTCAAACCGAGAAATGATAGGCCCAACCAAGGCCCTTTTTACGCCGTCGGGTTTAATTAAGACTACTGTTTGTTGAAGGTTGTCCATATTAAAATATCTAATTTCTAATATCTAATTTCTAACAAAATTTTAAATTCCTAAATTTCCAATGTCTAAAGATTTCTGAATTGGACATTTGACATTTCATTAGAAATTAGGAATTAGGCATTAGAAATTCCTCATCCTCATCTTAATCCCCAATTTCCAAAATTTCAACACCAAAAAATCCCCCTTGACAAGCTCGCCACATAATCCAAGAATACGCTCAGAAAAATAACACAAGCTTACAATTTTACGGAGGAAAAGCCTTCATTTCTTCGTTCTGAAAATTCCTACTTGACAGTTTGTATTAACAAGGTATATACTTTGATTAAAGTTAAGATGGAACTTATCCCTAAGCCAGTAAAATTTGAGTGGGATGCCGGCAATGTTGATAAAAGTTATAAAAAGCATGGAATAAAAAATGAAGAGGCAGAAGAAATTTTTTTAAATATCCCGGCGGTTTTGATAGAAGGGAAAAAGTGCTCAAGAGAAGAACGTTTTGTATTGTTGGGTAAAAGCGATAAGGAGAAACTTTTGAGCGTTGTTTTTACAATTAGAGATAAAAAGATTAGAATAATTTCTGCTCGGCCAATGAGCAGAAAAGAAAAGGGTTTATATGCCAAAAAAGAGGCTGAAATCTATTCCTAAGTTTAAAAATGAAGATGAGGAAAGAGGGTTCTGGACCAAAGCGGATACAAACGAGTATTTTGACTTTTCTAAAGCCAAACTTGTGGCTTTCCCAAATCTTAAACCGACAAGACAGCCGGTTTCTCTAAGAATTTCAAAGAGTTTGTTGGCAAAGATAAAGCTTGTTGCCAACAAAAAAGATGTTCCTTATCAAAGCTTGATGAAGTTTTATCTTGATAAAGCCGTAAAAAAAGATTATCGTAAGTTTGCCTTTAGCTAACTAGAAGTTATTTTAGACAATTTATCCCCAGTCCTTGACAAAAGGGCTTTTTTATTATTAAATATGTACTAGATGAGCTTAAAGCCTAAAACTCAAAGCCTAAAGCTCAAAATTTTTATTTGCGGGAAGGGGCAATGCAAGCCGCTTTCCGCCCCAGCGAGGAGGTGAAAAAAATGAATGCGTCATTAAACAAAACAGAAAAAAAATTTATCAAAAGAGTTGTTTTAGATATCGAAGAGTACTACTATCCTAGATAAAGAAGTACCAAGTGACGTAGACCCAGGAAAGGTAGCAAATGCACTCGGGAGAGCAAATATAGGCCTTCATTTTTGTAAAGAGTTAAATATGGTTCAACCATTCAGATTATATAGAGAGTCTCCCTCGGTGCCTGACTTCCCAGAAGGAGTTTTAAACGAAGTAAGCGATAGGCAGTTTTATCACAGACCCGCCTCTTAAAACACCGAGATAACCTTATAGCACCATGTTACTATGTTAACGTGGTAATATGGTAATGTTTCCCACCCTCAAAAGCCACCCAACAATCAACAGTTAACAACTAACAATATATTCGGTTTTTATTTTGAATTTTGCTTGCCCGTCGAAGCTTTAGCGAAGTCGGGAAAATTTGAATTTGAAATTTGTTTCGGATTTGGTACTTGGAGCTTGGGATTTATTTAGAAATTAGATATTAGAAATTAGAAATTTTACGTATTACGGTTTACCTATTACTTATTACGTATTCCCTATTACTTATTACGGTTTACGTGTTACGCAAATGTCAGTAGTTTTTCAAACCTCCCCCTATCCTTATAAGGTCCAACAACCGATAAATTCAAACCTTTATTTACAAAAATCTTTTTGGCTACCCGCCGGACGTCGGCTAAAGTGACCGCATCGATTTTTTTCATAATCTCATCAGGCAATCTCACCTTGCCTTCCAAAAGCAAGTTTTCGGCAAAAAGAGCGGCAACTGCTTTTGAGTTCTCAAGACTCAAAATAAACCGTCCTTTCAGATACTCCTTCGCCTTCTTCAGTTCAACATTTGACATTTGAGTTTTGACATTTGACATTTTTCCATATTCTTCCAGTATCACACCAATCGCCTTCTCTATCTTATTCCTATCCACCCCCGCCTGCGTCACCAAATATCCATTATCATAGAAAGTCCCCACAGAAGTTGACACATAATAAGCCAATCCTCTTTTCTCCCGCACTTCAGTGAATAAACGGCTGCTCA
>Ga0180438_10008485_pt1 | contig 13054 bp, 8 predicted proteins | sample SS_ome_12_FD_132455 | JGI IMG/M metagenome (GOLD analysis project Ga0180438, IMG submission 132455) | Hypersaline lake sediment archaeal communities from the Salton Sea, California, USA - SS_3_D_2 metaG | ecosystem: Environmental > Aquatic > Non-marine Saline and Alkaline > Hypersaline >...
GACCTTGTGGACGTCACAGTGATTCTCGCATCCCTGGCAGGTGAAACGGCTCATCTTGTAGGGGATCTTGCTGACCTGGAAGCCCTTGAAACTCGTCTTGTCGCCGTTGCTCTGAACCTCGTCTCGGGCCAGCATGGCCGCGCCGATGGCGCCGGTAACATCGAAATGGGGAGGCACGGTGATCGGCTTGCCGGTCACCGCCTCGAAGGCGGCGACCACGGCGGGGTTGTTGGTCACTCCGCCCTGAAAGAGGATATGATCGCCGATCCGCTTGGCCCCAACCACCTTCTGGATGTAGTTCTGCACGATGGAATAGGCCAGCCCGCCGATAAGATCATCCTTGCTGGCTCCCTTCTGCTGGTGGGAGTTCAGGTCGCTCTCCATGAATACGGTACAGCGGTCCCCGAGACGGGAAGGCCTCTTCGCCCCCAGAGCCAGTTCCCCGAACTCATCGACGATGTTGATGCCGAGCTTCTCCGCCTGCTCTTCCAAGAAACTGCCGGTCCCGGCGGCGCAGACCTTGTTCATCTCGAAATCCACCACCACACCATTGTCGATGCTGATGAACTTGGAATCCTGGCCGCCGATCTCGAACACCGTGTCCACTTCGGGATGATAGAAGATCGCCGCCGTGGCCTGGGCGGTTATCTCGTTTTTGATCGTGTCGGCGCCGATGAAGTGTCCGGTCAGATAACGGCCCGAGCCGGTGGTTCCTGCTGCTCTGACCACCACTTCCTCCCCCACCTCATCGTAGATCTCCGACAGTCCCCGCCGAATCGCCTCGAGGGGCTTTGAGGCCGTAGGAAGGTAGCGCCGGGCTACCACGTTGTTCTGCTCGTCGATCAAAACCACGTTGGTACTGAGGGATCCTACGTCCAAACCCAGATACACGTCGAGTTTTTCCCCGGGCGGCGGATCGAACACCACCTCCTTGAGACCTTTGGCTACCGATCGCTTGAGCTGAGGCCAGTGGGGCAGATCCACAGTCGGATCCTTGATGTATTTCTCCAGCGCTTCGAGTCCCTTGAAGGCCAGATCCCCCTCCGGCGGACTGTCCAGAACGTGGAACACAGCGCCGATGGCGCCCATGGAGGCATGATACTTCGGGATGATCAGCTCGCCGTCCTGGAGTTTGAGCACCTCCCGGAACGCACGGGCTACCCCGGCGTTCGCCGCAACCCCACCCTGGAATACGAGGGGGGTTCCAAGATCTCGGCCTCTGGCCAGATTACTCCTGACGTTCCGGGCTACGGCGAAGCACAGACCGGCCACGATATCGTGGACGGGGGTGGCGATCTGCTGCAGATGAATCATATCGCTCTTGGCGAATACACTGCAGCGTCCGGCGATATGGGGCGGGTCCTCGCTCTTGAGGGCCAGCTCACCGAACTCTTTCTCTATTGATACCCCGATTCGTTTGGCCTGCTGATCGAGAAAGCTGCCCGTTCCGGCGGCGCATACGGTGTTCATGGCAAAATCCGCCAGCTGGGATTTCCCGCCTCCTTCGCTTGGATTCATGACGATCAGCTTGGAGTCCTCCCCGCCCATCTCGATGACGGTCTTGGCCTCCGGGTGAAACACCGCTACGGAGCTGGACTGAGCCACGATCTCGTTGACGAAGTAACCTCCGATCAATTCTGTGGCCAATTTGCCCCCCGTGCCGGTAATGGCAACGGTATCGAAAGCTTCTGCGGGATAACGCTTCAAGAGGTCCGTAAGAACCCGGTGCAGTGCATGAAACGGACGCCCATGACACAAAGTGTAGTGATTCTCTACTACATTTCTCTCGGGCCCGATAAGCACTGTGTTGACGGAAATCGAGCCGATATCCAATCCGAGAGAGAATCGTTGCATTATTCTATGCCTCCCCTGGTGAATGTGACTATTTGTTTGGATACAACATTGGGTGAGTCAGGATACAAGAAATGCCCGCTTTCTTCTATTATCCCCAGCCGCTGTGCTGCGAGCAGCTGTAGCAATTTTTCACGATCATCGGCAAAGAGCAGTTTATCCCCTTAGCCCTTCCCGATCAAGGCCGGTCGCTCGATCTTCGGCGGAACATCACCGTACCCGGCTGATGAATTGTAGATGCAAACTGCCCGCATGTTGACGTCCCGGTGAGACTCGCGGATAAAACTCTCAGTCATGAATCGATAGAATTATATAGCGATGAAGCGTACAAATTTACCCTGACAGTCTAACAGATCCGATTGATTATTGCAATAATAATATATACCCACCCCTATATACATTTCCACACCCTAACGGGACACGGTTCTCTTGGACTTGTTCTTGAAACCCTTGAGGTCGGGAAGACGACCTTCGTAGAGAGTCATGAGAGCCCGTTCGGGTGTCATGGGAGCGGCGACAGGAAGATCCGCTTGAGGACGGAATGCCTGGATCGCCGCCAACAGAGCGTAGTATACGCCGATCCCATACATCAACGGAGGCTCTCCGATCGCCTTGGAGTTGAACACGCCCAGTGGATTTTCCGTGTCCTCGAGGAAGTGGACCTCCAGCTCTTTGGGGGTGTGGTAGATATCCGGAACCTTGTAGGTGCTCAAGGTGCCGGTGAGCAGCCGCCCCTGCTCAGAGTACAGCACTTCCTCCAGGGTCAGCCAGCCGATGCCTTGAACAATACCCCCCTCGGCCTGGCCCAGGTCGACCTGGGGAACCAGACTAGGCCCGAGATCGTGGACCGCTTTGACAGCGTCGACCTCATAGATTCCCCTCAGACAGTCCACGGTTACCTCGCAGAGGGCCGTTCCGTAGGCATGATAGGAAAAGGGTTCCCCCTTTTCTTTGCCTTTATCGAAGTAGATGCCGGGTGTCGCGTAGTGCGCCTGGGCGGATAGATTTACCCGGTGCGAGTACACCCGCGGAATGAGGCGGTCCCAATTCAGATTGGTTTTTTCGCCGTCGTAGAAGATCTGCTCTTCCCGGATTTCCACCTTGGCGGGTTCGTTCTCTTTCAGTTCTTTGGCCGCCACCTCCTTTATGCGTCCCAGGATCGCCCTACAGGCTATTTGGGTTGCCTTCCCGTTCAGATCCGCCCCGGTGGAAGCCGCCGTAGGGGAGGTGTTCGCCACCCGCATGGTGCTGGTGCTCTCCACTTTGACTCTCCCCCTGTCAATGGAGAACACCCGGGCAGCGATCTCCAGGATTTTGTACTTGACTCCCTGACCCATCTCCACGGCCCCGGTGGACACGCTGACGCTGCCGTCGGTGTACACATGGACCAGGGCTCCTCCCTGGTTCAGCACCGTGTTGGTGAAGGATATCCCGAAGCAGACCGGCATGAGGGCCAGTCCCTTCTTTTCAAAGGTGTGGGTACCGTTGAACTCTTCGACCCTCGCGTGAGCTTCCTCGTAATTGTAGCGGGATTTTGCCTCCTGCCAGCAGATCGGGGCGCTGCAGCGGGTGGCGGCCATCCCGTAGGGAAAAGTGTCTCCCTCTTTGAGCAGGTTTTTCTCCTGCAGTTCCGCCGGGCTCACACCCAGGGCGGCGGCAGCCTTGAACAGCGCCGCCTCGATCACGAACATCCCCTGGGGACCGCCGAAACCACGAAAGGCGGTGTTGGGCGGAAGATTGGTGCGGCAGCAGTAGGCCGTTGCCCTGACGTTGGGAACGAAATAGCTGCCCGTGCAGTGGAACAGGGTGCGCTCGAGTATCGCCGGGGACAGATCCGCCGCCGCTCCGGCGTTCTGGTAGAACTCGACCTGATAGGCCAATACTTTACCGCCCCGGCTCACTCCGATGCGATAATCCGAGGAATAGGGGTGACGCTTGCCCGTGTAGACCATGTCTTCATGCCGGTGAAGCACCAGCTTCACCGGCGCTCTGCGGTTCACCGCCCCCAATGCTGCCAAGGCGGCCCAGGCCGTTGCCTGATCCTCTTTGCCTCCGAAGGCACCGCCCAACCGGGTTACATCCACTTCCACCTGGTGCATGGCTAAACCCAGGATGCGGGCGATCACCCGCTGAACCCCGGTCGGACTTTGAGTGGAAGAGATTACCCTTACGCTTCCCCTCTCTCCCGGCAGGGCGAGGGAACCTTGGGTCTCCAGATACAGATGCTCCTGAGCTCCGGAATCCACGGTCCCCTCCAGAACCACGTCGCACTGCTCCCAAGCTGCCTCCACCTCCCCGAGGCAGAAGGTACGGGGGGCTACGATCAGCTCTCCCCGTTCCTGGGCTTGACGGGGATCGAGCACGGCCGGCAGCTCCTCTATCTCAAGCACTATCCTTGGAAGCGCCGCCCGGCCCTCGGCCTCCGAATCGGCCAACACCAGGACCACGGGCTGTCCGACATAATCCACGGTGTCTTCGGCCAGCAGCGGTTCGTCGGCAACCAGAGTTCCTATTTGATTGCTCCCCGGGATATCGGCAGCGGTCAGCACGGCCCGCACGCCTCGGGACTGTTTGGCCTTCCCGGTATCCAGCCGCTTGATTGCACCGTGAGCAATTGGCGAGCAGAGCACTACGGCGTGAAGCAATCCCTCCGGTTCGGGTAGATCGTCGAGGAAGCGAGCCTGGCCGCGGGAGTGAAGATCCAAATCACCGTGTTTCATACCCACACCTCGGCATGCAACTGTTCGGGAAAGAGTTTCTGAAAATGGGCCAGCAGCAGCTGCCGGAGAAGCAGTCGCTTGTACTGCTCGCCTCCCCGCACGTCGCTGATGGGGGAAATCTCCGTCTGGGTGAGTTCCAGCGCCTTTTCGATACGCCCATCGGTGAGCTGCTGTCCCTCCAAGCAGGCGGAGGCGCGGGAGAGAAACAGAGGGATGGGAGCAACCCCGCCTGCGGCAAGCCGGGCTTTTTCAATTCGATTGCCGCGAACCTCTATCCAAGCCGCCGAGTTGACGCTGGCTATATCGAGGTGCCTGCGTCTGGATACCTTCTCAAAGCTGAACCGTCCCTCTTCTCGAGGCAGAGCGATCCACTGCAGTCGTTCTCCCGGCTTCATGTCCAGCTGCTTGTATCCCCGGAAGAAACGCTCGAGCGGAACCTCGCGGATCGCCGTTCCGTTCTTCAGCCCCAGAACCGCACCCAAAGCCAGAAGCATCACCGTAAAATCACCGATCGGCGAAGCGTTGATGATGTTCCCGCCCAGGGTCGCTCTGTTGCGGATTGGAGTGGAGGCTATCAGCGACAGCTCTTCGGCGATCTGGGGCAGCCGCTCCTTCAACTCGGGGATCTCTTTCACCCGCTCCATCGAGAGTCCGGCGCCCAGGAGCAGTCGCTTCTTTTCAACTCGAATCTGATGGAGCTCCGGTGCGCTTGAGAGGAAGCTCAACTCTTCCTCGAGCAGCTGGTTCGGTCTCTGCACAAACAGATCCGTTCCTCCCGCTACCACGGAATGGCTTGCAGGACGCCTCTGCCGCCTCGGCACCTTAAGCGATTCGAGACGCCCGGGAATTGTCAGGAAGTACTCCGGCACTACCCCCCATGTAACAAGAGTCTGCAGGTGTTCCGGGTACGGCGCATTCCCGCCACCCTGCAGACGGGAATGGTCCCCCAATCGGTCAAGGAGATCGGCGATGGCTCTCTTGATCGAGGCATACCCCGTACAGCGGCAGATGTTCCCCGCTACCGCCTCCAACGCTCCTTCATAGCTCCATGAGCGGGCGCGGAGCAGGTAGCCGGTAAGAGAGACCACGAATCCGGGAGTACAAAAACCACATTGAATGGCCCCATGCTCGACCAATCGGCTCTGAACCGGCGTCAGGGCAACCGCATCCGCCGCATTGTCCTCCCGGCTCCCGGGATTGATCCCCTCGATGCTCACCAGATGTTTGCCCTCTATGTCCCCAAGGGGAAGCAGACAGGAGTTCACTGCCCTGTACTCGACTCCGGACTGACCGTCCCCGGCCAGCTCCCCGAGCAGTACGGTGCAGGCGCCGCAGTCTCCCTCGCGGCAACCCTCCTTGGTGCCTGTCAGCCGCCGATCCGCCCGCAGGAAATCCAAAACCACCGTGCCGGGATGCAGATGGCTTTCAACAGATTCATCGTTCAGGATAAAACGTATCGGTCCACCCATGGAAAAGCTCCCTTCGCAAAACCCCCTCCTGAGAGTATACCTATCCCCCCTGGGATCGAGCAAGCTGAAGAACCGCGTCCCAGACCGGATCGGCGGGCGGCTCGGCGATGATGCGGAGGGGAACTTTCCGCACCGGATGATCAAAGCTCACCTCCCGGGCGTGGAGATGGATCCCCCCCTCCGCATTGGAACGGGGAAAGCCGTACTTGAGATCCCCTTTGATCGGACAGCCGATTGCGGCCAGCTGGGCACGGATCTGATGATGGCGGCCGGTATGAAGATCGATTTCCAACAGATGGTACCGCTCCACGCTGAGGATCCAGCGGTAGCTCAAGCGAGCTTCCTTGGCACCGACTGCCGGTGCAGACCGGAGGTAGGACTTGTTCCGGTTCGCGTTGCGGGTGAGATAGTGGGTCAGAGTACCGGAGCGCTGCGGCGGTGTGTTTTTGACGATCCCCCAGTACACCTTCCGTACCCGGCTTTCACGGAACAGGGCGTTCATCCGCTTTAGCGCCTTGCTGGTTCGGGCAAACAGCACCACCCCGCTGGTGGGCCGGTCCAAACGGTGCACGACTCCGAGGAAGACGTTACCCTGCTTGCCGTACTTCTCTTTGAGGTATTGTTTTACCGCATCAGCCAGACACGGATCACCGCTGCGGTCACCCTGAACCAGCTCTCCGACCCTCTTGTTCACGGCGACTATATGATTGTCCTCGTACAGCAGTTGAAGATCCATGGAGCAGGTTTCCGGTTTTGAGGGAATTATCCTGCAATTCAGGCTGTTCCTCAACAGGCACTCTTTGACAAGATGTGAAGAATCGAGCAAGGTAGAAAGATGAAAAGCTACCGAAAAGAACTTTGGTTCAGCACATCCAGACGGAGGGAACTGATCAATATCACCGGCCAGGTTCAGCAGGTCCTAAAGGACAGCGGGGTCCGGGAGGGACTGCTGCTCTGTAACGCCATGCACATCACGGCCAGCGTATTCATCAACGACGATGAATCCGGGCTTCACCAGGATTTCGAGCAGTGGCTGGAAGGTTTGGCGCCTGAGAAGCCTTACTCCCGCTACCGTCACAATGGATTCGAAGACAACGCGGATGCGCACCTCAAGCGAAGCATCATGGGACGGGAGGTGGTCGTGGCGATCAGCGAGGGCAAGCTGGATTTCGGACCCTGGGAGCAGATATTCTACGGAGAGTTCGACGGAAAGCGGAAAAAGCGGGTACTGGTAAAAATCATCGGCGAATAGATTTCAAAGGCGTCCTCTTTGCCGATGGCCTGGTCGGCGACGGAGTGAACACGTTGGCCAGGACCGTCTTTACCGCCTCCAAACCCTCGGGCTTCTTCTCCTCCTCGTGCACGAACACCGGCAGGAAGCGCTCCCGTACCCAGATCCGGGCGGGCGGGGAGGGTGCCTTGTCGCCGTCCATCTGCATCTTGATCCGGCCCCGGGAGTGTATGCGGATAACTCTCCCGGTGTAGAAAGACACGTCCGGCATCATGCGATGCCTGTTGATCAGTACGTTCACCAGCAGCCGAAGGGTATCGAGAATACCGCTTTTCTTGAAGAGGATTACGTTGAGGATGCCGTCGTCGATGCGAACCTCTTCGGCAAGGATGTACGGTCCTGCGTAGTAGCGAGAGTTGGAGATGATCGCCAGGTAGCCCCGATCGGTGATGTTCTGCTCCTCTATGGTTATTTGAATTCGCCGTACCCGATCCGTGAGAGCCGACCAGATTATTCCCAAGACATAGGACATCTGCCCCAGATAGCGCTTGAAGCGCAGATCCACCGTATGGACCGCCATGGCGTCCAGGCCGGTGGACACCATGAGAAGGAAGGGTTCGGAGTTCAGATAGCCGACATCGATCCGGCGGGTGTGGCCCGCCAGAATGCTGGTGGTAGCGATCACGGGATTAAGGGATATTCCCAGATCCAAGGCCAGTACGTTTACCGTACCGAAGGGTATGATACCGACCGGAAGGGGTCGGGAGCCCAACCCCTTCACCACCTCCCGAATCGTTCCGTCTCCTCCAAACACCGTCACGCAATCTATTTCTTCTCGATACCGCCGTACCAGCTTGGCAGCATGCCCCGAGTATCGTGTGTAAAAAACCCGGAACGATACTTCGTGGCGTTCCAACAGCTTGATGACCTGGGGGAGATGCAGATTCAGGAAAAAACGGCGTCCCGCTTTGGGATTGACGATCAGGATCGTCTTCATCTTCCGCTTTCTGGGAAACGGTATGGATAGGCTGAGGATGCCAGCTGCCTCTCCAGCTGCCGGCTTCTCTGCCGCTGAATTCGCCTGGCGATCCGCTGGAGGCCGGGAAGGCACGACTGGTAGAAGATCTTCCATCCCGAACACAACCAGCTCAGCCTTCCCGGATCCGGCCGGAGCCCGGGTGCGGCGTAGAAACGATGCTTCAAACAATCTCCCATACACAGCTCGAGAAAGGGACAACTTTCACACGCCTCATTCCACCGCGACTTCTGCCGGCCAAACGCTTCGTAACGAGGGCAAGCCAGCAGAGCGCTCCACTCGGTCTCCATGAGATTCCCCAGCCGCAGCTCAGGGATTGCGAAAAAATCGCAGGGATAGACATCCCCGTTGTGCTCGACCAGGAAATACTGCCTGCAGTCCCTGCCCATGGTGCAGAGGATCCGCGACCCTTCGACCAGGTAGGTGAGCAGAGCATCGAAGAGACGAACCGAAACCCGCCCGGCATCGGGGTACCAAACCTCGAAGAGCTCCCGCAGAAACGCCCCCCACTGCTGCCCGTCGATGGAAAAGGGCAAAGGCCGGCCCCGTTCATCGAACTCCACGATCGGTATGTACTGGTGATAGCGGATGCCCATATCCAGAAGAAAATTGTAAATCCGGCGGGCCGCTGCAACATTGGCGGCGCTCACCGCTACCAGGACGTTGAACTCCACGCCGTGTTTTTTCAGCAGCTCGATCCCCCGGATCACCCTTTCGTATGAACCTGTACCCTTTCGGTTCTTCCGGTAGGTGTTGTGGATCACCTCTGGACCGTCCAGGCTGACCCCAAGAAGGAAGCGATACTCGGCCATCAGCCGAGCCAGCTCGTCGGAAATCATCGTGGCGTTGGTCTGCAAACCGTTGGACACGATCGAACCGGGACGGCCGAACCGGCTCTGAAACTCAACGACATTTCGAAAGAACTCCACCCCCATCAGCGTGGGCTCCCCCCCCTGCCAGCCGAAGGAGTAAGTGCTCTGATCCGTGGCCAGGTAAGTGGAAATCAGGCGCTTCAGTGTACTCTCAGACATGCGGTGCCGGGAGGTCTCGGGATAGAGGCCGGCCTTGGGCAGATAGAAGCAGTAGGTGCAGGCCAGGTTGCAGTCCGCGGATGCCGGTTTGATTAGCAGAGAGAACTGTCCCGGCTTTGGATCTCCATGCATACTACGGAGTTTGACAAAAAGAGGGAAAATCATCAATGTAGGGCGATGCGATTTCGATGTCCCTCCTGCGGATTCAATGGGGGCGTGCGCATGCCGGCCCACCTGCCTAAAGGTAAAACCGTGCGGATCCGCTGCAGCCGTTGCCAAAAACCTTTTCCTCTTAGCCTGGGGAAACTCTTCCCCCAGGAGTATCCGGCCGGCTATCAGGCTCTGGTACCGGATTCGCTGAGCTGTAGGGGAACCAAAGCAGGACAACTGTGGGTGGAGACCGTTGGATCCGCGGAAGACAGGATACCCATAGTCGCGTTTCCTGCTCATCCATCCCTGTCCCACGATGTGATGCACGATCTGTTGGACTCCTTCGGGGAGTACTCTCGCATCTGCTACCTCGAGTTCCCCGGAACCCGGCGAAACCCGGAAGGACCGGAAAAAAAGTCCTACGGTGCTCTTTTCAGCGACAATATCGAACAATTGAAGAAGCATCTGGGGGTCTCGCGATTCCATCTGCTCGCTCATCTCAGTTCAGCTGCCCTTGCCCTGGATGTTGCCAACCACCGGCCCGACTCCGTCGCTTCCGTTATTCTCATCGAACCGGATCTCCGCCTGGCGGACCAAGCATCCCGGCGGTCGATCGCCGGCAAGCTCAAAAACGAAGATGGCGAAGAGCTGCTGGTATCGTTGCTTCAGGACATCTGGATCTCCAAACTCTCCCGGCCCCATGCTCAAGGGTTGGCAAAGATCCTTTCTCCGGGATTCCGGCGATCCGGTCTGAATCATGATCTGATTCAATCTCGGAGCACTCTTCACTATGCAACCTTGAGCCGCCGGAAATTCCCGACCCTTATTTTTTATTCCCGGGACGGCGGTGAATCAGCACGGAACGCTGCTCTGTATCTTCAGGCAACCCTGCCCGCCGCCGAAACAGGGACTGTCGACAAGGGCGGCGCCTGGACTGCCTGGTTCCACCACTCCGTGATTGCCAACAGGTTGCTTTCCTTCAAGCGAAGCGCGGAAGGCAAGAACCGGATATTGCCCCGGAAACGGTCCCACACCTTGAGCGGGCAACCTCTAGGCTGGATGGTCCTGGTCTTCGCCGTTCTGGCCGCCGGCCTGACATTGAGCTCGAGTCTGTTCCGTTTTCAGCCCGACTACATCTCCAGTGTAATCCCGCCGCTGCTTGCCGGCCTGTTGCCGATCCTCTGGTTCGTAATTCCGAAAAAGATAAATCCAATCGCCTTTTTTCGCTTTTGCCGCTTCTCGCTGCGGACGGTACTTCTCCCCCTGGCAATAGGAGCTGTACTGGGATCGTTCTACCAAAGCCTGCTTCTGATCCTGGGAAACGTAACCCTTCCGGTCGCTGTACCCACATTCCTGTTCTCGATTGCACCGGGAAGCCGGGGCCGCCTCCTTGAACTCGCCGGGATCGTGATTGTCAGTCTGTTCGTGTTTGGAGTGGTCGAGAACCTGTGGGTGCTGCGCCGAAGCAGACTTCAGATCCTGATGCCAACCGTGCTCTTCGCTCTGCTTCCGCCTGCCTTTCCCGACATCCTGTGGAAGCTGCCCGGCGGATTCGCGGCTTCGGTTCTGTTTGCCGCCAGCCTTAGCATCTACTCCCCCTTATTCCTCATCGCCGGATTTGCAGCAGCTTCCGAGCTGCCCATTCCATTTGACAGGCTGCCGATTGCCTGGGCGAGCATTCAGGGAGTCGCCTTTGCCACCACACTGCTTGCAGCCGCGATCCTTCTGACATTGTTTTTCGCAACCCGCGGGAACTCGATACCCCCGGAGGAGCTTTACCTCTCGAGAACGATAAATAGGGAAGGAAGGTTGCTGCGCTGGGGGACAAGCCTGGGGATCGTTATTGTAGTATTTTCCCTGATCACGGCGACTGCCTTTCTCTTTAGTTTTCTCGCCGTTTGAAAGAAGGGTAACGGGTAATGAAGCGAATATGCGCCTGGTGCGGAAACAGCTCGTTGTATTGAATGCAAACCGGCCCGCTCAGAACCTTCTGCAAGAAGATCTCGAGACGGTTCAGGGAAAACGGGGAGGCGACATCATCATGCTGCGAATTGACGAAGTGGATGGAACTGATCCTCCTGCCTGACAGCCTGGCGATTTGCAGCCTCCCCCGGGATGCCCCGATTCCCCGATGGGCCCTGGCCGGCAACTTCTATGCGGTGTTCCGCAGCGAAGAGGAGCTTTCGATCGTATGTCCGGATGGTCACCCTCCGGCCGACATAATAGCCGATTCGGGATGGCGAGCGTTGAAGATGAAGGGGGCGCTGCCTCTGAACGAAACCGGTGTCATCGCCTCTTTGAGCGCTCCGCTGGCCGAGGCCGGGATTTCGGTGTTCGTAATTTCTAGCTTTTACACCGACTACCTCCTGGTTAAAGAGACGGACCTCTCCAAGGCGGTGCGGGTGCTTCGTTCTCATCACACCATCAATACCTGACAGCGCACGGATTCATTTGATTGCCGGAGCCGTTCAAAACGATTACCATTGTCAGTGAATGAATCTGCAAGATCATCTGCATCAGGATCGGATTTTCTATCTTGAACAGGACCGGAAAATACAGGCGATTCGAGAATTGGTTGAAAAAACCTGCACCCGGGTGCCGGCACTGGAATGTGGGCAAACCCTCCGAGCAGTGGAGGACCGGGAGAGCGTAGTCAGCTCCTGGGTGGCTCCAGGCATTGCGATCCCCCACGCGCGCCTTTCGAATCTCGGAGATTTCGTCGTCTCGATCGGGGTCAGCCGAGAAGGGATCGAGTACGAATCCGGAGACGGGCAACCCGTCTACCTGTTGATTCTGATCCTAGGCGACGCCCGTCGTGCCGACCTGCATATCCAGCTTTTGGCCGAGGTGGCCCGAACCTTCCGCTCCGAGTCAACCCGCCGGGCCGTACGTTCCGCGCCGTCCGCACGCGGAATTTTTCAAATCCTGCAGAATCCCCAGCTCCTCACGAAAACGATCGAGCCTGCCGGAAGGGCCGCCATCAATGAGATCATCCTATCTCATGCCCTCGATCTTGCCACGGAGGTCCGGGCTGAAGCGATTCTTCTCCACGCAGATGCGCTCCACAATCTAGACTGCCTTCAATCTCTGAAATCCGAGACAACGGTTCTGCTCGTTACCAGTCGAACAGAACTCGGCACAGGCAAACTATCCTTCCCGCACAGGGTCATCCATCTCCCCTTCTCCGGTTTGAAAAGGGTCAATCAAGTCGACCTGGCCCTGCTCCTGTCTCTGGGGCATGGATTCCTGGCCAGAGAGGACCGCATCGTCAGTCTCTTCGGAAATCCAGATTCGGGTATCCTCGATTCCCTGATGGTGATCGATCTCTCCCGGGAGCTGCCCACATTTCTTCCCACCTACCCCACCGATCTGCTTGGGGATGTTGCCCCGGAAGTGCTGGAACGGGTACTCCAGATCGCCACAACAATAGCCCGGGAGGGCAGGGAGGGAAAGGCGATCGGTACGACCTTTGTCATCGGTGAGTACGGCCAGGTTCGAACCATGAGCCGTCAGCTGGTTATAAACCCGTTCAAGGGGTATACCGACGAGGAAAGGAGCGTCCTTGA
>Ga0180438_10008486_pt1 | contig 13053 bp, 11 predicted proteins | sample SS_ome_12_FD_132455 | JGI IMG/M metagenome (GOLD analysis project Ga0180438, IMG submission 132455) | Hypersaline lake sediment archaeal communities from the Salton Sea, California, USA - SS_3_D_2 metaG | ecosystem: Environmental > Aquatic > Non-marine Saline and Alkaline > Hypersaline >...
ACTCTGACACTAGAATTCTGCAAGCGGTGCGCCTATAGCTCAGCGGACAAGAGCACCGGTCTTCGGAACCGGGGGTCGTGGGTTCGAATCCCTCTAGGCGCGCCACTATAGGCCAGACTCCTATTTGTACTCCCACAGGAATTCACTTCACTGCTCTATACCTTACGAGCACTTCGATTTTTTGGGTGTATTGCACGGGGACCTGGGAGATGTTGACGAAATGGGTATGGTGTCGCCAAGAAACTAGCTATCGAGTATAGGGGTATTGATAATGTACTAGGCGCGTTGTAAGATGGATGACAGAGAAAGGAGCAAGGAGGGAACAAGAATGTTGCAAGACTTCAAGGCTTTCATAATGAGAGGCAACGTCATCGACATGGCGGTGGGTATCATCATTGGTATCGCCTTTGGAGCGGTTGTGAACTCGCTTGTCAAAGACGTTATCAGCCCGCCCATAGGGCTTGCCCTGGGCAACGTCGACTTCAACAATCTCTTCGTTATTCTTAAGGAAGGGCTAACTCCCGGGCCATATGCTTCTCTGGCCGAGGCGCAAGCTGCCGGGGCGGTTACCATCAACTACGGGGTGTTCATAAATGCTATTGTCAACTTGCTGATAATAGCAGCAGCGGTCTTCTTCTTGATTGTGCGTCCGGTTGCCAGGATGCAAGCTCGCAAAAAGGTAGAGGCACCGGCGCCGACAACCAAGGAATGCCCGTACTGCTTCACCGCTATCCCGATCAAGGCCAGCCGATGCCCAAACTGCACTTCAGAACTGAAGACGGCATAAACCAGCGGGTAGCCCCTTAGGCAGAGCAAGGGCGGAAGCATACTAAGCACCTATGCCAATGGCCACGCGATTCCAGGAACCGGGGCCAGAGAGAGCCATGGCTAGGGCGTGGGGCAGGCGGGGTTGGCTCAAAAATCAGTAAGCGCGGATCTTGGCAGCTTTTTGAGGTGTGACGTGTCGTTATGCCTGGTCAAGACGAAACGTCCGTCCACGCAGTCGAAAGTCGTGATTCCGCATACGTCCTGCCTTATATTCCAGAAGTGTGAGTTATCCAGTCCCAGCAAGTAGCATACCAAGACTTTGATCACAACTCTGTGCGATACCAATAACACGTTCCCTTGGTATCTGGGAAGGATGCCATTGACTACCTCGACAGCTCTCGTTGTTACGTCTTCCAGGCCCTCTCCACTGGGCATTCTTGCCTTGTGTGGACTATTGTGCCACTCTTTGATGAGGGCCGGATATAGCCTCTCCACCTCTTGCTCAGGCAGAGATTGCCATTCCCCGTAGTCGAAATCTGTAAGGCCCTCGGAAATGCGGACGGCGACTTTCTGGTAGCGGGCAACCATATTTGCTGTGTCTAGGGCCCTTTTTAGGGGGCTGGAATAAATAGCCTCTAGTTCCCAATTGCTTAGATACTTACCGAGCAGCTCTGCCTGCGCAACGCCGATTTCATCCAGATTTACATCCGCTCTACCTCGGAATACCTTTTCCACATTCCAGGCGGTTTCTCCGTGCCTGGCCAGTATAAGTTCTGTCATCACGCCTCCGCAATAATTATCCGATGTTTCAGGCTTTGTGGCAATCTGGGACTCAGTCTTTTGAGCCTGGCTGCAACGGGGTGAAGTTGCTGTGACAGATGGTTTGATGTATGCTGATAGCCTGTGGACGTAAACGCGCTTTTCATAATCCTAATCGTTATCGTGGCTATTCTGGGGTTTTTCGTGCTGCCACGCATACGGATAGGGCGAGCTATTAATCAGGTGATGGCCATTTTTGAGCGTAAGAATGCCCTTGATGCCAGGTCTGCTAAGACGATTGACGAGCTGGGGCTGAGGCCTCCGACTTTTCTACAGGGGATGCTGCGCATGCGTGACTTCAAACCGTATGCGCTGCAAATTCTGATGCATACTGAGGTTGTCCGTCAGACGGATGGTGGCAGGCTTTATTTGTCACAGGGTAAGCTTCCTGCCACCGATGTTGATACACACTGATCAGCCCACCAATGCAGACTGGTCGTCCCTCGTTCGGCTCGCAGTTGGTTTTGATCCTCTATTGTCTGAAGATTCATGGTAATCCAGCAAGGAAGCTAATTCTTGAGCCGGGATAACTGACTTGTGCTCATTGATTAATTGGGATGGTCAGCGTAAAATAAACGCTACAAAGGAGGCATAGCATGGTAGAAATGACGATTGACAGCATCCGCGTTAGCTTGATGAACTACCAGAGAGTGGTGATCCTGAAAGAGAAGGGAACTAATCGTTATCTGCCAATTTGGATTGGCCCTGCTGAAGCAGACGCTATCGCCGTAAAGCTGCAAAATGTCGAATTGTCTCGCCCTTTGACGCATGATTTGCTGCAATCTGTGATTTCTACGCTGGGGGCTTCAGTTCAGTACATAGTGGTGAACGGGCTTAAGGAGGATACTTTCTACGCCAGACTTGCAATTACCGTTGACGGCCAACAACTGGACATAGATTCTCGACCTAGCGATGCGTTGGCCCTGGCTGTAAGAGTAGGTGCACCGATATATGCTGATGAATCTGTGTTGGAGAAGGCGGGGATCATACTTGAAGAAGAAGCAGGCAAACCTACTGCCGAAGGGAAAGTGGACGAACAAGAGATGAAGGGGCTGTCGGCATATAAAGACTTCATAAATACGCTCGATTTAGAGGATTTCAAGAAACGCCAGTCTTGAGAGTGCCGACAAGGGTGATCTTTCCAGCTACTTTCGCATAAGTGTTCTGCGGCGTTTCGTCCAAGCAATGATCGCGGAGCGCTGTTCAGGCAGATGAAGCGAACCTAGAATTCTAACGCGAAGGCTTTGCTTTCAGCTTACTCACCAGAATCTGCAGGGCAGCGACATATCCCCTCCAACCCAGACCACTTATCTGGCCTTCGGCTATGGGGGCGATTACGGACTCGGCCCGCCATTCCTCACGGCGGTAGACATTGGATAGATGGACTTCAATTACCGGCAGTCTGCTGTCGATCAGGGCGTCGAGCAGAGAAAACCCGTAGTGGGTGAGGGCACCCGGGTTGACTATTATGCCGCGGGCGGACTTTGCTTGCTCTTGAACAAAATCTACCAGTGCGCCTTCGTGATTGGACTGGAAGGTGACCACATCGACGCTTAGTGCCTTGGCTTCTTTTTTCAGCAGGGCATCGATTTCCTGCAGGGTCTTTTCACCGTAGATTGACTTTTCTCTCTTGCCCAGCATATTCAAATTTGGTCCGTGGATAACTAGAATCTTCATGAAGCTACCTCCTCCTTTTGCTTATCCATCTCGGACAATTTCACTCTGTGCTGACAGGCTACGCATCTGGCCCAATCCCGTCCGTATTGTATCAGAAGGCCGCCGCAGTCAGGGCAGGGCTGAGCTATCGGTTTGCCATTCACGGTGAATTGGCATTTGGGGAACTTGCTGCACCCGTAGAAGACCCTCTTCTTTTTGCTGATTCTTTTCACAAGCTCGCCGCCGCACTGGGGGCAAGAAATCCCGGTTCTAACCATGTAGGGCATGGTCGTTTTACAGTCAGGATAACCACTACAGGCCAGGAATCTACCGAAACGGCCGACCCTTATGACCATGGGGCGCCCACACTTCGGGCATGTCTCCTCGCTGGCCTGAGTCATGTTGACCCTCTCCAGGTTTGTCCAGGCTTTGTCCAACATATTCTGGAAGGGAGGGTAGAACTCCTGTAGAGCAGCTATCCATTCATACTTGCCCCGGGCTATTTCGTCCAGTTGTTCTTCCATCTGAGCCGTGAAACCAGGGTCAACGATTTCGGGGAAATGCCCGGTCAGAATCTTGTTAACCGTTAGCCCTAACTCCGTAGGGCGGAATTTACCCTCGGCTTTATTGACATAATCCCTGTCCTGAATTGTAGAGATGATGGGGGCATAGGTACTGGGGCGTCCGATTCCCTTCTGCTCCAGCGCCTTTATCAATGTGGCCTCAGTGTAGCGAGGTGGCGGCTGGGTGAAACATTGTTCGGGAAACGTTCCCAGGTAAACTAGTCTGTCTCCAATCTGCACCTTGGGCAACGAGGCTCCAGCGGAATCCGAGCTTTCCCTTCGTTCATCTTCGTCCCTGCTTTCGCTGTAAACGACTATGAACCCAGGGAATTTGACCACAGAACTGTTTGCTTTGAGTAGATATCCTTGAGGTTGATTCTCAGTATCGCTTGCCATTATCTCCACATTGGTTGTGTCATACAAAGCTGCTGACATCTGACTGGCGGTCATACGCTTCCAGATGAGCTCGTAGAGTTTCAGCTGGGCCGGATCGAGGAATGACTTGAGCTGATCCGGCTGCCGGTAGATTTTGGTGGGTCGAATTGCCTCGTGAGCTTCCTGTGCCCACTTTGCCTTCCTGGCAAAACTCCGTGGCTTTGGCGGCAGGAATTGGGCCCCGTATTTCTCGCGGATAAAATCCCGTGCCTCGCTTATGGCGGAGGCAGCCACGTGAGTAGAGTCGGTGCGCATGTAGGTGATAAGCCCTACCGACCCTTCCTTGCCCAGGGGCAAGCCTTCGTAAAGTTGCTGGGCAATAGCCATAGTCCGCCCGGCTGTAAAGCGCAGCTTGTGCCAGGCCTCTTGTTGCAGAGTGCTCGTGATGAAAGGTGGCGCCGGCTGACGCGCTACCTGTTTAGTCACCACTTTCTTAACCGCATATTCAGCCTTTTCTAAGTCGGCGGCGACCCTGTCCGCCTCGTCTCTGCTGCCAATATCGAACTTGGTGCCATCGGTCAGAGCGAACAACCTGGCCCTGAAAGATGCCTTCTTTTCTTCAAGCGGCGCCAGCTCAACATCCATAACCCAGTACTCTTGGGGAACAAAGCCTTCAATCTCCCGCTCACGGTCAACGATCATTCTTACAGCCACCGATTGAACCCTGCCTGCAGAGAGTCCCCTCTGTACCTTCCGCCACAGGAGGGGACTAAGCTTGTAGCCCACAAGTCTGTCCAGAATGCGCCGGGCCTGTTGGGCATTCACCAGGTTCATATCAATAGAGCGGGGACTCTGGAAGGCCTGTTGGACTGCGTCCTCGGTTATTTCATGGAAGACTACGCGATGGATGGGTCTGCCGTTCTTGTCCAGCTTGGTTGCCTGTACGAGGTGCCAGGAAATTGCCTCTCCTTCGCGGTCAGGGTCAGTGGCCAAATAGACAGAACTGGCTTTGCCAATCGCCTGTTTGATTTCGCCAACTATCTTCTGCTTCGCCTTGGGAACAACATACTTGGGAGTGAAGCTTTTCTCTGTATCGACCCCGAGGCTCGACCTGGGCAGATCGCGTACATGCCCGAGAGACGCTTTGACGCTATAGCTGCGCCCCAGGATTTTACCTAGCGTCCTGGCTTTGGCAGGAGATTCGACGATAACCAGTTTACTTGCCATGACTTGTCCTGTCTCAACCTGGCCCCAAGAAATCATGAGCACCTCTTGGGAGCCGTAATGAATTTACTCTAAATCTAAGTGCGTTGCCAGAAAAATGGCAGGATTGCCTTGTGATGCTCTAGTTCCTTCGAGCCAGCACGTAGTTCATGCTTCCTACCTGTCTGGCAATCCCTTTGAGCTCCAGCATTGCTAGAGTACTGCTTACTTCTGGCATTGTCAAACCACTGCGGCGGCAGATTTCATCTATATGATTAGGCTCAGAGCTCAATTGTTTCACTATGGCAGACTCAACCTCGTTAGCCGGGGAGAATTCCTTAATCTCTGCTTGCTGCACCACTATGGTCAGGTTTAGTTCTTCGAGGATATCGGCGTAATTACGAACCAATTTGGCTCCTTCCTGGATCAGACGGTTAGTCCCCTGACTGGCTGGAGAGAGGATACTGCCCGGAATAGCGAAGACCTCCCGGTTTTGTTCCACAGCCTGCTGAGCTGTGATCAGAGCCCCGCTCCTTTCTCCGGCTTCTACGACGAGCACACCCAGACTCAACCCACTCATAATGCGATTGCGGAGTGGGAAGTTCTCAGCCCTGGGCTTGACGCCCAGAGGATATTCACTGACCAGAGCACCGTGCTCGGTAATAGCCTGAGCCAGTTTGGCATTCTCCCCGGGGTAGACGATGTCCAGGCCGGAGCCGAACACAGCTACGGTTTTGCCACCGGCATCGAGAGCGGACCGATGAGCCACGGAGTCAATTCCTCGGGCCAGCCCGCTGATGATTGTGATGCTGCTTCGGGCCAGGTCGGTTACCATTTCCTCGGCTACCTGCCTGCCATAGACGGTGGGTCGACGTGTACCGACTACGGCCAGGCAGGGTTCATCCTCGGCGGGCAGACTACCCTTTATATACAGGACCGGTGGATAATCATATATCTCTTTTAATCTCGAAGGATATGTGGGATCATCGCAGACCAACGCATTCACCCTGTGACGCTCCAGTTTTTCCATCTCGGCGTCAACGGAGACCCTTGGGCGCAGCGTCAGCAGAGCCTCTACGCTTCGTGAATCCAGCCCTGCTTGCTTTAGCTTGCCTTCAGGAGCTTTCCAGGCGTCCTGCAGTCTGCCGAAGTGCTCTTTCAGCTGGGCAATGCGGACCCGGCCTACTCCGGGTATCCCCGAGAACGCTACCCAGTATTTCAGTTCGTCGACATCTACCATACAAAGCTCCGCTTGATTCTAGCATAACTCTCACCGCAAGAGAGACTCCTCGACAGGCGGCGCAATAAGAGCTATAATCCGTGCCATCGTTGACTAGCAGCTCAGCTGAGGTTCCTTTAGGGCAATCACACAAATCTGGAGGTCAAGTATGAAGATAGTGTCTAGTCTGAGGAGACACCATTGTGTGGCCAGGGTCAGCATGTTCTTGACTATCGCGGCCTTAATTATCGCGATGGTAGGCTGCGTTCAATCTGTTGCGTCTTATGACCTCACTATTGCCAGTAGCGCAGGGGGGGTGGTGACTATCCCTGGAGAGGGAATTTCTACCTATGGTGAGGGAACGGCGGTCGACCTGGTCGCTACTCCAGACCCTGGCTACCGGTTTGTTAACTGGACCGGTGGTGTGAGCACCATTGACGATACCGACAATGCTGCAACTACCATCGTAATGAACAGTACCTATTTCATAATAGCTAACTTTGTTAGGCAGCAGTACGACCTGACGGCCATCGGCACGGCCGGCGGTTCGATCAGAATGCCTGGTGACGGCACATTTACGTACGATGCAGGGACAATGGTCAACCTGGCGGCGGAAGCTCAGGAAGGCTATAAGTTTGTCGGCTGGACCGGTGATGTAAGTAACATCAACAATCCCGACGCAGCTGAGACCACCATCATCATGAATGACAGCTGTTCAATCACTGCGAACTTTGAGAGCAAATACACCCCGATGGTGGCTGGAGGCTCCCTGCACACAGTGGGGCTTAAGATCGATGGCACCGTAATCGCCGTGGGATACAACGAGTACGGAGAGTGCGTCGTCTCGGACTGGACGGACGTTGTTCAGGTGCTTGCCGGCCAATACCACACAGTGGGCCTTGAGTCGGACGGCACCCTGATCACCGCCGGATGGTGCGTGTATGAACAGTGCAACGTTGGCGGTTGGACCAACATCGTCCAGGTCGCAGGAAGCTTCCTTCACACAGTGGGGCTCAAATCCGACGGCACCGTCGTCGCCGTTGGGGACAACGATTACGGTAAGTGCAACGTTGGCGGCTGGACCAACATCGTCCAGGTCACTGGAGGGGGGTCTCATACGGTGGGGCTTAGGTCCGACGGCACAGTGGTCGCCGTAGGAAACAACGACTGGGGGCAGTGCAACGTTGGCGACTGGACGGGCATCGTGCAGGTCGCGGCAGGCTACGGTCACACTGTTGGGCTCAAGTCAGATGGCACGGTGGTCGCCGTGGGATCCGACGTCAGCGGACAGCGCAATGTTGGCGGGTGGACGGACATCGTCCAGATCGCGGCAGGCTACGGCCATACTGTGGGGCTCAGGTCTGACGGCACCGTGGTCGCCGCGGGAAACAACGCCAGTGGACAATGCAATGTTGGCGGGTGGACGCACATCGTCCAGGTCGCGGCAGGGTACCATCACACGGTGGGGCTTAGGGCCGACGGCACCGTAGTCGCCACGGGAGACAATGGCTGGGGGCAGTGCCACGTGGACGACTGGGACCTAAATTGAATTCTCCCCTTACTCGGCCTACAAGGACAAGGGTAAGATCAGATTGTCGTCCCAAGCACTGCGAAAGCCTGTGGCAACCTCTTGCCACAGTAGCTTGCAGCTTAAGGAATCTGGAGGCTGCACAGCGGGCGCTGGGTGAAGCGAAGGACTCTCCTTGAGAAGATTGGCCACGGGTGACCGGCGAATACTCTAACTATTCCCTAGATCCAACCAGGTCGGAAATGGCTAGGCCGATATCAAGAAGGGATACGCCCTCAGTATTGGGTGATGGCACTGGCTTCAACTATTGTCTGAGTCGCCGAAGGCCTGAAGCTCTGCTCAGACTCCAACGACCTGCAGAGTGGTATAATTGGCATTCATGTCTTTTGCTGATAAGTAGCCCGGCCAAAAGAGCTGGAGAGTGTCCGATTGAGTAGGAAGAAACTGGCTGTAATCATAGTGTCCTGTGTGATAGCTATCATCGCGGTGATAGTCATAACCGACCCGTGGCAGCCAATATCAGATGCTCACACTTATACGCTTACCACATATATTAGTCCCACAGGAGCAGGTTCCGTCTATCCTTCCGATGGCGAATATCAGTCCGGCGTGCATGTGACGCTGGCAGCCAGCCCGGCCGGTGGCTACCGGTTCTCCAACTGGACCGGAGACGTGAGCACCATTGCCGATGTCGAGGATGCCGGTACCACCATCACCATGAACGACCACTATTCCATCACCGCGAACTTTGCGCTGGAAAGCATAGAAATACGGGATTGGTATGATTTGGATGCTGTCAGGGACAACCTGGGCGGAAGTTACCTGCTTGCGAACGACCTTGATTCTACTACTGCCGGCTATGCGGAACTGGTAAGTGAGACAGCCAATGAGGGAAATGGGTGGGAGCCAATTGGAGCCTCTGATGACGGGTTTACTGGTAGCTTCAACGGTCAGGGACATGAGATAAGGGATTTGTTTATCAACCGGCCTGACCAGGATTATGTGGGGCTTTTCGCTCATATTTCTTGGATCCATCCCATCGAGAATGTCGGGGTCATTGAGAATGTCGGGGTGACGAACGCCGACGTGACCGGCCATTGGCAGGTTGGTGCTCTCGCGGGAAGTAATGCTGGTATTGTGAGGAATTCATATTCCGTCTGCGGGGTAACTGGACACGGACTATATGTTGGCGGTCTGGTGGGATACGACGATGGGGGCTTTGTCGGCAACTCCCGTTCTACTGGCAACGTTACTGGCAACCGTTATGTTGGTGGCCTGGTGGGTGGTATTACGGGCGCGCGCGCTGTGAGGGAGGGCACTGTCAGAGAGTGCTATTCCACTTGCACCGTCACTGGTGGTACGCGTGCTGGCGGCCTTGTGGGAGTTGTTTTGGCCGATGTCGGCGTGAGCAGCTCTTATTCCACCGGCAGTGTGACCGGCAAGCGTTGGGTTGGTGGTCTGGTGGCAGAGAATGATGGGGGTACTGTGAGCAACTCGTATTCCACCGGCAACGTGAGTGGCGATGGCTATGTGGGCGGTTTGGTGGGATTAAACCTTTGGGGCACCATTGCCAACTGTTATTCCACTGGCATGGTAAGTGGCGAGGGGCCTGCTGGCGGTCTGGTGGGAGAGAATAACGAGGGTACCGTGAGCAACTCCTTCTGGGACATTGAAACCAGCGGACAAGTTACTTCAGATGCCGGAACAGGCGTGACAACCGCAGAAATGAAAAACATCGCCAGCTTCTCGGGTGCTGGCTGGAACATAATCGCCGCCGATCCTGGCGTGTGCAACCCTTCATACATCTGGAACATTGTTCACAGATGGGCCTATCCGTACCTGAGCTGGCAGTCACTTTCCTAACAGCCCCGGAGCATAGACGATTGAACTCAGGCGATACGTGCGTCAGGGTGGAATTGCACAATAGCGTGTTGTGTTATCTAACCTAGCTGAGTCAAATGGCTACGCGGAGGGAGCATACCCGACACATACTGAAAAGTTGAACGAAGTGACGGATGGCTCCCTCGACATCCGAGAATTGACGGACAAGCTGCTAAACTGGGAGAAACTGTATGATGCATCTCGCCCTCACAAATCTTTGCGCTACCAAACTCCCCGGGAACACGTTGAGTGCCAGCCGGAAAACAGAAGAAAGGACGTCATATGTCAGAAAAGTACTGGACGAGACAACTACTTGACTGTGAAGGGTGAGACTTTGATATTATGCGGGACAAGTCGCTGGACCCCACAGGTAGCCCTCAGTTTGTGTTAGGATCAAAGGTTATCCAGGTTAACTGAAGACGAAGGTTGGTGACACGATGCGAAAAAAGTTACTGGCAGCTATTGGCTGTCTTGTGCTCTTAGGGCTAACTCTACCTGGCTGTGCTACCGAGGTTGAACAGCTGGTCGCGCTCACAGTCTCTAGCACGGTTGGCGGGACAATAGCCGAACCCGGCCAGGGGACCTTCTCTTACGACGCCGGCACTGTGGTTGACCTGGTGGCCGAGGCCGAGGCAGGGTACCAATTTGTCGAGTGGACCGGCGATGTAGACGCCGTCGCCGATATCAACGCCGCTTCAACCGCCATCACCATGGATGAGGACAGTGAGATACTGGCTGACTTCGAGGTGATTCCGGCCGTCCGCTATAATCTAACCACCTGGAGCACTGGTGGCGGTTCGATAACCGATCCTGGCGAGGGCACCTACACCTATGACGAGGGAACGGTGGTTGATCTGCTAGCAGAAGCCGAGGAAGGCTACAAGTTCGTCAGTTGGACCGGCGATGTGGGCGCCATCGATGATGTCAATGCTGCTAGCACTGTCATCACTATGAATGACAGCTACTCAATCACCGCGAACTTTGAGAGTAAATACGCCCCGATGGTTGCCACAGGCATCTGGCACACGGTAGGACTCAAGGCGGACGGCACTGCGGTGGCCGTCGGATACAACGAGTACGGGCAGTGCGATGTTGGCGACTGGACGGACATTATTCAGGTGGCGGGAGGGGGCTATCACACGGTGGGGCTCAAATCGGACGGCACCGTGGTCGCTGTGGGATGGAATGAGGATGGGCAGTGCAATGTGGACGGCTGGACGGATGTCATCCAGGTTGACGCGGGCAAATTCCACACCGTTGCTCTTATGGCCAACGGAACCGTGGTGGCCACCGGATGGATCGGGTACGGTCAGTGCGATGTGGATGATTGGACGGGCATCATCCAGGTCTCTGCAGGCTACTATCACACGGTGGGGCTCAAGTCTGACGGCACGGTGCTGGCTGTGGGGGTTAACTTTGGTGGAGAAATTGAGGTTGGAGACTGGACGGATATCATCCAGCTTGATGGAGGCGCCCACCATACTGTGGGCCTAAAGTCCGATGGGACTGTAGTGGCCGTGGGGCGCAACGAGCATGAGGAGTGCGCCCTGGATGACTGGACCGACATAGTTCAGGTGTGCGCGGGCTGCCGGTTTACGGTGGGACTCAAGCCGGATGGGACTGTAGTAGCCAGGGGACTGAATCAGTACGCGCAGTGCGAGGTCGGCTGGTGGAGCAGCATTGTGCAGCTTGATGCAGGGATCGCACATACGGTGGGGCTTGAAATCGATGGCAGTGTGGTCGCCGTAGGCACCAACAATGCCGGGCGGTGCGAGGTCGGTGACTGGATGTTGACCTGAGCTTGTGGCTGATAAGGTATCGGACAGCTCGTTCCGCATCCCCGGACTACCGGACAAGTTGCTGGAAGGGAAGGAACTGGGTAATGCATTTCGTCCTCACCAGTCTTCAAGCTGCCTGAATCGCCAGGAGCGCCCTGACTGCTACTCGCAAAGCTAGAAGAAAGCAGGTGATGTATCACCAGAGTACTGAACGAGGACAATCTATTGACACCATGTAGTAGCTATGTTACGCTAGAACAAGTTGGCGCTTGCCTGATGGGATGGTGCTTGATCTTAGGCCCGGGGCTGATTTGGATTGAGATTCTTCTCCTCGATAGGTGGGGGCTCAAGAGGATACATAGGATGGCTAAACCAACTTGATGGGAAAAGGAGCTGACAATGGGTGAGATGCTCGGCCTTAGTCTAGCCACATTGGTGCTGATCGTGGGGATTTTCATCGTCATCGTGGGCATAGTAATAGCCGGTGTAGTCTATCGAGAGTCACGGGAGTGGAAAAAAATGGTACTGCCCATGTTTGATAGAGAGTCCACCGAAATTGAGCCGGAATCCCCTAAGGAAGCAGGTGGGCTGACGCCCCGAATGGCGGCCTTTGGCAAGGAGGTATTTGGCCGGTTCTTTTCTCAGATGGAGGTGGCCGGCTTGCTAAACGGCGCCGCTATAGTCATTCTAGGCATACTTGTAGTCTTGATAGGACTTACTTTGGGTAGTTAACCCTTTGGTCAACGTCCCCCTGATGCCTCTAACAGGCCACCACGACCAAATTCCGTAAATCACTGTGCTGATGAGGCGCGCTATCAGCCTGAGGATGTAAACTACTGCCCCCACAACCCAGCGTACCACCAAGAGGTATAGAATCCAGGCCGCAACGCGAGCGACCAGCCGTGCGATGAAAAGGACGGCCATTGCTATGCCCTTCAATGGGGGGTTGTACAAGAGCCAGCCTGCTGCTGCCGAAATCCCCCTGACGTAGAACAAAAAAGCCGCCAGCAGCCAGCGCAGAGGAGGGTGGTAGAAGAACCAGACTATGCCCAAGGGAATCCCCACCAGTATTTTCCAGAACAAGGCAACAATACGAAAAAGACTGTCCCAGAAGACATCTCTGGCGGGAGGCCAACTGTAGCGCCAGCCCCTGACCATCCATACCACTAACGCCAGCAAGAGCAGGAAAAGGGAGAACGCCAGCAGGCCTATACCTATGATGGTTACGTCTCTTCCCAGTATCGGCAAAGTTGGAACAGAGAT
>Ga0180438_10008488_pt1 | contig 13052 bp, 14 predicted proteins | sample SS_ome_12_FD_132455 | JGI IMG/M metagenome (GOLD analysis project Ga0180438, IMG submission 132455) | Hypersaline lake sediment archaeal communities from the Salton Sea, California, USA - SS_3_D_2 metaG | ecosystem: Environmental > Aquatic > Non-marine Saline and Alkaline > Hypersaline >...
AGAGTTTTCTAAGAGACAAGACAGTTCTGATACCAAACGGAATAGACCTATCTGACTTCGACAGCAACATCAAAACAAGAGAAGCTTTGCTACCGAAGTGCTCTGACAAGCAGTGGATTATTAACGTGTCTAACTTCTTTCCTGGCAAAGGCCAAGAGCATTGTATTGAGATCTTAAGACTTCTAGCAAACAAGGAAAAGATTAGCTTCATCCAGATCTCTAATGACATCGAGTTCCCTATAGGTGAGAAACTGAAGAACTCATGGAGGCTTAAGGCAACACGAGAATTGAAACAGCGTGGAATCGATTTCCATATGATGAGCAACCTACCCAGAGAAGATGTTGTGGGTTTCTTCAAGAATGCTAATGCATTCCTGTTCCCGAGCGTCAAAGAAGTCGCACCGATTGTTCTTCTAGAGTCAATGGCATCGAGAACTCCTTGGGTTTGTATGGATGTTGGAAACGCCAAAGAACTTAGTGGTGGTTTCTGTGTAAAAGCAGTGAAAGATCACCAGTTCCAAGCAATGGTAGATAGCCGGGTTATCCGCACAATGGCAGCATACACCGACAGAGCACTCGGCGAACCACACTTAGGTGATGTCGGCCGTCTACATGTAGAACGCGAGTTCATGTGGGACAAAATTCTCCAACTCTACTCAAATCTTCTAGAGAGATAATGTGTGATTTACCAATATGCACCGCTGCCTTCATGCCAGAAGGTGATGTCGGTCAGGACATCGCCAGCTTACATTCCCTACTAAGACAAGATTTCGATGGCTTCGAAGTGCAGATAGCATGCAAAAGGGGAGAACTACCCTACCTCGACGAGTTCATCAAAACAGATGGCAACCCATGCGTAACCTACGTGGAGATCGGGTATAATAGCATGTTGCCGCTGAGACTAAACGCTGTATTGCGTTCAACGAAAGCAAGATTTGTAATGGTAGCTATGGCACCTGACATCAGTTCGACTAACAGGATGGGGGAACTTGTTTCAAAAGCCTTGATGTCCAACAAGATAGGTGTCGTAGGCAGCCCCATCAAAACCATTAGCTCGTCTGGGCAGACCACAGGCTGGATTACGCCGTCGATAGACCTCGATAATGATGGCACACAAGCTACGATAGATTCCAGAAAGTACATGATCGAGAATTTGAACACACCGTTCCGGCATCGATCCATTCTTTTTCAGTGTGCTGTCGTAAGCCAGTTTGGTGGTTACAGCACGGAAAAACCAGGTGTCGACGCACCTGGTTTTGACCTTTTTTCTCGTGTCATCAGCAGCAACTATTTGGTTTCGTTCGTGAACAAGCCGTTACTATCCGTGCGGCCACAATACGTGGAAAGCGAACTGGATTCAAGCAAATCAGCCGCAGCTGTAATCGCGGCTAGGCTCAAACTGGGACGATTGGACCAGAAACAAACTGAGCTAGACCATGACCAGAGAGCGTCGTTTTTCGATACTCTGACAAGTGAGGTGAAAAATGCCTAGTAATGGAGAAGCAAGACAAGGTTCGGGGTGGACTGATGCAGAGATGACTCTGTTGTATAACCTGAAAACTCAAGGTCTGACCTACGAACAAATCGCCGAGCAAATGAACGAGTCTTCATTTGCAAAGAGAGAGTACAACAGAAATCTGTGCTACAAGAAGTGGCAGCAAACCGACTGGACAGATTGGCTTGTGCGTGTATCTGGGTCATCAGACTCTAATGACGAACAAACAGATGAGTCTGAAACAGAGAAAGAAAAGGTAATCGCCAAAACGATTGCCAACCATCAAAGGCTTATTACTACCAAACGCAGCAGGACAGAGGTCTTGATTGACAGTTTGAAGGCTGCGATCTACCGTCTTCAACCTCCTACTGTTAATCAGTTGTCGCCGACCCCTCGGCAACCTGGAAGGTCATTCACGTCTGAGCACGTGGCAGTTCTGTTGAGTGATTTCCATATCGGACAAAGCTATACAATGAATGATACTGGAGGGATCTCGTCATTCGATCTTGATATCTTCAAAGACCGTATGGCTCATGCTAAGAATGCAGTTCTCGACATAACCGAACGGCACAAACATGTCTATGATCTTCCGCATTTACATGTGATCTGTTTGGGAGACATTGTTGCAGGAATGCCAGATGTTGGCCAATGGAGCCCGAACTATATCAATATGGATATTTGGGACCAAATGGCAGAGGGTGTTGCTGCACTTCGTGATACAGTTGCTTGTTGGTCTCAGTTGTTTGAGAAGGTCAGCTTTTATGGCATCTACGGGAACCATGGTCGAGCTGCTAGACGCGGCGTGCAGAAAGAGTACACCAACTGGGACAGGGTTGCGTATGAGATGATCAGGCTATGGCTCAGAGACTACACAAACATTGAGTGGCATATTCCTGATGCATGGTGGTACCAGACTGATATTCTGGGTTGGAATTTCTACATGGCCCATGGAGATGGGATTAAAAGCCATAGTGGGACCCCATGGTATGGAATCGAACGTGCAGCAGCCAATATTTGCGGATTACTGCAACAACGGCCGGATTACATGCTATTTGGCCATTTCCATACACCCGGAGAGGTCCAAACAAGCAACAGCCGCGTCATTCTGAATGGTTCGTTCTTGGGTGGAGACATGTTCTCAATCAAGGATCTCAACAGATCCGACAGGCCAGAGCAGAAGATGTTTGGTATACATGAGAATAAGGGGATTACCTGGCTGTACAACCTATACCTAAATTCCTAAGCGGACAGGAGTGCACTCAGATGTCAGTAAAGTCAGTTTTCTGCTGGGTGCCGAAAACAGTCCTATCTTTCGATAAGGAAAGCCCTTGCGAAAAGTGCGGATCGACGATCAAACCGTCGGAAGTAACACGACTAGAGATCGAGATCGACGAAAAGACTGGGGTCGACCTATATCTGCGTTATCTGTGTCAACGATGTGGCCAAGAGAAATCAGTTCACGCCGGTAGCATCGGTAGCCTTGAAGACCTTTGTTATGAGCTTCTGATACACGCTCAAGGTCTCCGAGATGCACAGAACGCGTCTGAATCGAAACACGATAAAGCAGGTAAAATCACAGACGAGGACGTACAAGAGTTTGTGAGACAACTAAATACGATCGATAACCACGAAGAGTTCCTGAGACGTTTCATCCCAGGACAGAAGGGTGACGGTTCAGCAAGTGAAGGCAAATCTTAAGGACTTTCAGTTCATTAAGTACTTTGTCGAGAATGAAATAGATCTCGACGAAGCCTACGTGCGCGAACTTCTTTCATGTGTCGTCGAGATTAAATCCGACGGAGAGCCTGATGCAGTAGTTGACCATAAGACTAGAATTGAATACCATCGGCCATCTTCTGTGTCTAAATTGCTGTTCAACCTATTGTATACCGGCCTGTCTAGATATGTGACATCTCCTGAGCAGAAGGATAAGCTCGCACTTGGTCTTGTGCAAGTCTGCCATGACTATGTCTACTCTGATAAGACGGATTACACACCTGAAGGACCACCTGTACTTGTGTCCTTTGATAAGTGTGCAGTGGCCTCTGCGATCATCCGAGACTTGGTAGAACCTCTTGTTGGTGCCGTAAAGACACCTGCACTCTTCTTTATTCCATGTGAATCTGTCGATGTTTGCAGAACGGTGGGCTCGGAAGTTGAACTTCAGCGTGACTTCGGTCTTCCTAAGAATGCTGTTTCGTATCATGACTATCCTCTTACTGTCGTAAATTGTAGCATCTACAATAGAGCGGCTATGCTCGCCGCCATAACAGCCAAGTCCCTACAATTCGGTCTCGGAAAATCTAAGGCAGCTAAACTCATTCGACGTCTTCTGCTGTCAAAAGAAGAAAATCTTCTTGAGCGTCTGACTCAAATCGTCAAGATTCTAGAGGGCGATCCAGCAACTGTCATGGACTTCCTGAAATTCTTTGAATCTCACATCGACCTGAATGTCGATGAGCGCGATAGGGCATCTCAATCACAGATGGAGATAATCAAGACCGATAGCTACCTAGCAGGAAAAATCAAGACGGCCACAGATGCTTATGTAGACAAACAAGTTTACCGCCAATGGTCACAATGGTCTATGCTCATGGGTATCATAGAGAAACAGCTAGCGCCAATGCGTGGCTCGTTGTGGCCCGCTTCAAAGACCATGAAGGAACATGATCAAAATAGGCAGAAAATGGTTGCTGAACGACAAAGAGCAAAAAAGAAGAGTCAGCTAAACTTCGAGGAGTTGTTGGAAGTATCGCGTGATGTCTATAATCACGATGCCATTGAACCTGGAAAGCTGGTAGAAGTGCTTTTGAAAGATGAAAGAGTCGGGAAAACATGAACCATGACCAAGAAATTGACAAGCTAATGGGTTACTTCAAGGAGATCTGGCGTGATGTCCAAAGCATACGTTCGATTCTCCATTCCGGTTCTGCAGTTCAGGCCTACGAGAGAACACAAGGCCTACTGGATCGATGTAAGCACTTTGCTACATCCCTAGCTGAACTCAAAACAGAATGCGGGATGATAGAGGACGGGGGAAGCAATGAGTTGGTTGAAACGACTCAACAAAACAAGCCTGGAAATATGCTCTAGTCTTGATGATGGTGGAGCAGCCGATTGGACGGGCGAAAACCTCCTCGGAACTCTGCCTGCCCCGCCTAAGGAACCGGAAAGAATCCGCAAGAGAAAGAAGAGGCGTAAGAAATGGCGTTCATAAAGCGTAGTTCATTCAAACCCGTGGACGCAGAAGTCGGCCGGACCGTCCTGTCTTGCAGACAATGCGGCAAACCAGTTGTGGTTACTGAAGAATTTGCCATAAGACTAGCTTCTGATCCTGAACTAGGACAGGAAGTCCTATGTGATCAGTGCAAGCGTATTTGCGTATAGCCCTGTATAATACTAGATGACACACTACGCAGGTTGAAAGGCTATATGCTGCAACTCAGAATCGGAAATATCTTCACCGATGTCTGCGGTGAAATCCCAGAAGACAAGTTCAAAGTTTTGCGCCGGAAGATGTCTTTTCGACCTGAAGGCTATCAGTTCAACCCAATGTACAGACGAACTGTTAGAGATGCCCAGGGCAGGGTCGTCCGACGGATATGGGATGGATGGAAACGTCAGATATGGAAGAATACCAAGCGCACATACTTTCCAACTGGTTTGTTTTCAATAGCAGACGATTTCCTATCAAACGAAGGAATCCCATACCAAGTTGTTGATCTTCGAGAAAAGCCTGATCCGAACGTGGATCTGGGCCTGCTTGATGATGAACTAGAAGACAGGGAGTACCAAAACCACATCGCCGATACCGCCTGCGAGGTTGGAAGAGGTATAATACAGGCTCCGACCGGATCGGGCAAGACAACAATATCTGCCAAGATTATCTCTCAACTTAAGGTTGCTCCGTTTCTCTTCTTCACAACCTCAAAAGACCTGCTATCGCAGGCACGACGGGATCTAACAAAACTACTATCACAAGATGGAGAAGATATACACGTCGGCCAAATCGGTGCTGGAAAAGTTGACATATCAGACGTCAATGTCATGACGATCCAAACCGCAGTAAGAGCCCTTGGAAAGAAATGGGACAAGAGCTACAAGTTCGACCGCGAAGACAAAGACGATAAGACACCGATTGAGTCATACAAGAAAGACATCATCGATCTTCTTCATTCTGCTAAAGGTGTTATTTGTGATGAAGTACAACACTGGAGGGCCGACACCTGCCAACTCGTAGCTAGAGCTGTTGAAAATGCTTACTACACATTCGGTTGCTCAGCAACTCCTTACAGAGATTCTGGGGACGACATGCTGATACAGGCTTGTTTTGGTAGAAAGCTTGTCACAATATCAGCGAGCGAATTGATTCCGGACTACTTGATGCAGCCTAACATCTGGATGGTGAAGATCGAACCTCCAGCTTCTAAGTACCGCCAGTACCCGTCCATCTACAAGGACCAAGTTGTAGAGAGCAAGTTCTACAACAGCCGCGTAGCAGGTATCTCTAATAGTTTCATCGAAGCAGGACGTCTTGTTCTTGTTCTCGTCCAGCATATACCTCACGGCGAGCTTCTCAACGATCTTATCCCTGGATCAGAGTTCATCAATGGGAACGACTCAAAGACTCGACGAGAGAACATGATCGACAATCTCAGAAATAGAGATGTGTCTTGCATCATTTCTACGTCTTTGTTCGACGAAGGTATCGACGTGAGACCTTTGGATACCGTTGTCTTGGCTGGGCAGGGTAAATCTAGAGTCCGCGCCATGCAGAGGATAGGCAGAATTCTACGCAAGTTCCCTGGCAAAGAAAGCGCTACTGCTGTAGACTTTGTGATCTGGGAGAAATACCTCAGGGAACATGCGGTAGAACGAGAGAAAATGTACAGCACTGAGCCGAAGTTCATCATACGAGATATTGATCCTGTGGCAGCCTGATGAGCGCAATACACGACAAGCGACCAATCCACCCTAATTCAATCTGGCCACACCTATCTGAGGACATTATTTGTCCATTATGCGACAAGACCTTTCGTCAGCGTGGTTACAGGCGTCATCTCAATCTATGCCTTGAGAAGAACCACATGACAGTCAATCAGTACATGAAAAAGTTCCCTGGTGTGCTGTTTAGGCCCTTCCATAGCCTTGTGCACAAGCTCAGGGATCTGATCAAGATGGATGACTATAACTTCGGTTGGCAGTGTCCTAGAGCAGACGGTGGACGAGGAGCGTTTCTTTGTCATCCCTTCATGTGGGAAGACGAAGAGGATAATGAATGGGCTTATCTTACCTATGACACCTTCAAACCGAAGCACTATTACTACCGAGCATCACCGAAGAATGGGCAGAGATACAAGATTGCCGAGGCCTACCCTCTTAATCGTGGCTTATATGGTTACAAGGCAGGCAACAAGATCTATGAGCATTTTAGGATACACCTACAGGGTCGAGGAACGCTTGCTATCAGAGCAACTGAAGGTAACAGTTTCGTTGCAATCGACATCGACACAAACGATATTCGTGTAGCACAGAACACATGCAATGACATGAGATCCATAGGTTTACATCCATATGTTTTTTCTTCTGGCAGAAAGGGCTTTCATGTTTATGCCTTCTTCAGTAAAACGTGGTCACGTTGTTATCAGGTTGGCATGGGAGATTTGATTGAACGCACAACGAGACAAGAAGTAGACAGAATCTATCCATTCTGTAGATCAATATTGAAGTTGCCGTTTGGTGTTCATCAGGCAACCGGGAAGTTTTGTGGTCTTGTTGATGAATCTACAGGAGAATTGCTTGAGCCACATGAGCAGATAGCCTTCTTTGACAATGTTGTCAGAACTGATGTTCCTGATGTTTGTAATCAAGGGAATATGCTTGCTACTAAACATGAAGAGCCAGAGACAAAGACAGAAACACATCAGAAATCCAAACCAAGGCTTGGAATTCCAGACATCCGTGAATTGGTTTCATGCCTTGATGAAGGAAAGAAGTTGTGCAGGGGTAGACACAGGACTTTGTATTGGCTTGCTATCCATATGAAGGACGATAAGAGGGCTGAAAAGCAACAAGCCAGACAAGTTCTACAAGATTGGTCTCGAAAAGTACAATCATCTAGATGTCTTGAATGGAGACTTCGAGACGTAGATGAAACAGTGGAAAAGGTTTACAGCAAAAATCTTCATCGGAAACTTCCGTACGCAGAGCTGAACGAGGGCGAAACACAGGTCCTTTCAGAACTATGTAGCCATTACTTATCACCCGAATATTACTATGGCGCATCTGGCAAGGGCCGGAGGTGTGATCGGTCGAGGGTCAAGAGGGTGTTTTTTTCGATCTCGAAGGCCCTTGCTGAGATGGCCAAGTGCAGCCCTGAAGGTTTCGCTGTCGGGACACGTGACCTTGCCAAAAGGGCTAATTGTTCTCGAAGAACTTTGACTAAGTATCTTCCTGTTGTTGTGGGGGATACAGATGGTGATCATCTTTTTGTTCGGAAGTCAAAGGGTGGACTAGTTGACTTCAAGAAGAGTGAGTACAAGATAAGCACATCGCTGGCTAAGAAATTGGGATGGTGATATGTTCTTGGATTTCCAGAATTGGTGGTCGGCCCTCGGTTTGTTTGTGTTGGCAGGTATAATCCAACCGACCTTCAGGTATGACGAGCAGAGGGAAGAAAATGGACGATAGAGATCTTATTCTTGGTGGTTTGTCTAAGGCCTCATGCTTAGTGATGCAAGAAAGGCCCACCAAGTACATGGACGAAATCGAGCCTGAACGCTTCATCCAGAAACAAACCGAAGAAGACGCTATCCAGAAACTCGTGAAAGCCAAAAGGCGGAAGCAGAAACGGGCCACGGCTTACAAACGTCGACCAATTGCCAAATGGACCAACAGCGATTTCGTCAGCTTTTTCAGAGAAGCTTTGTCTACTCACTCTGTATTTGTGGGCCCAACAAGCATAACCGCAAGTCAAGTCGTCGGTAGAATCCATGACGATCTTGTTGATAAGTACAAAGACGAGATGTCACCGTTGGTTCTCAGGGATTTTTTTGAATGGTGTTCGGCTGTTTTCGGACCTAAGATGGAGGGGAAAGAAGTACACATATCCTATTTCGGATCAGAGAACATCATAGACCGCTTCCTGAAGGGTTATGTGGAAAAACCAACAGTTCCCAAACGCCCGCTACCTGAGACTCCCAATCTGGACGAGCTGGAACCAGCGAAGAGCCCTGGTGAAATCTATGGCATCGGCGGTCTTCCCATGTTGCTTTTGGAGAGAGGCATCGTGGAAGCCCACGATTATTTACTGAAGTGTTCTAAGGAGAGGCCTGATAAAAGTATCCAGAATGCTCTCTCAGATTTCACCAAGGAAGCTCTCGAAGATGTGATACAACAGACAATAGAGAGATCACCTTATGCTAGGAACATCACACCTTTCGACTTTGTTCGGGCATGTAAGCCTTTGATGGAGTTGCTAGGAATACATCGTTTGGATGGGGTGGATTACAAGAGGTTTTTCAAATCAAGCTAGATTCAATGTCATCAGAATCATCGATCGTTTTGGTTGTAGACAGCGAAGGAACAAATCTTGGCCAGATGTCCAAATGCAAGGCCGAAATTTTAGCCGAGAACCAAGGGCTCGACCTGATCTTGGTCAACAAAACCAGCAATAAAGAGACCTACAAGATCATGGACAGAGGGAAATGGGCCTATGAGCAGAAGAAGCGGCAAAAGGCGAAGAAATATCAGCCGCCGCCCATGAAGGAAGTCCGATTCTCCATGCGGATAGACGAACACGATAAGCATTTCAAGGTCGAGCGAGCCAAGATGTTTCTTGACAAAGGCAGCCCAGTTAAGATCTCATTGAAAATGCGTGGCCGTGAACGAAACCAACCTGACGTTGCCAAAGAGAGGCTTCTTGATATAATCGGAAGACTCGGTGATGTGCGTGTTGGGGATATGCAGATTTCGAGTAGTTGGGCAAGCGTAGTTATACGCAGACCCTAGACGAGGCAACCTCATGCCGTTTTCTTATGACGACTGGTGCAATCACTATGCACAGGGCTGCGACATTTGTCAGGGCCGGAAAGAAATCTCCCATAACGGCGTCCGAACAGCCTGCTACTGTCAGCTTAAAGCGACAGTTAAGTTCAGGTTTGAGCAGCTTCCCATCGTTCCGCCAGAATTGAAACAGAAAACCTGGTCCGACTTCACCGGCCTGATTCGTTCAGACGATAAGGTTGTTAGCAGTTTGGACCCTTCAATGGCTGAAAAAGCAAAACAAGCCGCCTTCAGCTACTGTTTCGGTTCTGATGACCAATCGCTTCTTGAAAATCGCAAGAAGAACCTTGTTGTACACAAGCACAGAGAAGACGGTGCCAGCATTGTCATAGCAGGAGGACGCAATTCGGGGCGGACTCTTCTTGCTTCGTTGGTCATGAAAGAGATTGCTGCTGCAACCCTGTTATTCGATCCAATGATTACGTTCCAGTGGGTTCTGTCAAGCAACCTGATTGATGCAACACGTTGGGACAACAACCGCGAGAAAGATCACGATTTTTTGGATGAAATAGGGGAATACGACTTCTTGACAGTTGACGGGGTGGACATACCAAAGAGAGGCCACAACACGCCGTCTGACATTGTGACGATGGACAGGTTCTTCTCTAAGCGGGCTTTGAAGAAGAGACCCAACATTTTGGTATGCAGCCTGGATTTCTATACGTCATGTATTGACGGGAGTCTTAGGTCAGAAATCGAGAATTTCTGGGGAACTGAATTGCCTAAACTAGTGGCCGAAGATAGTCGTACAGTGCGTGTGGTTCTCCGCTAAGGTAGTCTGATGAGTGAAGAAAAGCAAACCAATACCTCAGATAGTGAACTGGATGTTGAGCGTAAGCTCATCCATCTGATGTTGAAACATCTCGATGTAGTTGAGGAGATGAGCGCGACCGACCCAGAAGCAGAACATTTTGATCCTGGACATAGGCCTTTGGTCAAATGTATTTACCACGAGTACATACACAGCAACCGTAAGCGGCTTCTGACACGAGACGCTTACAGGAATGAGATGATTGCTAGGCAGGTGGACGGAAACGAACTAATGTGTTCGATGGACGTCTACGATCATTGTCGCATCGGTGTCCATGCTAACTATAACGACGCGGGCATGCTCAAGTCGCAACTGAAGGATATCTATCTAGCAAGGTGTCTATCTCGTATACTTGACGGTTTGCATCAAGACATCAAGAAAGAGGGAAGATTCTATGCGATGTCTCAGGCGGCAGAGCAGATGCGTATCGCTGTCGGTACGACTGAGAATTCGCGTATCAGGGTTTCATCAATCGAAAACTTGAAGACCGGTTTCTTGGCTCATCTCAGGGAAGCAATGACCAATAAAGACAAAAAGATAACATGCGATATCCCTGAGATCGACTGTGTGGTCAATGAAGGATTCAGGCCAGGTGGTCTTACGATCTTTGTCGCACCACCGAGCGGTCATAAGACAAATATCAAGATCAACATAGCACTGAACATCCTCGACAAGGGTCATAGCGTTCTGTTTGTTCCTCTTGAAATGGACAGCTACGAACTCATGGAGAGGATCGTGTCGAATCGTGCCCGCATTACCGCAGACCGAATGGTAAGCCCCAACCTTCTTGAAGAGAGCGATCTTGAGAAGATAACTCAGTCTGAGATATGGGACAAATACGCTGGCAAGTTTGATATCCTCGATGCTGATGAAAGGATTTCGGTTCCAGTTCTTCGGGCCGAAATCGAAAAACGAGCGGCAATCATGAAGCCAGATTTGGTTATCGTTGACTATGTTGGCATCTTGAAGCCACATGTCAGATATGATAGCAGGAACGATCTTGAGATCGGCGAGATCTTGAAGGACCTCATGTTCATGGGCCGCAAGTATGGATTCCATGTCATTACTTCTGCTCAGATGGGACGAGGGGACATCCGTCGAATCCGAGATAAGGGTGATGCTGTCGTTGATACAACGGCCGCACGTGGTTCCCAAGAGTATGGAGCAGATGCCAGAGCAATGTTTGCTCTTCTTGAGGTTCCCAACGAACCGGACAAGCTCAAGATTGTCACACTGAAAGCAAGGAAGGGACCTAAACGGAACGGTGAATTACGTGTCGACGTGAAGCATTGTCGGATCACGAGTGGAACCGGCATCGAGCTTTCTCCTGGGAATCCGGATGTCGGTTTTCTTAGCGAACAGGAACCCGCCACAAGTCCGGCAATGGCGTCTGCTCCTGATATAGACGGGCTATTCAGTGGTATTGAAACTGGAGAAGACACAAATCAAGAGCCCGAACAACCAAACAAGGATATGTTCTAGCAATGCCTAAGCGTCTGCCACTTAGTGTGCTTTTTCAAGAGAATCCGATTATCGAATATCTGGAGTCTGAAGGTGTGTCTCCATCTGCGAAACAGAGCGAGCGTCGCATCAAGTATCTGTGTCCTCTTCCGGGCCACAAGGAATCCAAACCTAGTTTCTGCGTTGATCCGACCGCCGATCCTCAACTTTTCTACTGTTTCGGGTGTCAAAGGGGAGGCACCATTATTGACCTCGTCGTCCATATGGAAGGTCTTACTGTCCGCGATGCGATACGCAAACTTGGTAAAGACCTTGATATTGACCCAGAGGAACTAGAACGCAAGTACTCGAAACAGATCAAGGCTGCAGCGGCTTTTAGGCCTCCGGATACTGATCTGGACCAGCAGCTAATGTCTATGTCTCGGATATGTAGGCACTATCTGCGATCAGTGGGTGATACTGCCGAGGAGAGACGTATAATAGACAGCTTCTGGTCGAAAGTAGATGAACGAATCATGGAATTCGAGTTTGATGCGGTTGCCGAGATGGCTGAAAATCTTCAATCGATTCTGGCAGCCAGACAAGATAAACTAACGTCAAACTCTTGAGGTTGAATAATGACAGTTGTATCTAATGAAGCTGCTAGGCCCGTTTGTGATAGCCTGATTGGCTGGATCGGAGGGAAAGACAGGCTCCGAGCGACCATCATCAACTGTATGCCGCCGCACTTCTGTTATGTGGAGATCTTCTGTGGGTCGGCGTCGATTTTCTTTGGCAAAGACCCAAAACAATGTCGTGTTGAGATCATCAATGATGTGCACGAAGATCTCGTCAATCTCATGAAAGTTATATCAGGGACATACTTTGATGACGCTGTTCGGGACGAATTCATTGGATATGTTCGTGGAATGCCAGCGGCCAGAGCTGTGTTCGAGGATTGGAAACATTGGGGCCCGGATGAACTTGAGAAGCTCTCGCCCGCTCAACGCGCCTTCCGGTTCTATTACTGTGTTAAGAAAGGCTTCAGTTCATCAATCCAGGGCGGTTACGAGGCATCACCTTTCGCTGTCAGCCGATACAACCAAAACACCGATTTCGAACCGTTTACCGAACGTTTCAGGGCGAATAACGCACAGATCGAGCGACTAGATTTTCGGGAACTCATACGCAAGTACAATCGAACGGTCGGAGACCGCAAGAAGCCAGCACAAGAGACGCTGA
>Ga0180438_10008489_pt1 | contig 13051 bp, 12 predicted proteins | sample SS_ome_12_FD_132455 | JGI IMG/M metagenome (GOLD analysis project Ga0180438, IMG submission 132455) | Hypersaline lake sediment archaeal communities from the Salton Sea, California, USA - SS_3_D_2 metaG | ecosystem: Environmental > Aquatic > Non-marine Saline and Alkaline > Hypersaline >...
GGGACCGTTTAGTCAAAAAGGGCATGGACGAACTGATCGGCATCAAAGGGATGAAGATCGTTCAGGCCTTCTCCGACACCCACGTAGCGGATGGGGATCCCAAGGTCGTGACAAATGCTGACGATGATGCCGCCCTTGGCTGTTCCATCGAGCTTGGTGAGGGTTATTCCGGTGATGCCGAAAGCCTCGTGAAACATCCTGGCCTGCGAAATCGCGTTCTGTCCGGTCGTCGCATCCAACACCAGAAGGGTTTCATGAGGAGCCTCGGGATATTCACGCTGCACGATCCGCTTTATTTTCTTGAGTTCCTCCATGAGGTTGACCTGCGTGTGAAGCCGGCCTGCCGTGTCGATGAAAAGAAGGTCCGCGGAGCGAGCCCGGGCCGCGTGGACGGCGTCGTAAGCGACAGCCGATGGGTCGGATCCATGTTGATGTTTGATCACCTGAGCCCCGGTCCGCTGACCCCAGATCTCAAGCTGTTCAACGGCGGCGGCCCGAAAAGTATCGGCTGCGGCAAAGAGGGTTTGGGGCGCGCGGTTCTTGTAGTGGTGGGCCAGTTTCCCGATGACGGAGGTCTTTCCCACACCGTTCACCCCCACCACCATGAAGACAAAGGGTTTTCGATCCAGAGACACACGCTGTTCGGCACCCTTGAGGATCCTCAGGATGTGATCCTGAAGAAGGACCTTGATCCCCTCCGGTGACGCCCCGGCCTTTGGCTTCTTCACCCGCTCGATCTCCTCGAGAAGTCGGGAGACCGTCCGAACGCCCAGGTCCGCCGTGATCAGGATCTCTTCGAGTTGATCCATGAGATCCTGGTCGATCTGGCTCTTTCCTGAAAAGAGTCTGTCCAGACCGCCCACGAGGCCGTGATGGGTCTTTGAGAGTCCTGTTTTCAGACTTTGAAAAAAGCCTGTGTGCTCCATAACATGAGCTTCCTGCCGTGTGAGGTGTGGCTGGAATTCCCCGAGTTTATGGCGAACCCCGTTCTGTCCGGGTAACGCGTCCCGTCTGCGTCGGGATGGAGACCGTTCCCTTCACGCCGTTCAGGGCACGCTCAGACCGGCGTCGAAGGAAAGGGGAATGAGGCACCTTTATTTGTTGTCCTTCACTTCCTCAAATTCCGCTTCGACAACATCCTCCTCCGGTTTTTTAGGAGGTTCTTCGGCCTGTCCGGTTTCCTCGGTTCCGGGCTGGGCCTGTCCGGTTTGGGAAGCCTTGGCATACATCGCCTCGGCGAGCTTGTGGGAGACCTGGGTCAGGCGATCGGCAGCCGATTTGACGGTGTCGAGGTCGTCCGAATCCAGTGCTTTCTTGGCATCGGCCAGCGCATTCTCGATCGCGGTTTTTTCGGAGGCGTCGATTTTATCCCCATACTCTTTGAGATTCTTCTCCGTCATATAGACGATACTGTCCAGGTTGTTTCTGGCCTCTGCCACAGCCCTCTTTTTCTTGTCCTCATCGGCATGCGTCTCAGCCTCTTTGACCATTTGGTCGATCTCGTTTTCCGACAGTCCACTCGACGCCGTGATCTTGATCGACTGTTCCTTGCCTGTGGCCATATCCTTGGCAGAGACATGAACGATGCCGTTGGCGTCGATGTCAAAGGTAACCTCGATTTGAGGGATTCCTCTGGGAGCGGGAGGGATGCCAACCAGGTCAAATTGTCCGAGGGTCTTGTTGTTGGCCGCCATCTCTCGCTCGCCCTGGAGGACGTGAATGCTCACAGCAGGCTGATTGTCAGCGGCTGTTGAGAAAATCTGGCTCTTTCGGGTCGGTATGGTCGTGTTTTTTTCGATGAGTTTTGTGAAGACCGCACCGAGGGTTTCGATCCCAAGGGAGAGCGGTGTCACATCCAGGAGCAGCACATCCTTGACATCGCCCTTGAGCACACCTGCCTGGATGGCGGCTCCGATGGCCACGACCTCGTCGGGGTTGACACTCTTGTTGGGTTCCTTGCCGAAGATCTCCTTGACCTTCTGCTGGACTCTGGGCATCCTGGTCATCCCGCCCACGAGGATGACCTCGTTGATCTCTGAGGGACTCAACCCCGCATCCTTCAGGGCCGTGCGGCAGGGTCCCTCCACCATATCGATCAGATCCTCAACGAGTTTCTCAAGCTTGGCCCGGGTCAGCTTGATGTTCAGATGTTTGGGGCCGCTCGTGTCGGCCGTAACGAAAGGAAGGTTGACGTCGGTCTCCATGGACGAGGAAAGCTCCATCTTGGCCTTTTCAGCCGCCTCCTTGAGGCGTTGCAGCGCCATTCGGTCTGTTTTGAGGTCGATTCCCTGATCCTTTTTGAACTCCTCGGCCAGATAGTCGATGATGCGTTGATCAAAATCTTCACCACCCAGATGGGTGTTGCCGTTCGTTGACTTGACCTCAAACACGCCGTCGCCCAATTCCAGGATGGAAATGTCGAAGGTACCGCCACCCAGGTCGAAGACGGCGATTTTCTCATCCTTCTTTTTGTCGAGTCCATAGGCCAGAGACGCCGCTGTGGGTTCATTGATGATCCTTTTGACCTCCAGACCGGCAATCTTCCCGGCATCCTTTGTCGCCTGCCTCTGGCTGTCATTGAAATAGGCCGGCACCGTGATGACCGCCTCGGTCACCTTCTCGCCGAGGTAGTCCTCAGCGGTTTGTTTCATTTTTTGGAGGATCATGGCAGAGATTTCAGCAGGGCTGTGATCCTTGTCCCTGGCTTTTACCCAGGCGTCATTGTTGTTTCCTCCCACAATTTTGTAGGAAACGGTCTCGATGTCCTTTTTCACCTCGGGATCGGCAAATTTTCTCCCGATCAGTCTCTTGACGGCATAGATCGTGTTCTCAGAATTGGTGATTGCCTGGCGCCTTGCGATCTGCCCAACCAACCTTTCCCCCTTGTCCGTGAAAGCGACGACAGAAGGGGTCGTCCTGCTTCCCTCCTGGTTGGCAATCACATTTGCATCTCCGCCCTCCATGATGGCGACACACGAATTTGTCGTTCCCAGATCAATCCCGATAATCTTACTCATATTTATCTCCCTCTCTGGTTTTACGTCACATCAATCTCCGATGGGCGCCCTGACCGGTGACGACACCGGCGTCTCCTTCTGGCCCTTTCGGGGGTCTCGGCGTCGTCGTCGCCGGCAGCACTCATGCCTTTTGAGCCTCGGGCTCTTATTCCTCGACGTCGGGCCTTTTCGCCACAGACACCCTGGACGGGCGCAGCAGGCGATCCTTGATTCGGTACCCCTTCTGGAATTCCTCCACGATCGTGAGCGGTTCGTGGTCCTCCGTCTCGACCTGGAGCATGGCCTCGTGGAAACTGGGGTCAAAGGGTTTTCCAACGGATTCTATAGACTCAACACCATATTTTTCCAGGATCCGTATCAGTTCCGCGAGTGTCATCCGGACGCCCTCGGCCAGGGCTTCGGGACTGTCGTTGCCCTCGGAGGAGGCATGGTCGATCGCTCGATGAAGATTATCGATAAAGGGAAGCAAGTCTCTGAGTAACTCTTCATTGGCGTATTTAAGATTCTCAACTCGGTCCTTTTCGATTCTCTTCTTATAGTTTTCCAGCTCGGCGTAGGCCCGGAGAAATTTCTCATAGTTGGTTTGGGCGAGTTGCGTCTGCTCATCCAGGTTTTTTTTGAGATCGTCGACAACGTTCTTCCGCTTCTTTTTTGACGATTCCTTGGAAAAGCTTTGGCCTCGAGGTGCCTTTCTGTCTTCCTGGGTCTCCTCGGTCTGGTCGTCGACACGCTCTTGTCTGTCTTCCATCTTTTCCTCGGCTAGGCTGTTTCGGCGAAATTCTCTGTTAACAGCTCGGCTGTGAAGTTGACCAACGGAATGATTCGTGAATAGTTCATCCGGACAGGACCGATGACCCCGATGGTTCCCTGGGGAAAATCGAGTAACCCATAGGAAGCCGTGACAAGGGTACAGTCTTTCATTTCACGTTGGTCGAATTCGGTGCCGATCACGATGTGCCCCCCCGACGTCCCGATACTTTGGTCGAGAAGCTTCAAAAGAAATCCTTTTTCCTCAAGCGCTTCAAGAATCTTCTTCATCTTTTGGGTATCGCTGAATTCCGGTGCATCGAGGATCCTCGCTGTTCCCTCCACAAAGAGTTCCCTGTCTTCCGTGTCCGCGAGCGCTCTTTCACCGAGTTTCAGCGCACCTGCCATGAGTTTGTCATACGCTGTTTTCTCTTTCTGCATCTCCTCGAAGATCCGGTTTCTCACCTCCACGAGCGTGAGCCCGGAAAGAATGGTGCTCAGGTATCGGGTCATCTTGTCCAGATAGTCCTGATCGAGATCCTCATCCACATCGAGCGGCTTGTTCTGGATGACCCCGGCCGTGGAAACGAATATGGCCAGGACCTGAAACGGTCCCAATCGGACAAACTGGATGTGTTTGAACCTCATATCCTCCACTCGAGGGGTCATCACAAGACCGAGATAGTTCGATGCTGCCGAGAGGATTCGGCAGGTCTCTTTGAGTGTTTGCGTCATGTTGAGTCCAGACAGCTGATAGTTTCGTCTTATGCGATGTCGTTCATGACGTGTGAGTTGCCTCACGTCAAGAATGGAATCGACGTAGTAGCGAAAGGCTTTACACGTGGGGACTCGGCCTGCGGAGGTATGAGGCTGGGAGAGATAGCCCATTTCCTCAAGGTCGGCCATCACATTTCTGATCGTTGCCGCACTCAGATCGAAGCCGTGCCGTTTGGTCAGTTTTCGCGAGCCAACGGGTTCCGCTGACCTGATGTACTCATGAATGACAGCCGCCAGGATTCTCCTGGCTCGATCTGTTTCTGGAACACGCTCGGCCGTTCGGTGCTGGCGTGTCATAAGCATCACCAAAAAATCTTTAATATTAAATAATTACATCCAAAATCACAGTAAAAAATAACCATCAACCGGCGCTTTGTCAAGTATCGCTGTTTTCGAAATCGGGCTGGTAAAAGAACTGATCGAATATTCGGTGATGTTCGGTCCACCGTGAATTGAGATGGGTATGCTTTTCCAGGAATGCCTGAACGCCGTTGAATTTCGCATCCAGGTCGTCGAGGTTATGGAGCACGATAGCCTCCAGCGTTTTTGGTCTTTTGGGCGACCCCCAGATGTACTGGCCGTGATGGCTGATGAGCAGATGCTTCAAAACCAGGGCCAATTCCTCGGGGAAATGATCCAGAACGGCGATTTTTTTTTCAACCATCTCGACGCCCACGACGATGTGACCCAGAAGCCGTCCCTTATCCGAGTAGTCGAATGATCGTTCGTAGGTCAGCTCCTCAATCTTGCCGATGTCGTGCAGGACAGCTCCGGTGAGAAGCACATCCCGATTCAATTCAGGATACATCTCTGCCACGGCCATGGCCAGCCGGCAGACACTGAGCGTGTGTTCGAGAAGACCTCCCACATAGACATGGTGAAGTTTTTTGGCAGCAGGTGCTCTCTTGAAACGGTTTGAGAATTCATCATCGGTGAGAAAGGCATTCAGGAGATCCCGAAGGTTTTCGTTTTCCAGACTTTGGACGATTGTCCTTAGCTCCTCCCACATGGTCTCGATGTCCCGGGTGGTCGTGGGCAGAAAATCCGAGGGCTCGATGGTTGACGCCGGGAGTCGTTGGATGTGATGGATCACGAGCTGCAAAACGTCTTGATATCGCGTGATCCGTCCTCTGGATCGGACATAATCATCCTTGTCAAACTCCCCGGCGAGCTCGGTGGCCTGTTCCCAGACTCTTCCCTCGATCTCACCTGTCCGATCAGCGAGTCGCAAACGAAGGTAGGGAACGCCGGAACGTGTTTCCGCCAAACGCTTCTCGGTGACGAGAAACACGCTGTCCACCATCTGGTTTTCAATCACCTGATTGACAAAGGTTTTATGCATGGAATCCTCCCGCAGGGGGCCTGAAATGATCGTACCCATGACAAGATGGTGAGTAGGGCCGGTCGTCTTCAGTTATCAGAGAGAGTTTTCCCGAGTGAGGTGTAATCTTTCCGATGGGAAAGAACGGGAAATCACTCTCCCGGCCGTCAGCGATGGCCTGTTGCAGGGCCTTTCCGGGTGCGGTGAAGAGCAGTTGATAGTCTTCACCGCCACCCAGCGCCAGATCCAAGGGCTGGGGATGGTACAGAGAAGCCCATTTTTGAAAGGCCTCGGATCGAGGGATCTGATCGACGCGGACCGAGGCTCCCACATGGCTTTCCTCCATGATATGACCCAGATCAGCCATGAGCCCATCACTGATATCGATCATCGCGGTGGCGCAGCGCAGCTCAGCGATTTTCCGGCCCTTCAGCACAGGAGGCTCCGGTGCAAGATGATGTCGGATCAAACGAAGCAGCTCCTTGTCCCTTCCCGTGGCTTCCCCGTAAGCGTTGAAGTCCCTGGGTTTGAGACCCCGCTGACGAAGGATCTCCAGGCCGAGGGCCGAATCTCCCACAGGGCCAGTCACAAAAACGGTGTCGCCCGGTTGCGCCCCCTTCCTGTAGACCACCTGATTTGGAGGACAGTCACCGATAAGTACGCCATTGATGGTGAACGAAGGAGCGGCTGTGAGATCCCCTCCCACAAGGAGGACGTCATACGTTTCTGCCAGTTTTGCCACGCCATCATAAAACCGATCAATAAACGCCAGCGAGAGCTCCTGAGGCACACCGAGGGACAAAAGAAAAAAACGAGGAATGCCACCCATGGCAGCAATGTCGCTGAGATTGACGGCAAGGGATTTGATTCCCAAAAGATAAGGTGTGGTGTGAGAGCGCGTGAAGTGAACATCCTCAACGAGAATATCCGTTGTGACCAGTGTCGGATGGCCCCGAGGAGGAGAACGGAGCGATGCCGCATCATCGCCGATGCCACACAGAGCGAGGTCAGAGGATCTTGCGTATCTGCGGCGGATTCTCGCGATGAGCCCGAATTCGCCAATATCTTTGATGGTGTTTTTTTTCACGATCCGCTTGAGCCCTTAACGAGGCTCGGCCCGCTACCCAAGGCTCTTGGAGCCGACGATCCTCACCATCACGTTTCATGGGGACCGTTTTCCACCGGCATGGCCGAGACCGGAATCAACACAGAGGATTTTACCCTTATTGTTCGCCGCCGACAAGGCTGAGCGGCGTGGTACGTTTTTTGCACAAAAAATCCCCATGACGCGTAAGCATCTGAGTTACCTTGTCTTCGGTGTCCTCACGGTGGCCATGACAGGTCTTTGTCTGTATCTTGTCCTGCACAGGCGACCTGTGAAACTCGAATACTCACCAGAACCGGATGGAGGCGCCTTACCGAGTCAGACCCGGGAAACGAGCACGGACCCGGAAGAGGCCCGAGAGGTTCCTGAAGCGGTGTTTCCCGAAGAGGGGTTTTTCGAACCGCAGCCCACACCAGAGCCACGGAAGGTTCCGAACAAAAGGCCGGACCAGCCGAAAAAAGCGGCCCTGCAAGATCGCCCCATGCGGCCACGCCCGGCCCGGCCGGAGGCAAGGGGAAAACGATCTGTCCCGGCACACCCGTCCGCTGTGTATCCTTCTCAGGAGAGGGTCTTGGCGAGGCTTTGCGGCGGAAATCCGATCTCGCAATGTGCGAACGTGAATTTCACCCAGACGGGTTTCGCGCTGCTGATTCTGGACATCCTTGGGATGGAGGTGCCGGAAGGCGGCGAAGAAACTTTTGATATCCTGGAGTCTCTCCAGATTCGCCCGGTCGATGGATGGGCCACGGCCAAGCCCATGGAGAGAATCACGCCTCAGGAGATGGAGGAGGTTCGATGTTCCATCTCCCTGGCCTTTGAGGACGGATTGATATCTGTTGGACCGTCGATTGTAACAGCCGGGGTGAATCGTTTCTGTGAGGCATGGGAGCTGAGCCAGCAGGTTCCCGAGGATGCAGGACCCCTCAGAGCCGATCGACCCAGGTTGGTCGAGACCGGCTATCAGGGGGGGGGAGACGGTGTGACGAGTCCACCATATTAAAGATTTTTTTTTTCGGGTAAATGTGATATAGCCATGCTATGACCACGGTGAAGGGAAAGCTCGCTGGATGCTTGTTGATTGCGTGGTTCTTTCTCTCGCACTCCCAAGGCATGGCAGGAAACATCCATCTGGGACCGTTGAGAATTTATCCCTATGTCTCGGCGTCGGCCGGACACACGGATAATGTGTATCTGACACAGAGGAACACGAAAAGCGATACCTTTTATCTGCTGTCCCCAGGGGTCAAACTCATTCTGCCGCTCGAGAGGCATACGATCAATGTGGATTACACGGTAGACCGATATGTGTACAAGGAACAGGATGAGGCGAACCGGACGGTTCACAATGCCACGGGAAAGCTTGATCTGAATCCGACGACGCGTCTGAATATCCAGGTGAAAGATACGTTTATCCGTTCGGAGGATCCGCCGGATCTTAAGGGGGACCGGACATCGCCGTTTGTGTGGAACAAGGCAGCCGTCGACGGTGTCTACGACATCACCAGCCGCGTGGCTGTGGGTATGGGATACGAACACGGAACCAAGGGATATGACCGCACCGTGGACCGCATCGACGACTACGACGACGACAGCCTCTCAGGGCGGGTCTTTTTCAAGATTTTCCCCAAAATGTCCGTGGTTGCCTTCTATCAATACCGGGATAGAGACTATGATCGGAGGCAAGCTTTGGACAGTGAATCCCACCGAGTCGAGGGTGGGGTAGCATGGAAGATCGGGCCGAAAAGCACGGGAACGGCCCGCGTAGGCTATATGGAAACCGATTATGATCGACTCAACAGGACCGATAACACGCTGTCCTATTTCGTCGATTTCACCCATGAGCTCAGGCCGAAAACCACCCTTTTGGTGGAGGGGGGGCGTGAGATCCTGGATACGAGCCGGGCTGACGACAACCTAGGCTTCAGCAACGCCTATGTATCCAGCCAGATCGCAGCTGAGGTTTCCCATCGGTATCGGAAGTTCACCGGGCGAGTGAGAGGGGCGTACATTCAGGATGACTATCTGTACGACGACAGAGGCTTGGGCAAAAAGCGACGTGACGATCTGATGAGAGCCGAATTTGGAATCGATCATGCGATACGGAAATGGCTGAGTTGGGGCGGAACCTATCGCTATTCCCGCCTTGATTCGAATGTCAAGACGGAGGAATACGAGGAGAACGCTTTCCTTATCCATGTCTTCCTGATCCTTTAGGTGACCCTCTGATGCGGATGAAAGACTCAATCCTGATCGGTTTGCTCGGTTTTCTGGTTTTTCTGGCTCTGTTCCCTCATGAATGCCGGTCTGAGGGAGGGTACGTGATTGGTCCGGGTGATACCTTGATGATTCGTGTCTGGGGGGATGACGATCTGACCCAGGACGTCGTGGTGTCGCCGGAAGGAGGATTTCGGTTTCCACTGATCGGTGGGGTGGAGGCGGCCGGCCGATCGGTCGAGGATCTCCAGAGGGTGATCACCGAACGCCTGGCGGATGGCTACCTCGTCGATCCGCAGGTCGAGATTATCATCAGGGCCTATCGAAGGCGGAACGTTTTCGTGCTTGGTGAGGTGGTTCGACCTGGAACGTACCCTCTTGATGCCCAGACCTCGGTCATCGAGATCATCTCCAAGGCCGGAGGGCCGGCAGAGGACGCGGGGGATGTGGCGCAGATCGTCAGGGGGCGCAAAGGGTGGAGCAAGGACAAGCCACTCACACCGGACCAAGAGGATGTGGGGCAGGTGATTCAGGTCGATCTTCGTGCCCTTCTCATGGGACAGGGCGACCGTGAGGATGTCGAAATCCACGACGGGGATACCATTTTTGTCCCCAAAGGGCGGGTATTCTACATTTTCGGTGAAGTGAAAGAGCCGGGTAAATACCGATGGGAAAGGGATCTCACGGTGCTCAAGGCTGTGATTGTTGCCGGTGGATTCACAGAAATCGCTTCCAAAAGGAGAATCAAAATCCGGCGAAAAGGTGCCGACGGAGAAGAGAAGATCCGAGCGAAGCTGGACGCACTGGTGGAACCTGACGATACGGTTACCGTTCCCGAGAGTTTTTTCTGATGTATGACCCACGCCCTCTGAGAATACGATCGATGAGGGCCGATGTCGAGTACCCTTCCGCGTAGGGGATGATGACGACCCGTCCCCCTTCCTGTTCGACGATATCCCGTCCCACCGTCGTTTCCTTTGTCCAATCGCCACCCTTGACGAGCACATCGGGTTTGAGGATCGATATGATTCGATAGGGATCGGACTCGTCGAACAGGGTCACATAATCGACGCAGGCAAGAGCGGCAATCATTTCGGCTCTGTCCAACTCGGCATTGATCGGGCGAGAGGGGCCCTTCAGGGTCGACGCCGACCGATCGCTGTTGACAGCGACCACGAGGATATCGCCCAATGATCTGGCTTCCTCCAGGTACCTCACATGACCCACATGGAGGACGTCGAAGCACCCATTTGTAAAGACGATGCTTCGTCCGGCGACCTTTTCACGGTTCAGGAGTCTTTTGAGGTCTTCCTGCGACTTGATTCTGTCTTTCATAAACTCAAACACTTTCCGGGTGACCGCATGTCATCACAAACCTCGGTCATGGTGAACCCAAAGCCATTCTTCAGTCCAGTTTACTTACTAACAGAGACTTCGGAAATCTTCAACCGATTTCTCTGGCCTGCTCCTCTCTCCGATCGTTTCGCTCGTTTGATCGGTTTCGCATCGTGAGGCTGGCCAATAGGGTGAATTCAGTCAATTGGGGTAGTCTGACGACAAAAACCAGTGTTTTTGAAGCATTGAACAATTCCGCCCCTCATTGCCTCAATTGATTTGATTGATCGTGACTGGAAAATGCCCCTGGAGAGAACATGAGGGAGTTTTTGGGGACCCGTCTTGGCGAAAGACATTCAATCGAAGGAACGGTTCAAACTGTTCGATCGCTTCGCTTGTTCGATCGGCTTCGCCTCGTGAGGACTGGTTAATATGGTTAATTGGACCAACCACACGAAAAAACGAATGTTTTTAAAATATTGCACGATTTGAACAGCTTGAACGCCTTGAACGTTTTGAACAATTCTCCCCCTCATTGACTCAATTGACTCAATTAACTCACTGGACCAGCCTTGGGATTTGTCATTCGACCACTTAGTTCTACCTGTGAGCGTTGAGCGATTGCACCAGGGTTGTCTGTGGAGCCCCTGCCGCAGGCCGCCGGTTGACAAAACCCAGCAATTGTTTTAGCTTTCTGGCTTGGTCTGAAAACCGGTGTATTCTTGATTGATTAAGAGGCGTGAAACCCTCAATCCCAGACTGCCGGTGTGTCTCTTCCTCGTCATGGAAAAGCGTTTGGTTCTTGCGTCAGCCTCTCCGAGGAGAAAAGTGCTTCTGGAACAGGTGGGGCTTGCCATCGATGTTGTTCCCAGCGGTATCGAGGAAACGGCCCAAAAGAGTGAAGATCCGGAGAATCGCGTTGTACGGCTGGCAAGACAGAAGGCGGCGAGCGTGGCCGGCCGGCTCTGGGACCGATGGGTGATCGGTGCCGACACGATCGTCCTCATTGACACCCGGATTCTGGAAAAGCCCCACGACCAGGACGAAGCCAAGCAGATGCTCTCCCTTCTGAGCGGGCGGGACCATTGGGTCCTCACAGGCTATGCGATCGCCAGGCGAGATCGGGCGATTCTTTTCAGCCGCGTCGAGGAAACAAGAGTCAGGATAAAGCGGCTCAGCGCGGAGGAAATTGAGTGGTATGTTGAGACAGGCGAACCCCTCGGCAAGGCGGGCGGTTACGCTATCCAGGGGGTGGGATGTTTCATGGTCGAAGAGGTGGAGGGATCCTATACCAATGTGGTCGGTCTTCCGGTCTGTCAGGTTCTGGAATCGCTGCACACCCTTGGAGCGGTGAGCGTGACGGATTAAAAGGGTGAACCTGCCCGGTGTCTGTGAGGATGTGAGCGTTGCCTTTTCGAGTCTGGAAGGAGAGGCTGAGATGGGGTCTATCAAAGACAATGTGCTGGCCGTCAGAGAAGCCATAAAAGGGGCGGCCCGGCGAGCCGGACGGCGTCCGGAAGAAATTCGTCTCGTGGCAGCCTCAAAAACGGTGGATGCGGACAGGATTCGATCCGCTGCCGAGGCCGGCATCACCATCTTTGGAGAGAACTATATCCAGGAGGCGATGAGAAAACGTGAGGCCATCGGGCAGCCGGTTTCGTGGCATTTCATCGGTCGTCTCCAGAAAAACAAGGCCAAGTATGCTGTCAAATTCTTCGACATGATCCATTCCGTCGACTCCGTTGCCCTGGCCGAGGAGCTCGACAAACGGGCCGGCCGGCTGGAACGAACGATGGACGTCCTGGTCGAGGTCAATCTGGCGGGTGAGAGTACGAAATCGGGGGTGGAGGAGGACGAGATCATTCCCCTGATTCGTGGGATAAAGGGGCTGTCCCAACTGTCGTTCCGGGGTCTCATGACCATGCCCCCTTTTTTCGACGACCCGGAACAATCGCGACCTTATTTCATCCGTCTGCGACGTCTGGCGGAGCGGATTGTGTCGGAAGAGCCTTGTCCGGGTCCCTTGGAATTGTCGATGGGTATGTCGAACGATTTTCTCGTGGCCATCGAGGAAGGAGCTACTTTGGTTCGTGTGGGAACCGCGATTTTTGGGCCGAGACCCTGAACAGCCCTTACTGGACCCGCCTTTCTTGAGGATCGGATCCAGGAGATGGGGCAAGGAGGGACGTCCTGTGTGTCAGAGGACGCCAGGGATGGTCGGGTGACGGTGAGAGTACCGATCCTTTTCCAAATATGTTTGGTGAGTCTGTTTTTCGGGGTTCTCTCGACGGGATGTGGTAAGAAGGCGCCCCCCATTTCCTATGATGTGACAGTGCCATCACCGATTTTGGATCTTGAAAGCAGGGTCAGAGAGGGGCGTCTATTGCTGCGATGGTCCATGCCCGAGGCTCCGGATGGATCAAAGATGCCCGCCGTCCGGGAATTTAACGTGTTGCGAGAGGAGACCTCTCTGGAGAAGGCGTGGTGTGAGGAATGTCCGGAAAGACTGGAAACCCTCGATGTTCTCGCCATGGA
>Ga0180438_10008490_pt1 | contig 13051 bp, 13 predicted proteins | sample SS_ome_12_FD_132455 | JGI IMG/M metagenome (GOLD analysis project Ga0180438, IMG submission 132455) | Hypersaline lake sediment archaeal communities from the Salton Sea, California, USA - SS_3_D_2 metaG | ecosystem: Environmental > Aquatic > Non-marine Saline and Alkaline > Hypersaline >...
AGACTATGAGCTACTCTATGAACGAGGCATATATCCTCAATCCACCTTCATCTTCAAACATGCTCTCACCCAAGAAGTGGTCTATGATTCAATTCTAGCAAAGAAAAAGAGACAGCTCCATCAACAGATAGGAGATGCAATCGAGAAGTTGTATAAGGGTAATATTGATGAGTATTATAGTTTGTTAGCAGAGCATTATATTGAAGGTGAGAATTATGAGAAGGGGGCCGAGTTTTCGAGGTTGGCAGGGAGGAAAGCTGGGAAAGGAGCCTCATTTACTGAAGCAATTGCATACAGTGAGAAAGGAGTAGTCTGTCTTGAGAGATTACCTTTAACCGCTGAAATCCAAAAGAAAATAATCGATGCAAGAGCCACCCTTGGGATGTATTACAATCAGGCACATAATTTTGTTATGTCAAAAGAGGCCGTGGACCCGATAGTTGAGTTGGCTTTTAAGCTTGATTACAAAAGGAGGATTGCTCAGATATATACCATAATAGGGTCATATAATTATGCCATTGAGGAAGACTTCTCCCAGGCCCTAAAACACCTGGAGGAGGCCATAAGGTTCGCACAAGAGACGAGTGATCTTATTTCTTTACTGATGGCAAACCATTGGATGGGTCATGTTCTTGCTGACAATTGTGAATTTGAAACAGCCCTCTATCATTTGGAAAAGGCTTTGGATATTACTGTAAAGGCAAATGTTCTCTGGGGGATAGCAGCGCACAAAAGTTGCATAGCTCGGACTGTTTATTTTTTTAAGGGAGAGATTGAGCGTGGATATCAGGGCAGCCGTGAGGGATTACGCTTAGCCGAAGAAAGTGGTGATGCATATTCAAAGGCAGAAGCGTACATTAGCCTCGGTTATTCCTGTTATGGCAAGGGGTTTTTGGATGAGGTAGAGGAATATCTCTTGAAGGGGAGTGATTTTTGTGAAAGACTCAACTTAGCCACATTACATAGTTTTGCAAGTTTGCGTCTGGGTGATACCTGCTTTTATAAGGGAGAATATCAAAAATCTAAGGATCATTATGCCAAGATAATTAGGATTAATGAACATAATAGATTGGCTCCATCTTTTGTTAACGTAACTAAAATTGCTTTAGCAAGAACAATGGTAATGAACAATGAAAAGGATATTAACTTAGAATTGTTGTACAGCTATGCGCCAAAGAATAAATTTAAACTACTTGACGGTCGGATGCGAAGACATATCGGAGAAATTCTATTGAATATAGATGATCAGCATATATCTGATACGGAGAGGTGGGTTAAAAAAGCCATCGAAGCGGATAAACGCAACGGCGTAATGTTTGAGTTAGGAAAGGATTATGCCCTTTCTGCCGAGCTGTTTAATCGAAAAGGCAATCAATCAAAAGCAAAAGAAAACTTGAGAAAGGCAATAAAAATTTACAAAGAATGCGGTGCTGATGGATGGGTAAAGAAAGCTGAGCTTGCATTGTCTCAATTGTAATCTAGTGGTGACTATTTCAACAAAATCAGTTTTATCAAATTTAAAGTCGTTTCTTTAAGGTGGACTATTCATGCTGAAGGCCTCAATTCAATTTGTAAAACGAAAAGATAGTGTAAAGATCGCTTATTCAATATTTGGAAAAGGTCCACCTCTAGTTTGTCCTGCTCCATGGATATGTAGTCTCTCATATATTTTTGAAGACCCATTTGCCAATCAATTTTGGGGACGTCTTGCCCAAGAGGTTATGGTCATAACGTACGATAAGCACGGCTGCGGTCAATCCGATAGAGACCGAAAAGAATACACCTTCGAAACTGAGCTCTTAGACCTAGAAACACTGATAGGCCACCTCGGATTTGAAAAGTTTTCCTTTTTAGGAATGTCTATGGGAGTCCCCATATCATTGGTATATACAGCCCACCATCCAGAAAAAGTCATGAAATTGGTCCTCTATGGAGGTTACGCCGATGGGAAAAAGCTCGCCACGGATGAAGTCAAATCTGCGTTAATCTCCTTAATCAGAGCTTCCTGGGGGCTTGGTTCCAAGACCCTCGCCGAAATCTTCATCCCAGATGCCACCATGGAGCAACTTCAAAGCGTTGCCAAGTTACAACGAGACTCCTCCAGCCCAGAGGTGGCAGCGAAGCTGCTTGAGCTTGCATATTCACTGGATGTTACAGAGCTACTCCACAATATTACCACACCAACCTTAATTTTGCATCGTGATGGCGACAAGGTGGTTCACATTCAAAATGGGAGACAGCTCGCCTCTGAGATTTCTAATGCCAGTCTCAAGGTATTTAAGGGGAACATTCATCCTTGGTGGTACGGTGAATCTGACGATATTGTTGCGGAGATCTTGGACTTTGTTGCTGAAGGCGAATCAAAAGCATATGATGGTGTTACCAGTGAAATCCTCTCGAAAACAGGTCATGTGGAGGATATCGAAGGCATTCTTGTTGAACGATCTGAAACTGCCGAGCAGGCTACAATTGTTTTCTCAGATATTGTTTCATCAACCGACCTGGTCACACAACTTGGTGACAGTGCTGCCAGAGATATCTTCCTCAAACATGATCAACTAGTACGAAAACAATTAAAGAAACACGGGGGAAGAGAGCTACAAAACCTCGGAGATGGTTTCATGCTCTCTTTCAAATCAGCATCAGCAGCCATAAAGTGTGCCTGTGACATTCAAAGGGAAATAAGCAATAACTTAACTTCAATCAAAGTCCGCATAGGAGTCAATACCGGGGAGGTGGTAAGGCGAGAGGGCGAGCACCCTTTTGGGCAGGCTGTGGTTGTTGCTTCTCGAATACTCTCACGAGCCAAAGGAGAGCAGATTTTGGTCTCTGATGTCACCAAGCAGCTGGCATTTGGAGGCGCTTTTTCCTTTCTAGAGAAAGGTAAGTTTAAACCCAAAGGATTTAAGGAGAGTATAAAATTGTATGAAGTTCCTTGGGAGGAATAATATTATCTCCAATAGTTAAGGGGGCATATGAATAATGAAGTGCCCAAAATGTCAGTTTGAAAACCCTGAAGAGATGCAATTTTACGGCTTGGCTGCGAGATATATTGGAGAAATCTTGCTGAGTTGTGCCGATCTTGCCATGCCTAAGGCGGAGGATTGGATCAAGAAAGCTATTGAAGCAGATACAAAAAATGATATGAGGTTTAACCTAGGGCGCGATTACGCCCTTTACGCTGAACTGCTTAGTGGCAAAGGCGATATAACAAAAGCCAAAGAAAACTTGAGAAAGGCAATAAAAATTTACAAAGAATGCGGTGCTGATGGATGGATAAAGAAAGCTGAAAAGGAACTGGCAGAACTGTTATAAAAAATTTTCTTCAGATATTATTAAAAAAGGAAGGTATTACAGATTACGCCAACCAATATGCTAAATTTTGTGATGCCTTTTTAATTGACACAAAAGTGACTTTACCCTACATATAAAAGAATTATTAATAGGGAGGAAACAAAATGTTACTCCATCGCCGTTCACAGAAGATTGATCTTCTAAAAAAAGTGCCTCTATTTAGTAATCTTAGCAAACGCCATCTGAACGAGATTGGTAAACATGCGGACCAGGTGTTGATAAAGGCTGGCAATGTCTTAGCTCAGCAGGGCAGAAAAGGCAGAGAATTCGTCTTTATCGTAGAGGGTAAGGCTCACGTCAAGAAGGACGGGAAAGTCATCCGCCACCTGTCTTCAGGCGACTTTTTCGGGGAGATATCCCTTATTGATGGAGAACCCCAAACAGCAACAGTTATTGCTGAAACCGATATGACCATATTGCTCGTGAACAGCATGTCCTTCGATCATTTGCTTAACACAGTTCCAGGGCTACAGAAAAAAATTATGGTTTCTCTTTGTACGTACCTTCGAAGGGCTGAGAAGGGCGAAAATAGATAGCAAAATTCAAATTTTCACCACAGAGCCGCAGAGAAAGCGCAGCTCGAATTTACCGATTTCTTCTCAAAGTTTACCCGCCTTGTTTCCAGAGGGTTTACCCGCTGCCCTTTTTATCCGCCGTCTTTCTGGCGGACTGAAGGGCTTGCCCGTGGGGCTCCACAAAATAAATGTTTTCTCTATGTCAACTTTTTTTCTCTATCAATCGTCTAATATTATAAATTGAGTGCACATGATACAATCTATGGATGATGAGAAAAGTATTTTCAGTGAACTGGTTGAAAACTATCAGAAAAAGATTTTTCAGGTGGCTGTAGGTATGCTTGGCAATAAAGATGTAGCCCTTGACATTACACAGGATGTTTTTATCAAGGCATTTAGGTCATATAAAAAATTTCGATTTAATGCATCCCATGAGACATGGTTGATCAGAATAACAATAAACAGGGTAAGGGACTACCTTCGAAAAGAAAAATTACGAAGACTTCTTTTTTTACGGCCTGGAAACATTTCAGATAATCACATAAATACAATGGCAGATACAACCCAATCACCCCAAGAAATTCTCAAAGAAAAACAATTACAGGCTCACGTGAGGGCATTTCAAGATGGCCTCAAGGGAAGAGAAAGAGAGGTTTTTTCACTCAGGTTTGGCAATGATTACACTATCAAGGAAATTTCCGAATTAACCGGTATTAGCCAGAGTTCAGTAAAAACCTATCTCTACAGGGCCTTAGACAAGGCCCACAATTATCTTGCTGATTGGAAGACACCATGAACAACATTCACCTAAGCAATAAAGAGGTTTACTCCATGATCGTTGAACCGGATACGATCGATGAAAATCTCCAATTACACCTAAAGAAATGTCACCATTGCCGAAAACGACTCAATAGAATGAAGGGATTTTTAAAGGCCTATCAGGAAGAAATTGAGCATACTGAGATAAATTGGACAATAGAGAAGGGAAAAATTCTTTCAGCTGTATCTGAATATCAGTCTCCTGCATTGAGGCTGCGATGGGGAACGGCTGCAGTCCTCTCATTTATAATAGTTATTTCTGCCGTTTTATTGCAACAGATCTATTTTCAACCAAATAATGGTAGCACAATCGAGGAAACAGAATTACAAAAAGAAATTTGGTTGTTTGAAGAGAGTATACGTGAAGTGGAATTCCCTCAAAGCATCGTGCTTCTCACTGAGTGGGAGGAGGAAAATTTCCAACAATTTTTAAACTTTTTTTCACCAATAGAGGAGGATCGTAATGAAAAAAACAATTCTATTACTAACAGTCTTCGCATTAATAGTTTCGGGCAGTCTATTTTTGCCTAATCTTTTCGCCTTTAATTCTCCAATGGAGGGTGGCAAATGGTGGTACAGGCCGGGTGTGAAAGATACATTACAGCTAACCCCTGATCAAATCAATAAGATAAATAAAATCTGGATGGAACACAAAAAACGCATCATTGATATCAAAAGTGATATAGGAAAGACCTATCTCGACTTAGAAAACATGATGTCCCAACCTATGACAGATAAACAAGAGGCCTACAAATTAGCAGAGAGGCTCGCACAACTTCATTCTCAGCAGACTGAAAATCGTATTAAGATGGCCATAGACATTCGCCAAGAACTTTCAATCGAACAATTTGAGAAACTTAAAGGCCTACGAGGAGAATTTGCACGAAGGCTGAGAGAAAAAGGTCCTCGAGCGGGCAAAAAAGGTGCACCAAAACTATATCAAAAAAGTCCTTGAGGCTTGCTGGATACTCTATTAATATGTCAATCTATAAGTAGAGTATCTAAATAATGGTCAAGGCATGGCAATACGCAGACTGATTCTTCTTGTAGCCGTGGCTGTGGCTGTCAGCGTAGCTATCATACTTTATTTCTACGTGGGCAGCAATGGTAATCTGCCCTCTTTCCGCCTTACACAGGTTGAACGAGGGCCGATCATCAGCACGGTATCCTCCACCGGTACAGTCAACCCAGTCACCACAGTACAGGTAGGCTCTCAGCTCTCTGGCCAGATCAAGGAACTGTACGTTGACTTCAACTCCAAGGTGCAGGAGGGGCAGATTATCGCACGGATCGATCCTGAAAACTTCGAGGCCCGAGTCCGCCAAGCAGATGCCGAGCTTGCCGTTGCACGTGCCAATGTGGCTATACAGAGGGCCGCAGTGGAACGCACACGAGCAGAGCTTGAGAACGGGTATGCGGCGCTCACAGCAGCAAAGGCCCAAACCGAAAAAGCTCGTGTGGTTCTCGTACATGCGAAACGTGATCTCGATCGCAAGAGGGCACTTCATCAGCAAGCCATAATCTCAAAGAGCCAGATAGACGATGCAGTAGCTGCCCATGATCAGGCACATGCCCAACTCAGCGCTGCCGAGGCGCAGGAGCAGGCACAAGCCTCCATCGTCCTCTCCCGTAAAGCCCAACTCAAGATGTCTCAGGCGCAGGTTGAACATGCCCTCGCGCAAGTGAATCAGCGAGATGCCGCCCTCCACAATAGCAAGATTGATCTGGAGCACACGGTTATTCGCTCACCCTTAGACGGGGTGGTAATACAGCGAAATGTGGATATTGGCCAGACCGTTGCTGCAAGTCTTCAGGCCCCAACGCTCTTCACGATTGCGCAGGACCTTCGCAACATGCAGGTAGATACCAATGTGGACGAGGCCGACATCGGCCGAATACAGGTGGGCCAGCGTGTAACCTTCACTGTAGATGCCTTTCCAGGCCGTGAGTTCATCGGTCAAGTAGAGCAGATTCGCAAAGCGTCGCAGACTATCCAAAATGTGGTGACCTACACCGTTGTCGTATCCGCGGAGAATCAGGACCAGCATTTGTTGCCTGGCATGACCGCCAACGTGCAGTTAGTGATCGAGGAACGCCAGGCGGTGCTCAAGGTATCGAACGCAGCCCTCCGATTTCGGCCCTTGAACGCGGAAGCAGACAAGGTGGCAGGCCCGAGCAGCGTGGAGAAGGGCAGGATATCGAGTGGAGAAAATGGGCAGCAAGCGGAGCGGCTCAAACGACTCAACAAGATGCTTGGGCTCACTAAAGATCAGCAGGCCCAGGTTCGCGCCATCTTTGCTGAGCAACGCGAGAGAATCATTGCCTTACGTAGACAAGGGGTAGCTCCTGACGACATTCGAACTGAAGTGAAGCGAATGAGGAAGAAGGTTAGCAGTGCCATCTCCGCGATCCTCACCCCAGAGCAGCGCGAAAAGTTCCTCAGGATAGCCACGTCCAGGACAGCAAATCCGGTAAGGCGCGGGCGTGTCTGGTTGTTGGATAAGAACGGAACGCCTGTGCCGGTGGACATCATCACTGGGATCAGCGATGGCAGCTTCACCGAGATAGTTCACGGAGACCTTAAGGCCGGTCAAGAGGTAATCGCAGGAACAAGTCAGCCCGAGCGCCGGTCCTCGGGCAGTGGATTTCGGCGGTTTGGATTCTAGAATGTCCAAACTCCTTCTCAAGACAGGAAATCTCACCAAGGACTACAACGTAGGTCCCCAGGTAGTGCATGCACTTCGCGACATCTCCGTGGAGATCGAACAGGGGGAGTTCGTGGCGGTAATGGGGTCGTCCGGTTCTGGCAAATCTACATTCATGAACCTCCTTGGTTGTTTAGACACACCCACTACTGGCCTTTATATCCTCGATGGAAAGGATGTATCATCACTTACCCGTGACGAGCTCGCAGTGACCAGGAACCGTAAAATCGGCTTCGTCTTTCAGAACTTCAATCTCCTTCCCCGAACAACAGCACTGGAAAACGTCGAGCTCACGCTCAGGTATGCATCCACTTCACGCCGCGATCGCCGAGATAAAGCCAAAACGGTCCTGGATGAAGTAGGCCTTTCCGACCGCTCCCACCACCTTTCTTCCCAGCTCTCAGGAGGAGAGCAACAGCGTGTCTCCATTGCCAGGGCACTCGTGAACAACCCGGTGCTTCTTCTGGCAGATGAGCCGACCGGTGCACTTGACACGCAAACTGGCGTCGAGATTATGTCGTTGTTCCAAGGCCTTAACCACGACGGAATCACTGTCGTGCTCGTAACCCACGAGCTTGAGATCGCACGGTTTTCGCGGCGTATACTTCGGTTTCGTGACGGAAGACTTATCGGCGATGAGGTGGTGAAACACCCAAACGCCATGAAAAGCATGCTCTCCGAGATACCTGTGGAGGAGTCAAAGTCATGATAAGCTTCCTTGATCCCCTCCTCGATGCCCTCCGTGCACTTCGTGCCAATGTGATGCGCAGCGTACTTACCACGCTCGGTATTATTATCGGCGTGGCAGCAGTCATCATCATGGTATCGGTGGGCACCGGTGCAGAATCTCGGGTGGCTGAACTGATTCAAAGTCTTGGTTCTAACCTCATCATCGTGGCGCCCGGGACCAGCACCTCGGGAGGTGTACGACTCGGGAGAGGAACAAGGCCGACTATAACGGAAGATGACGCTACTGCTATTCAGCGCGAGATTCCAAGCGTGCACCTTGTTGCACCCCATGTTCGGGGAAGCGGCCAGGTAGTGTTCGGAAACCTTAACTGGTCGACCCTCATCGAGGGTGTTACACCGGAATACTTTGAGGTTCGCGAATGGACGATCGCTACCGGACGGGCCTTCACACCTGAGGAAGTGAAGGGTGCAGCAAAGGTGGTGCTTCTGGGCGAGACAGTGGTTGAGAGTCTTTTTCCCGGACAGAATCCTGTGGGCCATATCGTTCGAATTAATCGTGTGCCATTCGAGGTGATCGGCGTGCTCAAGGGCAAGGGTCAGTCTCCAATGGGTCATGACCAGGACGACGTCATCTTCATACCGCTGTCCACAGCCAAAAAACGTGTATTGGGCGGCCGTAGGATCAGCGGTAAGTTAGTGGGTGCCATCTTTGTGAAGGCGCGTACCTCAGAGCTCGTTTCGGAGACCGAGGAGCAGGTACGAGAACTACTTCGGCAACGCCACCACTTGAGGCCCGGCCAAGATGACGATTTCTTTATAAGGAACCTGTCTCAGATTCTCGAGACACGTGCCGAGTCATCTCGGGCGATGGCACTGCTCCTCGCTGCAGTAGCCTCTGTGTCGCTGATGGTGGGTGGTATTGGTATAATGAACATTATGCTCGTTTCTGTTACCGAGCGCACGCGCGAAATCGGCCTCAGGATGGCTGTAGGTGCGAAGAGCGGGGACATTCTTGGCCAATTTTTAATCGAGGCGGTGACACTTTCACTCATAGGTGGAATCTTGGGTATCCTCATAGGCGTCGGTGGATCAATAGGTATCGCACTGATAAGCGACTGGCCCATAATAATCGAGATTAGATCAATGATTCTCGCTTTCACTTTTTCAGCAGCGGTGGGCGTCTTTTTTGGCTTCTACCCGGCACGCAAGGCAGCGCGTCTTGACCCCATCGAGGCATTAAGGTATGAGTAGATCATATCAAAATAGGACGGAGAAATTCATTTCTTCATCAAAGCAGAATTACCATTATTCAAAACGGATTTGAAAAAAACTTGTCAATAATGAGAGGCCTATTTTTGGAGTTATGGTTGAAAATTATCAGGAAAAAGTTTTTCGGGTGGTTGATTAGGGAATTAACCAAAAATCATGAAGACCCAAACTTTTCGAGGTAGTTTTTAAGAAGTTTTTTGTCGTTGGGATTCATATCAATAAACTGGATTCCCATCCCTGGGGGCATCTTTTCGGTGCTCATATCTTGAGGCCGTACCCACATTACCCTGCCCTTGGCAGTGATTACTTGATCGCTGTCAGGAAGGCTGAATTCCAGGTCTAAAAGGGACCCTACTGGTAAATCCTTTGTAGTATGAATAAATAGACCCCCTTCTCCAAGATTAGCAATATAAGCCTTAAAAAAATCACTTGCCCTTTTAAAAGAGATACTAATTCTTCCGCTTACCCTTTCCCCTGTTCGCCTGGGCAAAGAAACAAGACGCTGTGTGGTCTTCCTCAGCCTCATTACAAGGGTAGTTACTATCTTTCTAAAATCTGAGCCTATTTGGTTAAATTCCTTATCTAAAAAATCCTTATCCACTAACTCTAACACTGTATCCTCAAGTGCAGTAGCAGTAGCCAATCTGGGGGAATGATCAATGAAACCCATCTCACCAAAAATATCACCGGGCCCTAATATCTCCACAGCAATCCTTCTATCTTGAACCATCATGCTAATCTCCACCTTCCCTGAATGTAAGATATAAACAGCGAGCCCATGGCTGCCTTCCTCAAATATAACATCCCCTGCCCTGTAGGTTTCTCTTTTAATCGTTAGAAACAATTGGATCTATCTCCTTTTTTTTAACTTCTTTAATTCGCGGATCACCTTCCTCACTTGGTCTTTGGTATTCTTCAGACTTCCCTCGTTATTTATGATGTAATCCGCAAGCAGTCTCTTTTTCTCTATATTTATCTGGACCTTTAACCTTTTTTCTACTTCTTCCTTTAGGAAAGCGTCTCTCTTTGTTGCTCTTTCAATTTGAACATCTCTTGATACATACACCAAAATAATTTTATCAAACTTTTTATGCAAACTCAACTCAAATAAAAGGGGAACATCTACAATAACAATAGCTTTCGGGTCTTTTGTTTTAATGTCCTTAAGTAATGTGTCTTGTTTCTCAAATATCCTGGGATGTGTAAAGCCTTCTAGGACCTTTCGGCTCTGTGCATCAGAAAAGACAATTTCTGCAAGCTTAGAACGATTCAGGGTTCTGTCAGGAGACAGAATCTCCTGGCCAAAATAGTCAACAATATCTCTCCAGGCAGGCGTATCAGGCTCCACAACAACACGGGCAAGATAATCAAAATCAATGACATATGCCCCCTCATGTTTAAACATCTCTGCCACAGAACTTTTTCCAGTCCCTATACCACCTGTCAATCCTATTATTATCATGATAAGTGCCTAAAATTATATGCAATATGAATCAAATCAACTGTGAATAAAATATATATGCGTTCACAGGTTCAGGGTTCACCGTTCAGGGGTTAAAAATATTATCATAAAATTGCATTATTAATTTGCCTCAAACCATTGAACCCTGAACTTTGAAGGGTGAGCGGTTACTGAAATATGTATGCATAAACTTCCATTAGGAGTTAATCGGTAAAGATTTTATAAACATCTAAATTACCTCTTCTTCAATAAGACATATAACGCACCTGCCCCTCCATCACAGGGACGGGCAGTTACAAAGGCCAAGACTATTTTTTTTAAAATTCCCCTTCTAAACCAAACCGGGAGCTCCTTTTTAATGGTTGGTTGGTGATTAAGAGAGCCCAACCCTCTTCCGTGAACAATAAGCACACACCTCATGCCTTTATGATAGCTCTTGATTATAAATTCATCAACAACGCCTTCCGCCTCTTTTTTTGTCAATCCATGCAGGTCAATATAGTCCTGGACGGAAAACTCACCTCTTTTAAGTCTTTTCATGATCTTCGGACCAATACCAGAAACCGCTCCCTCCATATATTCATCACTGAAAGAAACATCCCAGGCGCTCGATTCTTTCACCAGGTTTGAAAAATCTTCTCCTGCCTTCTTATGCAGGTTAAGAGACCGTTCAGATAACGTCTCTTCTTTTACAAAGGCCGGTATAATTTTAGTTTTATCATCCTTTAGGGGGATAACATCTTTCATTGCTGACTGAAAGAGGTCATCATCACTTTTTTCCTTCTTACTCTCAGATAGAGAATGTGGCAAAACAGGCTCTTTACTTTTATCAAAAGCTTTCAGATCTTCACTTAACCCTTTAAACGGTTTATCAAGGAATGTTCTGTTTTCTTCTGTTTTACTCCTTGTACGATCAAGCTGCTCTTTTTTTCTCTTTCTTCTCATAGCAATATAATTGACTTTTTATTCTCTTTTACTTACAAGAGATAATCTTATGATGATCTAATCATTTTTAAGATTGCCTTTGTAATGATTTTATTTATAGCAAAAGGAAAACAATTTTCAAAGCGAGAATGAAGTGGCAAGAATAGATGACTACAAAAAGGCCCTGGAGATTGCAAAAAAGGAAATAAGCAAGAAAAATCCCCTCCATGTATGCCGGTTAAGCGGCGGTCAGTTTATTGAAAAAGCCAATGAGTCAGACAAGATACACATTAAATTCTTGAATCGGATGATTAGTATTAGTTGGCCGGATCTCATCTTCTCTCAGGATTCAGATAAAGAGATTAAAATAAAAGAAAAAATATTGATATTGCACTACCTGAATAACGCTAAGAAAGAAGATCTGACAGGAGACCTTATTGCCTATCAGGAAATTCCTTCAGCGAGATTTTATCTCAGCGCCTTTAACGCCAGATCAAGAGATCCATTTATTGCCGCATTTGGTGAAAATCCGGATAAGCTACTGGTAGTGGCACAGGAACTTTTCGCTGCACAAATAGCATCCATGGGAGATGTATCTGTCACTATTCAAGCGTTTCCAAAGGTACCTATAACCCTTATTATATGGCAGGGAGATGATGAATTTCCACCTAATGGAACAATCTTATTTGATAGCTCAATCAAGGATAATCTTCTCTCTGCCGAGGATATTTCTGAACTCGTCAGCATGATTGTGTATCCTCTGATAGCAAAGGCTCAATAAAAAACGTAAGGCTTCGCCTCAATGGATTATTGGAACAATGGTAACATTTTAGCTCTTTGAAATTACCTGGTGAATGAGCATCGGGATGTCTTTTTTTAACCATGCCCACACAAAGACAAGTTGGTAGGCCGCTTCAAACCAGTGCACACGAACAAAGTTCCTCAAAGACAATGACGAGTTGCTCGTGCACATGGTTTGAAGCGGCACGCTGAGGCCCCCTGTTATAGAGGGCATGATGTAAAAAAAGACATCCCCATGCTCATGCGTCTCACCAAGGATACCTCTGCGGACTTTAATAAAGGCCAGGGGGAGTTTTCAAAGAGCTAAAATGTTACGAAAAATGGAATACTGGAAATATGGATTTTGATGAATAAAATCTTCCAGAGGCGGATACTTCTTTGGTAAACTGCTGTATCTTTGATAACCGAAAACGATACTAAGAATTTAAAAGGAAAAACACAACGGACCAGAAACAAAGGACAACTGACCATCATGAAAATTGCTATTAGCGGTAAAGGAGGTGTGGGGAAAA
>Ga0180438_10008491_pt1 | contig 13051 bp, 6 predicted proteins | sample SS_ome_12_FD_132455 | JGI IMG/M metagenome (GOLD analysis project Ga0180438, IMG submission 132455) | Hypersaline lake sediment archaeal communities from the Salton Sea, California, USA - SS_3_D_2 metaG | ecosystem: Environmental > Aquatic > Non-marine Saline and Alkaline > Hypersaline >...
CCAATCCTTCTTTGTAGGTGGGCCAGAGCGTCGTTAAATTGGCCATTGGTTCCAGCGCAATCATCATATTGTTTTGTTTGGCGGTGTCACCTAATAAATTGGCGTAGCGGATGGCCTGGTCCAATTGTCGTACTGGTGAATAGCCTTCAATCTTTCTGAAAAACAATCCGTAAATGCCGGCCGTTTTTACACCAATTTCAGCAAGTCTTCTTAAAACACGTTTTGTCCAGAATTCCAACAACTCCCAATCAGCATTAGGTGTGGTACAGGGTTGGGACAACCAATGACTGGCAACTTTAATGGGAGGTAAATTCCATGATTCGATTTCTTTTTTGCGCGCTTCCCATTCATCATTGGTTAAAATAGCGTTTGCGAGAAGCTCTGCCGGGATTTCACACATTTCAAATCCCGGCGCTATTTTTGAAGGTTCCATTTCTGGGGCATCACCGAAAAGTATACTGATTTTGAACATAATTTTTACTCCTTTGTTATTTTTGTTAGTTTCCTCTGAGTTTAAGGCTGAGGCAAGGGTCAAGAAGGAAAATCCACTTGCCTCAGCCTTAGCCTTAGCCTCAGCCTCAAACATAATTCCCTTGTAATTCCAAATCAAAGTGGCAGGCACTAAAATGATTTAGTTCTTTTTTCCTGAGAATTGGTGCTTCCTGTTTGCATATCTTCTTTGCGTATCGGCAGCGTGGATGGAAGTAACAACCCGAAGGTGGATTTGAAGCATCGGCAACCTCACCCTTCAGAAAAGCAGTTTTTGATTTTCGATGGGGATCAGGTTTTGGTGCGATTGACATTAATGCTTCAGTGTAAGGATGTTTGGGATTTGAAAAAAGCGCTGTTCGATCGGCGATTTCGACAAGTTTACCAACGTACATGACTGCGATCCGATTGCAAATGTGGTGAATAACACTTAAATCATGGGCTATAAATAAATAAGTGAGTCTCAGTTGCTCCTGAAGATCTGCCAGTAAATTTAAAATCTGCGCCTGAACCGATACATCGAGCGCAGAAACAGGTTCGTCGGCAATGACTAAGTTTGGTGATGTTACCAAAGCCCGGGCGATACCAATGCGCTGCCGTTGCCCCCCACTAAATGCATGCGGATAACGGTTCATATATTCAGGCCTTAATCCCACTGATTTTAATATACCAGCAACTTTTTCTTTGTAATCATTCCCGGAAGCTAATTTATTGGCGCGTAAAGGTTCGCCAACAATTTGAAGAATGGTCATCCGCGGATCGAGCGATGCATAAGGATCCTGAAAAATCATTTGTATTTTTTGTCTTAATTTCCGCAGCGGTTTTTTTGCCAAATGAAGCAAATTTACCACCCCATTTTCTTCATCCTTAAAATAAATATCACCTTTTGTCGGCTCGAGTACTCGAACAATCATGCGTCCGGTGGTTGTTTTGCCGCAGCCGCTTTCTCCCACCAAACCGAACGTTGTACCTTTTTGTACCGAAAAACTAATATCATCCACTGCTTTCACCATGCCCGTAGATTGTTCAAAAAAGCCACCTTGTTGGGGATAATATTTACTTAAATTCTTGACTTCTAAAAGGATGTCGCTATTTTGTTTATTCATTAAATGCCCTAAATACTTGTTTATTTATAAAGGTGACATGCAACTCGAGCGCCATCCTCCAGAACGCACATTTGTGGCACCAACTTATCACAAAGGCCTCTAATAAATTGCGGACAGCGTTGATGAAAATAACAGCCTGACGGCCGTGTGTAGGGATCTGGTATATTCCCTTTAATTACTTCAAGTTTGCCCTTTGAATCCTTTTTAATCTGCGGAATAGATTTCATTAATGCTTGGGTATAGGGATGTTTTGGTGCGCTAAACAGCGTTTCAACATTTGCCTGCTCAACAATTTGTCCCAGATACATCACCACCACTTCATCCGCAATTTGCGATATAACAGCGAGATTATGGCTGATGTACAGAATTGCCATATTCATCCTTTGCTGTCGCCCCATTAATAATTCGAGTATTTGCGCTTCGGTGGTCACATCCAAAGCGGTTGTTGGCTCATCTGCAATCAGAAGTTTTGGCTCACAAATCAGTGCCATTGCAATCATCGCTCTCTGGCGCATTCCACCGCTCAATTGATGTGCATATTGTTTCATGACCATTTCGGGTCGCGATATACCGACCGATTTAAGCGCGTCAATTGCTTTTCGTTGCGCGTCTTTTTTTGATATATCGCGATGAACATTAATTGCTTCACAAATTTGGTTGCCGATCGTATGCATTGGACCAAAGGACGTCATTGGCTCCTGAAAAATCATGGAAATCTCATTCCCGCGAATGGCCCGAATTTCCTGGCTTTTTTCAGTCAACTTGTGAATTTTAATAATGACGTCACTGCCCGTATTTAGTATAATCTTTCCGTCATCGATTTTTCCAGGTGCTTCAATGCGCAATAATGAACGGGCGGTTACACTTTTACCGCAGCCGCTTTCTCCAACTAATCCGACCACTGAACCCTGTTTTATTTGAAATGACACCCCATCAACCGCCCGGACGACTCCTTGCCGCAGCCAAAATGATATTTTTAAATTTTCTATATTTATGAGAATATTGTTGTTACTCATTTTGTTAGGCCTATTCTTTATAAGGATCTGCCGCGTCTCGAAGCCCATCGCCGACAAAATTAAACGCGAGTACCGAAACAATGACTAATAAGGCCGGAAACATCAACCAGGGATAGGCGGCTACTGCCGCTAAATTTTGCGCATCTTGCAGAAGAACACCCCAACTGACAGTTGGTGCTCGCAAACCAAGACTTAAAAAGCTCAGTGTGGTTTCACCAAGAATCATTTTAGGAATTTCAAGGGTGAGACTCACAATAAGATAACTCATAAATCCTGGTAGTAAATGGGTCAAAATAATTTTCCAGTCTGATGTGCCGGCTACTTTTGCAGCGACAACAAATTCTTCCTCTCGCAATTGAAGCAGCTTTGAGCGAACCTGTCGGGAAAGTCCGGTCCAACTTCGCAACGCTAAGATAATGGTAATTGTGAAATAAACTTTTACATTATCCCAATCTGCCGGGATTGTGGCGCTTAAAGCCATCCACATCGGAATGGTTGGGATACAGGTAATAAATTCCATAATCCGCTGCAGAATATTATCAATTATGCCACCATAGTAACCGGAAATTCCACCAATAATACATCCCAATATAAAAGTTATAAATACGCCAAGCATCCCCACGGTTAATGAAATCTGATTGCCCCAAATATTCCGCGAAAAACAATCACGGCCCAGCATGTCAGTTCCTAATAGATTAAGTTTTACTTCTTTATCAACTCCAAAAAGATGCAGACGGCTTTTAAAAATTCCCAGCCAATGATATTCAAAACCCTTTACAAAAAATTTTATGGGATAGATTTTTGATTTATCAATTTCAAAAGTGCGTTCAAAATTTTCCGGATTGACTTTGGGATGCATTGCGTAAATAAACGGGCGTGTTAGTTTACCTTCATGAAATATATGAATACTTGTCGGTGGCGCGTATATGTATTTTGTATCTTCCCACGGATTATAAGGGACGATAAATGGAGCTAACAGTGTGGTTATATAAAAAATTGACAGAATAACCAGGCCGAACAATGCTAATTTGTGGTCCTTAAATTTTATCCACATCAACCGCCACTGTGAAGCCGAATACAATATTTCAGGATTGTTTGATGATTTTGATTTTATTTTTTTTTGAGTTTGATTCATAATTCCCCTTTAACCCAAACCTGATAAATTCACTCCATCTGAAAGTCGTCTTTAATTGCTTAAAAAAATAACCACTGAGCTAATTGAATCTGATTCTTGGATCGGCAAGTGCCAAAACAATATCTGAAATCAGAAATCCAATAATCGTTAAAAAACTGATAATCATGACACAACCGGCAGCTAAAAACATATCTTCGCCTAAAAGAGCCCGATAAAGTACCGGTCCAATCGTCGGTAATCCCAGCACAATTGCAGCTACAATTTGGCCTGAAAAAAGCTCCGGTAAAATCCAGCCACCGGCACTAATAATTGGATTCATAGCGGCACGAACAGGATATTTTCGGATAAGTTTTCTTTCAGTGAGTCCTTTTGCCCGGGCCGTTGTTACATATTGCCGGTCCAGTTCATCCAGGAGTGTACCACGCATGGTTCGGATTAGATTCGCTGTCCCGGCTACGGTGATCACGATAATGGGCACCGGTAAATGTTTGATTAAATCCCAAATTTTTGCCATACTCATTGATTGTTGCATGAAATACGGACTTTGTAATCCGCCGATACTAACGCCGAATTTTTCATAAGTCAGCCACATGAGAACCAATGCTAATAAAAAACTTGGCGTCGCCATTCCGATAAATCCAAAAATTGCCGTCGCAAAATCACCTACCGAATATTGGTGCCGGGCCGAATAGATTCCCAAAGGGATAGAAATCAGGTAAATAATAAATAACGAAGAAAATGTTAACAAAAGTGTTGCTGGCAAACGCTCTATAATTATTTTATCCACCCGTTCCATATAAAGAAATGAAACCCCCATATCACCTCGAGCGAACCGTGACACCCACTTCCAGTATTGAACAAAAAATGGTTGATCTAATCCATAGCTGTGCCGCAGCGCCGTCATTGTGGCATCATCAAAAGACATACCTGCTTTTTCGAGTCGCGCCAAATAGGATGTTAAAAAATCACCGGGTGGCAACTGAATTATCAGAAAACTGAAGAAAGATACAAAAATCAGTACAATGAGTCCCCAGAAAAGCCGTTTACCTATATATTTAAGCAAGCGCATTTGTTTATCCTCTATTGAAAATTTTGGAAGAGTCATTCGCCCATCTTGACTCGAAACCGGAGCTGATATTTCTCAGGCAATTCTGAGATATAAAATCGTTACGTTGTGCGTCGCATCATATACTGTAATTTGAAGCTTCACCATGCTAAGCTTTTATCAAATAAGGAAAAACTAAGTCCAAAAACTCTTGGTCCATTTAACTGAATTTGAAACTACAAGCTGGAAGCTTATGTTACGTTTTTGGACGGACACTACCTAGCACTACAACGTTAAGCTGATAAATTATAATCTTTTTTTTTAACGCAGAAGCGCAGAGGACGCAGAGAACCGCAGAGGGCAGTTCGAATCATTCCAATAGTGTCATACAAATTGTTAATTTGTTAAAATTTAACTATCATAATGTATTAATTCAGGAACATTCAATTTTAGAAATTACAATTAATTCTCATCACCAAATAATTTTAACATCTTTGCAGATTTTCTCTGCGAAACTCTGCGTCCTCTGCGCCTCTGCGTTTTAGAAGATTTTGTGGTTTAACTTAACGTTGTAGTACTAGTTACCGAAAAATTAAATTCTGTTTTTTTACATTTTTCCCTTTTCAGGCAACGGGTTGTTGGGTTACCAGTAATCAGAATATAGATAACCGATCACCGACTAGCGCTTATCGACTACCGATTACTGATTACCGCTTACCGACTAGCAATCACCGAAACAGACGCGCTTACAAATGCGCCTCAGGTCGATCCCAATAATAAGTCTGAACCAGGTAAGATTTGGCCCAGACCGTTCCATAACCCATTTTAAGTGATTCTTTGACATTTTTTAATCCATTTTTTACGACTAATGGTTGTGGCGCGTAACCCACCGTACCAATGCAGACCAATTGTTTGCTGAAGAAATCCCAAACTGCATGACCCAATTTTTTGTACTCGGCTTCGGTTTTGGCTTGATACCATTTTGCCATTCGGTTGAATTGCTCGATCCACTCAGCCGGTGGTTTTTCACCGGCTTTGCCGTCGGTATAATACCAATACCACCAGTCCATCGCATAATAGAGTGCCCGGTGCGGATTCCACTTGGTGGCCCAGGGTAAATAAGCCGCAATTTCCTCCACTAAATCACCGTTCCAGCAAGTACAATCGTGGTCAGCCGCCCGACAACGCTCCTGGCGGAAACGGAAATCAGTTTCTTTGATGATAGTTTCCATGCCGGCGTTTTCCCAATCCTGACGAACAAGCTCGAGTAGTTCAGCCGGAAATGTCTGGCGGTTAAAAATAATAACGGTGGTTAGTCTTTCTCCATCGGGTCGTAAACGATACGCTTTCTTATCATCCCATTCAAGTCCCATTTGGTCTAACAAGCTGTTGGTTTTGTTCAAATTATATTCAGCACAGTACTCCAGCCATTTGGGATCAAAAAAAGAAGTGTCGGGATTCAAAGTTGCCTGACATTCTTTTGCCAAACCAAAATAAAACGTGTCATTAATTCGTTTTCGATTAATCGCATAAGACATTGCCTGACGAAATCGAAGGTCATTATAAATTTTTCGTTTAACCGGATCTTTGTGATTCAGATTGAACGCAAACATACATTCAGAGCTGTTTGCTAATGACCATTTTTTTAAATGATAATCAGCTTTTTTAGTATTTTTCTTATATATAAAAATTTGTGAAATTTCAGCCATGCCCTGAGAAACCGCTCCAGTGGCAATTCGGGCATCACGAAGTTTGCGGTCCTCAACCACGGACACATAAATCTGATCGATGTAAGGTAACTGATTTCCGTTCTGATCCACTTCGGCAAAATAAGGATTTCGGGTGTAAATGTCATGTGTTGTTTCCGAAACAGTTCTGGTCCACGGGCCTAGATTAGGTTTATCAATATGCGGTCTCATATTTTCTTCTCGCTCTTTGTAGAGTTGAAACCATTTTTGATAACCATACTCTCTTGCCAGCTCATTGGCTTTAGGATTGAAATCAATATGAAATTGTTTCATCCAGTGAGATGGCTGGCCAAAATAGCTGCCGAATGCCATCCATTCGTGAGCTGATGCATTTAAACAGGGTCGGAACGATTCAGGAAAACTGATTTTAAAAGTTAATTTATCTATTTTAAAAAACTGTGCGTAATTTTCACCGATTTTCCAAATCGTGCGGGGACCTTCCGGGTAGAGTGATTTATGATTCTGTTCATGTTCCCACCACCAAATAATATCTTCTGCGGTAAGTTCAACGCCATCAGACCATTTAAGCCCTTCACGAATATGAAAAATAAATTCAGTAAAATCATCACTAATATCTATTTTATCGCACATATGGGGACGAATTATTGTACCATCATTATTTGTTTCCTGAGGTCCGGCAATCAGAGCACCATCCAAATGAAATCGCCCACCTTTGGCTGAAGTTACATCATAGAGAGTTCCGCCATATTTTCCGATGGCATCTACCTGCCGCACAAAGGGTGTTTTGGGTAAACGTTTTTCGATGGGAGGAATCTTCCCTCTTGAAACCATTACTGTCAGCATTGGCGCCTCGTTATATTTTGAAGGAGGGATATCAAATTTTTGGATGAACTTATCTTCATTATTCGATTCACAGCTACCCAAGATTGCTCCCAGAGAAACCATGCCGGCATTTTGCATGAAAATTCTACGATTCATCATTTTTACCAAATGTATGCCTTGGACTTAGTTTAAATCACGATGGGATATGACTTGATACAATCAATTATTGAAATTGCTCTGATTCGGGTATTGCAAGAATATCTTTTTACCTTATTTATAGAATGTATTAGAATGCTTCTAAAAAAACTTTTTGACTTTTCATTTTTAAATTTGTATTATTTGATTGTTGGCTAAAAAATAATTACTCGTCGCATAAGCTTATCTGAGTTTTGTTAAACGGTTTTAATAGTTTAGTTAATACAAAAATGATGTCATCATCACTAAATTAAAATCATTTTTATGAAAAGCTGGTTTACAATTCTCCTTTTGATACTTTTACTTTGGATGCTATCTGGGCATTGTGAAGAAAAATCTATTAATATGATTTTTTTTCAGTTTGAGCCGACCATGCGGGGCATAAGCCATAATTTTCTTCAGGCTAGCATCGATGCATATCTTGAAAAGTACCAGGAATTCATCTATAATCCCCAGTTGTTGAAACAAAGAATGGAACGCGACATCCCCTTTGCCCTGGATCAACTGGGACAACGTACCATTTTCCCGCTTTTACAGAATTTCATTGACCAAACCAAAGCGCGTGAAGAATATAAAAATATTGACCTTTCCATTAAAATTCATTTTATCATTTGGGATGAAGCTTTGGATTTTCTGAAAAAAGAAGCGGAAAATCCGACTTTTTCCATTGCACAAATTGGTTCTGATTTTCTCGGCGGTCTGGCAGAATCAGGTAACATCCTGTCACTCAATCAATATATCGAATTACAGCGTTCTGATACACTTTTTTTTGAAAAATGCCTAAAAACATGTAAATTGGAAAATAAACAGGAGCTGCTTGCCCTGCCGTTTTGGGCCAGTATGCGTGCTTTTTACGTACGCAAAGATATCATTGATGCCTGTGAAGGAATTAATGCCGATAGCATCTTTACTGATTGGCGGGCATTTGAAAGAACTGGTAAAATTTTCAATTCACAAATCCGAACACTGCGTCAAAAAGGTTTCAGGAATATTGAAAGTTTTTGGGAAGTGAATGTTAGTGATCGCGATTTGAACATCCTGCAAACATTGGCTCCCGCAATTTTTTCTTATGGCGGTGAGATCATAAAAGATAAATTTTGGTGGAAGGAATTTACGCTTGATAAAGACGCCGCATTAAGCGGGATTAAAAATTTCATCTATACGGCTAAATCAATTTGTTCACTCAATGAATTCAACATGGGAAGAACTTTGGATCAATTTCATGCCGGACGTTTTGCGGTGGTACTTTGTGGCACCTGGGATCATTCCTATTGGCGAAATACAAATCCTGACTCGTCTTTATATATCGAAATCCATTTACCTCCGCGCGGATCGGCCGGCCAAAAAACGTTGCTTACAGTATGCAATTTAATCTTGTTTAAACAACCGGATAAAAAGGACTATTCACTGGAATATGAACTCATCCATTATCTTGCAACGGATCCAAAAGTTCAGTCAGATTACATTATTGCCAATGACCGGCTGTCAGGATTGAAATCAGCGCAGAATTCACAAATTCATTCGGAATATTATAAATGGCTCTTAGATGATGCGCTGACAAAGTCGCTGCCGAATAACAAAGAAATTTATAAATTACTCCAATATCTGACGCAGAAATATTATCTGGCGTCCATGTGGCAAAATGTAAAAGGTGCGAATGAACTAACTGATGATGTCTGGAATATTATTAAAAATGGAATCAAGGCCACCACATCCGATTTGAATCGACAAATAATTCCAAATTATATTTATTATACCGTTTACACAAAAATAAATTTGATCTATATCATCTTGTTTACTTTTTTATTGGGTTTTATCGGATTCAAGCTTGTTAAAGGAATCAAAACACTTAAAGTAGAAAAGGCTCAAATAGAAACGAATTTATCAAACCGATTAAAATCTCTGAGTGAGGAAAAAACAGAATTAATGGAATTGCACCGTAATACGCAACAACAGTTAGAGGAAAATGTAAAATTAATTGGTACCCTTAGTAAAAAGCTCAATAAAATCAATAAAGAATATGAACAGCTCAAGAATGAAGCCAGTCTGGAAAAGCTGAGTCAATTATCCCTACAGATCCATGAGTTAACCTCTCAAAATAAAAGATTACATGCTGATTTGAGCAGAACCCACGCTAAAATACAGGAAACCGAGAACGTCGTTTCCAAGCTTGAAACGCAATTAAGCGAATATCAAAATCCGGAAATTTATATTGATTTTAATAATAAGACGATTTATAAAATGGACGGAACCGAGTTTGTTTTATCCAGTTCGGCCAAACAGTATAAAAATGATGTTTTTCGCTATTTGGAATATATTGTCCGGTATAATAAACGTCGGGTACATTTAATCGAATTCGGATTGAATGACGCAAAATTTTTCATCGATGCGGTTAAAAAAAGAAAAGTAAGAGAATATAATTATGTAGGAAAATTTGCAAAAGTGAAATCGGGTATTAATAAAACTTTTATGGAAAACATCGGAAAGGAATTAATTTTACAAGATAAAGAAAACATATATGTCTATTATGATTTGCCGCATCGAATATTAAAAATTGCTTCGAAAGAAAATGATATTGATATTCAATTATTTGATATCAATAAAAGCAAGAAACCTGAGGTGATTCCTTTTTGGGGTTATGAAAATTTTGATTATTATCGAATCAATCATGAAATCACTATTAAATCCACTATTCACGATGCAGCGAACCACTTGAAAGCAGCACTTAATACCAATGATGATGATGAAAAATTAGCTAAGTTAGACCAGGCACTTTCTTTGGACAATAAAAATTATGCGGCATTGTTACGCTTATTGGATATGCTGCCTTTCAATAATGTTGAAATGCTAACTAGAACACAACAAAAAATTGAAAGCGAGATTGAGAATTTACAAATGTTTTTAAGTAATGAATTGATTTATGATAAAAAAATTACCAATCTTTCTAAAATCAAAAATGAATTTAAAGAGATTTATTCATGGAAATATGTGAATACTTTACAAAAGGCTCGGTTTAACGAGATTGGACAGCAAGCGTTTCGCCAAATCCTGGAGTTTGAAATTGATAAAATAAAAAATCTGGTTTACAAACGAAAAGATGAGCAACAAAAAATTCAAAAATATTTTGGTCGATTAGAAAAAATAAAAATTGTCTGGCAATACTTTGGAGTTATTATTAGCAAATCATTGTTGATTACCATGATTTCAGAATGGTTACAAATAGAAGAAGTGAAAAAATATATCATTCATAATGATGAATTAAATGAAAATAGACTTAAGAACTATTTTGTTAATTTTTTAATTGAAAGATTATTGAGTGATGATCATATTAGTAAAACTAGATTGCTGGCAGATCGGCTCTTTAATTTATGTGAATGGATTCATACCAAGAAATTGTCCGAACCGGATCGCATACTCGTTTATTTAGAGGAATTTTTCGAGAAATACAATATTCATTGTAATCAACAGAAATACATAAAACGATTATGTCATCGTTTGATTGAATTTACAGAATCAGACTTACCTTAATTCGTTCTAATTCCACCTTTGCCAGTTCATTATCAATTTTTGCCGCCAGGGTTGTAAATTCAAGTACATCGTGTTCAAGGAACGAACGATTCATTTCCATTTCTAGAAAATCACCGGCTTCCGGATTCAGTGAATCGCCGGAAGTTCGGTGTTGCCACGACACCAAAGGATGGAAGTATCGATACCCACTTCACCAAAATCAATTCGTAAGTTGCCCACCTGAAGCTCTACAGCGTAATTCTGTTAATTAAACGGACCCGCCAGAAAATTGTAAATGCCGTTTCGATTCCAGGTGGACGCATCTTCATTAATTGACAATTGATCCGGATTGTTGCGAAATGAAAGCTTGAAACCACCGATTATCGTCAGGGCTTCCATATCTTTTGCCAACCTGACTATCATTGTGAAAAGTGGTTCGAATCATGTTACCTGAATGTAATCCATCATATATGAGACTTATGCCTTTATTTTTTGGACCACAACGGCCGGAGACAAGATAAAAAACGTATTGATTGCTGAAATTACTTAGCGTTTCTATCCGGTGGCCGAACCAGGTCTTCATCCTATGAGAGGAAAACGTCAGTCTGCCTTTATGGAGACCTGACTCTAATTCTTCACCGACAAACCCTTCGCCGTCCGATCTTCAAGCGGCGGAGCAGGGGTCATTTTGGGGGGCTTGGTTTTTAGCAGCTTTAAGACTTCCTCGACCACCTTTTCGATCTGGGGATCTCGTCCCAGCACCAGAATGTTGGGATCATCCCAGACTTCAAAGTCGGGAGACACGCCTTCGCCTTCCCAAAACCAATGCCCATCATTGTCGTAAAGCCGGGCACCGGGAACCGTGATTCCGCCGCCGTCAATTAGCCGGTGACCAGTGGCAGGGCCGATGAGAATGCCCAGGGTACGCTCACCCACAATTGGCCCGGCTTTCAATTCCTGAAAAGCCCAGGGCAGCCCATCGCCACCGGAACCCGCCCAACCGTTGATCAACATGCCTTTTGGACCGGTATTGGTTTTGATTGGCCAGGCATGATCTTTTCCGTGCCGCCAATGTAAATTATACACGACCGGACGCTGCAGCAATTCCAGAAAACGATCGGCTAACTGTCCGCCCCCGTTAAAACGCTCATCAATGATAAATCCTTTTTTATCCAGTTGACCATAATACATGCTGACCAGTTCCAATTGTCCACGGCTGGCGGTGTTGGACATATAAACATACCCGAACTGGCCCCCAGAAAGTTTATCAACCAGCTTCCGGTTGTTCTCAATCCATTCCAGCGAGCGGAGTTTGCTCTCCTCTCCCTGCGTCAGGCATTTGACAACCAATTGTTTTTGATCTTCTTTTTTACCCGAACGGCTCACGGTCAATGCCACTGTTTTTCCGGAAAGCCCCTCAAAGGCAGCATACGGATCTTTAGCGGGATCTAACGCCACGCCATTCACGGCTAAAATATAATCACCTGTTTTAACATCCACGCCCGGTTGATCGAAGGGTGACCGTACCTCGGTATCCCAAACGGCAGGGGTAACAATGCGTTTAATTCGGTACAGATTTTTATTCAATTCCCAATCGATTCCCAGGTAGCCGTTAACTCGGCGAGGAACTCTTTCGGCATCACCACCATACGTGTAGGTATGACCAGCGCTGAGTTCCGCCACCAAATTCGACTGGATGTTGGTAACATCCCATCGGGTGCGGGCATCTTCGATCAAGGCCCCGTAGCGATCACGTAAAGCTTTCCAATCAACATGATGCATATTGGGATCATAGAAAAAATCTCGGTACCGGCGCCAGGTGTCCAGAAATATTTGGCGCCACTCTGCGCGGGGAACAAGGTCCATCACCAGGCCATCGGTGGGAACCGGCTTTTCAATCTTTTGCTTTGGCTCTGGCTTGATGATCCCGTATTGACCCTTGCTGTTGACTAACAGGGATTTACCATCGGCGGTGACGACAACCTCATCGACATCCGAAAAAATAGTTTCTTCCTCACGCTTCTCCA
>Ga0180438_10008492_pt1 | contig 13050 bp, 13 predicted proteins | sample SS_ome_12_FD_132455 | JGI IMG/M metagenome (GOLD analysis project Ga0180438, IMG submission 132455) | Hypersaline lake sediment archaeal communities from the Salton Sea, California, USA - SS_3_D_2 metaG | ecosystem: Environmental > Aquatic > Non-marine Saline and Alkaline > Hypersaline >...
ATGTCTTCTCCTTCGAGTTCGCCTCATTGGATTACCGGGCGCCGTACAAAAACCGCTACGCGTACCGGATGGAAGGGTTCGACAGGACGTGGAACTACATCAACACCCGGCGGTTTGCCACGTACACGAGCTTGCCTCACGGCGAGTACGTGTTCCGGGTCAAGGCGTCCAACAACAACGGCGTGTGGAACGACGAAGGCATCGCCATCAACGTGACCATCGTGCCGCCGTTCTGGGAAACGGTGTGGTTCAAGATATGCGTGGCCCTGGTTCTGATCGGTGGTGTGATGGCAGGATTCAAAATCCGGGTGCAGAGCATCCAGCATCAGAAGAAAAAACTGGAGAATCAGGTGGCAGAGCGCACGCGCGAGCTTCACGAACTCAACGCCACCAAGGATAAATTCTTCTCCATCGTTGCCCACGACCTCAAGGGCGCCCTGACGGTTCAGCTTTCCGGCTCCCGCCTGCTCCACGACCGCATCGGCGGTCTGGACAAAAAGACCATCCAGACAATCGCCCAGGAGTTGAAGGCCAACACCTCCCAGTTGTTCAAACTGTTGGAAAACCTCCTGAACTGGTCCCGGATTCAAATGGGCCGTATGGAGCACAAACCCGTGACCCTGGACATGCACGACATCGTGGACGAGTGCCTGCAGCTTATGAAGGCGAACGCGGAAGAGAAAAAGATTTCCCTGTCTTCCGATGTGGCCCGGGGAACGGTGGTGCGCGCGGACAAGAACATGATTCAATCCCTGATTCAGAACCTGGTATCCAACGCCATCAAATTTACCGAATCCGACGGAAACGTGTCCGTCACGGCCCGGCCGGCCGGCAGTGCTTTGGCCCTCACCGTGTCCGACAACGGCGTCGGGATTCCCGAAGAAAACGTGAACAAACTGTTCCGGCTGGACGGACAGTTCACGACACCCGGCACCCGCGACGAGAAAGGAAGCGGCTTGGGCTTGATCCTGTGCAAGGAATTCGTGGAGAAGAACGGGGGCACGATTCAGGTAGAGAGCCGGCCCGGAAGCGGAACATCCGTCACGTTCACGCTTCCCCTGAATGCATAAACCACATCCCCGATTTGAAATAGCCGACTGTAAAAATTTCTCGTCTCCGGGACGATGGATGCACTGTTTGACCGCAAAGGGAACTATCCGTCCCGCTCATTTGTTATACATACGGGCGAGCAAACCGGAATAGATCAGAATTGGATTTCTGCTATTCTTCCTCCTAGGGCAGCTCGCCCTTTTTTATGCTTTGTGATGCCATCAAAAAAGGCCGTCCCGAAATCTCGGAACGGTCTTTTAATTATTCGCTACGGTGATGGATGCTCAAAAAATAAAAATACCAACGCCAAACTCCACTCCAAAAGTATTCCCGCTTTCGGATTCGTCGGCAGTTTCCCATTTTTGGCTTTCCATCTTATAGAAGGCATTGCCAGTAATGGCTACATTCTTTGCGATCATGAACGCCGCGCCACCCTTCAATTTTATATCTGTTTGTGTATGATGATCATCCTCGCTACTGTAGAGGAAGGTTCCGGCCACGAATGGATAGACTTTGCTGTTGGCATCGCCCATAAAATAGGCCACCGAAGGTCCAACCGCAAATATGGTATCAGAGTCATCTCCATGAGAGGTTTTCTGAAAACCGAAATTTACTCCCATCGCTAAATGGGGCATGATAAAATAGCCTATACTCGGATTCAACGCAATAACGCTTACTCGATCATCTCCATACAAATCGCCGCCAGCACTCACGTAGCTGGCCATACCGTCGATGACAATCACGCCTTTATCGATGGCATAGCCTTTCTGAGCGAACGAGCAGGCCGGCAGCATGATGAACAGCGCCAGAACGGCAATCATTGTCTTTTTCATCGTTGTCCTCCTTGGTTACAAAAGTGAGCCGGTTCAAGATATAGCACGAAAGGCTTGCAGCCTGTTCCTTTGTTAAATAATCCGACAGGCGATAAGCCTGCATCCCTTTCATAAGGTCGATCAATCGACGCTTATTCCTCCTAGAAACGTCCTTTACAGACAACGGATGTTGTGTCCGATAGGTATAATCAGCATCGATGGATGCCAATACATTCACGACCGTTTTCGTTTGATGAAAATAATGATCCTATCCGATGATTCGACATCGGATCGTGAAAACACCTTACTGCAAGATCAACATCCCCCTAGAACAGCGACAAAAGCAATGCTGAAATAAAACCTCAATAATCGATACTGAACACGCTCTCTCGAATACGATTTAAAAAATTTTCCTTTTGTTTCAGGTTATAGTACCTCGCTGTGCGCTGAGCGCCGATGATATTGCCGATATGAAACAGGCCGGTGATCGATACGGCGATGGCTGTGTGCACGTAGTGATCGGAACAATGCCTATCGTATTGATAAGCGGCATACGTGGCAAAGGCAAACGCCCCGACGTACAGAAAAGACTGCAGGCCATCGTAGGCGTGCTGACAGTATAACTGACCGCTGCCCGGCAACAGGGCAGACATCAAAGCTGCCAGAAACGGATTTTTTCGTTTTACATCATGCCCTTTTAAGACGTCAGCCGACAATTGCATGGATAACCGGGCCACCTCAGAGTCGGGATGATTTTGTGCGATATCATGATACTTGATATGCGCGTCTTCGTATTTAGATTTTTCGACATCCAGGAGTGCAAGATAGAACAATGAAAACCCGGACGTATCCGAGGATGCGGCTTTATTGAAAAAATCTTCAGCCATCGGAAACACTTTCAAACCGTAATAGCTGAGACCGATGACATGATTCGCCCTGGTGACGCGATCCGTGTGTACATCTTCTCGATTCAATAATTTGGAAGCATACCGGATGGACGATTTAAACCGACTGCTTTTTAAATACGCCCTGGAAATATTCAACAGACAATTATTCTTCAGGTTATTGTCATCGGAAAAATAAAACGTCCTTTTATACTCGGATATTGCTCTAAAGTAATCTTTCTCAGCATACAGATAATCGGCATAATCCATCCGAGTCTGTGAGAAAATATCCGATGTAATAAGTGTAAGAACGACAATACCGAATGAGCACTTCGCTACCCTACAGAAAGAACCTAAACGCATCAATGCGTCTCTCCCAGTATGTAGAACGAGTCGTCCAATTTCAGAACACCGTTTGCGTTTTCCCGCAATGCGTAATGATACCAACAAGCCACATTCTCTCTGTAACAGTTTCTATCGATAAAAAAAGCCAATCCTATGAGCAGCCCGTATTTCTTTATCGCCAGGTGAGCATAATGGGAACATGAAATATAAAAAGGGCACCGGCTGAGAGATTGTGTGGATATTTTATTCTGATAAAATCCGATGAGGCTGCTGGCGATCAGAATGCCGGGGTCTCTGATGTAGCTTCCCGATGAGTCGAACGATGCGTAAATCGGGCCAGGATCATCCGGTTCCCAGGCCGATATCTCTGTATACGTGTCTTGCGCACATGACACAGAGGATAAAAACAAAAGTATGAGCAGGGCAAAGGCCATGTGTGGTTTCATCGCATAGACCCTACTTTCCAAAATAGATGGTTAAGCCGACGAAGGGCATAAAATTCATCAACGCGGCATATACATCATCTTTAGAAAAATCCGTGTCTTCCTCCTCGTTAAGCCGGTTTAACAATTCATCGTAGGCGTTTGGATAATACATAAAACCGCCCGAGATCACAATATTCTTCGGTTTCAGGGCGATATTGTAGTCAACTCCTCCACCAAAACCCATCTTCACCATTGTATTATAGCTAACGCCAAATTTTAAACCTAACCGCTTTTTTTGAGGATTTTTCAATGCCACATTTAATTTGGCGCCAAACGTACCCGATAAATAGAATTTCAAGTAATCGTCATCATTCCCGCCAAAGATGGTCTGAGTCTGCCAGTATACCAGCAGCGGTGCGAGCCCCCCGCCCAGCTCGAGCCTTGCGGCGGGTGAACCCAATTGTGCTATGAGTCCAAAACCGTATTCATTGCCCAAAACTAATCCAACCTGAGCGTTTGAATAAGAAGCAAGCGCTACCAGAAGAAGAACCGCTGTAAGAATCACTTTCGATTTCATTTTTCGTTCATCCTATTTTAGCAGTCAAGATGGAGTGTGAATTCAGGTTCCAGCTTCCATTGTCGGGTAAAGAATCGTTAACAACTAAACTTCTATTAAAGGGATGACCAAAGTACGCAGCTGACCCTGCGAGTCCATGGACCGAAACACGGCATAGGTTTCTTTGGTATCCTTATCGATGAGTGCAGTGACCAAGGTCACGTTAATTACCTCTGGTGCCAGGTTATACATGGCGCCGTTGGAAGCATCGATGATTAAGCCGATGATTCCACCGCAGAGTATGTTACCCAGATAGATGGAATCGAATTCTTTGTTTATGTGAACCGTCGATTCCTGATATCCGGCTAAATTGATGAATACATCGTATTCATCTTTTCGAGCAAGCTTTACAGTAGCCGGCGTCTGACCCGTGAACGCAACAACACCTCCGGCCGTTTTCACTTGGACATCCGCAGCTTCCGGACTCGAAGTGATCGATATGTCCTGTTTTGTGCCGTGCATCAACGAAGCACAACTGAAAAATAGCGAAGCGATTACGATTGTGAGTGGCAAGATGAGAATTGCTTTTAGCGTCGGTTTCATTTCTATCCCTTTCGCATAAGATGAATGGAAGCTGGAACCTGTCAATTTCTACGTTCGATGCGTATTGTCTTGTCAGCAGTATTTCATGATTCATCGTGGAGTGTGCTATACGAATATGCGTGTTTATTTGTAAGCCGACGGTAACGGCTGGCCGAGATGTTCTTCCCCTACGGCTGATATGGAGTAAAGAGAGGAAACATCTCACCCCGCTTTAACATTCACCTCTCCCCAGGATGAATGAACACGTTCATGTTCCTGAATCGATTATCTCGATATTGAGGATGTTATTTCATAAAATGCGTGTAAATTATACGATATTCTCGCGAATAAATCAAGTAAAAAATAAAAAAGGCCATCCCGACATCTCGGAACGGCCTTTCAATGATTCTATACGGTTATGGATGTAAACACATCCACAACCGTTCAAATTATTTGCTCCCCCTGAATTTTTACATCATGTACTACTATTTTTATCAGGTACTGCAAAACGGAAAAAGGATGCAATCCGGACGCATCGTTTAGATTAATAGACAAAAATGCCAACGCCAAACTCCACTCCAAAGACATTCCCGCTGACGGAGTCGTCGGCGCCCTCGGGTGTTCGACTTTGAATCATGTAGAAAGCACCGCCCGTAATGGCAACATTCTTGGCAATCATGAACGCCGCGCCACCCTTCAATTTTATATCTGTTTGTTTATGATGATCATCATCGCTACTGTAGAGGAAGGTTCCGGCCACGAACGGATATACCGTGCTGTTGGCATCGCCCATAAAATAGGCCACCGAAGGTCCAACCGCAAATTTTGTATCGGAGTCATCTCCATGAGAGGTTTTCTGAAAACCGAAATTTACTCCCATCGCTAGATGAGGCATGATAAAATAGCCTAAACTAGGATTCAGCGCAATAACGCTTACTCGATCATCTCCATACAAATCGCCGCCAGCACTCACGTAGCTGGCCATACCGTCGATGACAATCACGCCTTTATCGATGGCATAGCCTTTCTGAGCGAACGAATAGGCAGGCAGCATGATTAACAAGGCTAACATTGCAATCATTATCTTCTTCATCTTGGCCCTCCTGGCTGAGTTAGGTGAAACAGTTCAAAAGCCTGTATGAAAGGTTTGCATCCCTTTTCCCAAAAAGGACGTTCATATTAATAAGTATACGTGGTAGTCTCCTGGATTGTTCGAATAATATCGTGTACTTTTTTATGGACACCAAAAGCATGCCCGACCTCTTAGTTCATTCTGATAACGTGCGGAATCACTCTGAACCGCTTCTCGATTCACCTATTGGTTTCAATAAACGGCCCGTATTCTACTCAGTTATTTTATTTACTTGATTGCTCGATTTGTAGAAATTACGTTAATTATACATCATTTTCGTGAATGAATCAAGGGAAAAATAAAAAATGCCGTCCCGATTCTTCGGAACGGCATTTAGAAATTTCAATCATATTGATTCGGCAAAAGGTGTAAATACCTCTCAGACCGAATCGGTGTCGCACAGATTACTTGATGAGCTGATAACCGACAAAAACGGCCCAGTAATTCATGCCAACATCTTCACGGCTCACCATATTAAAGTTGAACTCCAGGAATATGCCGTTGTTCATCAACGCGCCACCACCGAAATTGAAGCCAATTTTCGACTCGACATCCACATCTTCCTCTTCGCCTCCACCCTCAACCTTCGCATTGCCCATGTAGTATCCGACGCCGGCTTTGACAAAGGGTTTGATATTCCCCGTGCCGATGAAGTATTTGCCGTAGCCACCCAACATCATCATGTTGAACGTCGATGTAATCGTTTCTCCGAGAAACTCGGTTTCAAAACCAAAACCACCGATGACGTATGAGAATTCGGCTCCAACTTGAAGCGCTGGCATCACCTTGTATCCCAAATTAACACCAGCCAGGATGTTGCCGGCCGCGGACTCCTGATCCTCGAACGCAGTCATTGCGTAGCCTGCATACGGTGCAACCGTGAATTTTTGCTGGGCAAAACCGGCTGCTGTAAAAAGAACCATGATTCCGATAATGAGCACTTTCTTGTTCATGACTCCTCCCGTGCGTTTGTTCTGGTTAAAGTGGACTGAGATACGGATTCAATCATTTCCTCATACATGTATCTCAAACTCGATTAATATAATCATCGCATTTTTCAATTTCAAGTGAAATCGCACTGTTTCAAAAATAAAAGCTTCCTCACACCCACGCCAAATTCTGATGTGCCAGCATCAGCAGACCCTGGATGGGCACGCCGTACGGGCAGGCGCTGGCGCACGGCCCGGAGCAATCCTGGCACAGGCCGGCGTTCTTGTCCGGCAGGCCGGCATACTTGCGCATGGCATGTTTCTCCCGGCCCTGTGCCTGAAAATAATGATTGTACCGCATAATCGTGTTCACGGGCACGCCGTGGGGACAGGCCGCCTGGCAGACGCTGCAGGCATGACGGCAGTAAAAGTGCCCCAGCGTCGATCCGTAATCCTCCAGCAAGGAGTGGTCGGACGGCTCCAGCTTCTTGCCCGACAGGGCCACGAACGTTTCCAGCTCGTCAAAACTGTTCATGCTGGGACAGACCGAGTGAACCCCCGGATGGCTCAGGCAGAACGTGATGGCTGCATCGCGTACCTGGTCGTCGCTATTCAGCCCGTATTTTTTCTTGAACGCGTCCGCCTGGGCGACCCATGTCTCGAACTCGTCCATCAGCTTGGCATACCGTTCCGGTATTTCCCGGCCCTGCTTCACGCGCTCTTCCAGCTCGCCCTTCCTCCTCGAATACTCGCTCACCGGGTTCGTCTTCATCAGGGTAATGCCCATGTCCTTTTTCCGGCAGGCGTCGATGACCTTCTCCCCCTGATCCTTCTGGAGAAAATTGTACACCATCAGCACCACGTCGAAGCGTCCGTCCTCGGCAGCAGCCAGAATCACGTTCTCCATGGGCTCGTCCTGCTGGCCGTAAATCCGGTGCTCCACGCCGTGATTGGAGAGCCCCAGAAATCGCACCCGGCCTTCGGCCTTCAGCGCATCGGCGGCCCGGTGAAAATCCTCGTGCTTCACCTGCTCCGGGGTCGCTGCCATGTGGATCATCAGACAGTCCACGTAATCGGTTTGCAGCCTTTCCAGGCATTTCCGGAAGCGCTCCGTGATGTCCTCCGTGGTCGTAGCCTTCACGAACGTCAGGTTCAGCTTTGTCGTGATGAAGACCGACTTGCGATCCCGGTTCTTGATGACTTCTCCGATGGTGCGCTCCGACAGGCCGTTCCCGTAGTGCTCCCCTGTATCGATGTAATTGATGCCCATGTCCAGGGCCACTTCCAGCACGTTGGTATTGCTCAGGTAGGACGCGCCGCACCCGATATCCGATACTTTAAAGCCCGTACGCCCCAGCGTCCGGTATTCCCGGATTCTCGGTTGCTCCTCCTGGGGGTCTGGATATCTCTTGTAAAAATCGGCTGTGCCCAGCATGCCCGCGCCTGCCACGCCGGTCACGGATGTCTGTAAAAAACGACGCCGGTCCATCCCTTTGTTTTTACCCATTATACACTCCCCTACTGGTTTTTGGATTGACTTTTGGATGTTGATCCGATTGTATCATGGTACGGTTTCCGGTAGTGTTGGTTTCTTTGGCGGACGAAAAAACGATCTTTTTTACGCGTGGATACCTTGAGGGGATGGCCGGCTATGTGGATGGCTTCCCGAGTCTGCGATGTTCCCGTAGATGGGTGGCCACATCCAGGACGATCTTCAGGACGATGAACAGCACCAGTCCGAAGGCGGGCGACTTGAGAAAGGCGATCAAAATGCCGCCGAAGATCAGGGCCAGATGGAGCACGACCACGCGGCCGTACGGCTGGGACATCAGGCCGTTAAGAGTCGTCCGTTTGTATTCGCCCCCGCGCAGGTAGTTGGTGACAAAAGAGTATCCGTGGCTGGCAAAGAGGGCCAGCACGGCCAGCAGCAGGTTGTTCTCCAGGACGATCTTGTGAAGCATATCCAGGCGCGGACCGGCCGTGCTCTGGAAGGCCGATTGTCCGAAGAGAACCACTACAAACACGCCGTGCGCGGCCGTGAAGCCACCGTAGTGTATCACGAAGAAAGGAATCAGGAATAATTTCAGGGCCCACGAGGCCGTCTCCTCGGGTCTGCACGCCATCATCCGCAGGACGTTGTAGAACCCGACGATGACGTTTTCCGACCAGAACAGCAGCATGATGGGAAACACGTCCCAGCCCCAGTAGAACACGCCGAATACCGGGAACAGGTTGACGACGATCAACGCGATGACGGACGAGTATTCGATATTTTTCATGGGATGATGATGGGCTCCTCGTTCACCCGTGTTGCGGATAGCGTGACAGACACAACGTCCATCTTACGGTATTCTGGCGATTAAATCAAGTTAAAAATCAAAAGCCGTCCCGAAGCGTCGGGACGGCTCTCATTAGGGTAGCCTATGTTGTCAAATGGACGAGTATAAAATCTATATATCCGATGTTATCAGTCGGACATACTCACTAATAGCGGACATGTTCCAGCACGAAGGGAGAATGCTTCGCAGATACGTTACGAAGCGTTTCACACCTCTTTTCACCGATCCATGTGTGACGCTCTGGCCGCTTTCACCGCAGCCTCCAGTGCCAGCAGACGTTCCTCAGAAGGCCGGGGAGCGACGCCATGCGTGCTGACAGCCTTGTCCAACCGGCTGATGGCCAGGGGTGTGGCCTGACGCTCGCAGACAAGGGATCGGAGTCCGCCGCTTCCTACAGAAATCACCGGATAGGCTGAACCCGACTCCGTATCCACGGAAAAAATGGCTGTAGACGGATAAGTATCCATGCTGAACAACACGCCCTGCGCATCGAACGTGAGTGGGCCTAAATAATATCCGGTATCTCCGACGGTCGTCAATGTGGACATATCCGACGGATCCAGGGTGAACAGATCGGCAAACACACCGTACAGCGTTCCGTCGGAGGCAAATACGATTCCCCTGATCAATGCATCCGGCATGCCCACATACGTTAAATCACCGTTCAGCAAGTTGACGGTAAACACCCGTTTGGGAGACTCGTTCTCCAGCACGTACAGCTGACCGGAGGGTGAGAAGGCGGCGCCGCACATCAGTATCTCACTGCCGAAATAGGTCAGCGACCCTATTTTCACCGTAGATCCATTGGCAGGATTGATGATATGCAATTCATCGGAAATTCCATACAAGGTTCCATCATTCTTGTACGCCATGGCCGGAAAGAAATCAAAACCGCCGATAGTCGTCACCGTTCCATCCGTGCCATTCACTCGGACGAGGGTGAATTCGTGATTCGGATCGCTGCTGCCCGTCCAGGACAGGAAATCACCCGATGAAGGCTCTGTTCCATCCATGGAAAACGTGATCCGATCCACATAGGAAAGATCAAATGTATACACACCCTCGTTGGTGTGAATATACATCGTCTGACTCAATAAGACGCACGGTATAAATACCATCCATAAAACGGTCAAAAATCTCTTTTTCATGATCCAGCCTCCGCGTGTTTTATCCATGACCGACCCGACTTCCGGCGATCATTTGAGGAGCGTCATCTTTTTCAGCAGAATGGCATCCTCAAACATCACATGATAAACATAAAGCCCGCTGGTAACCGGCTGTCCATCATCGTTCTTTCCGTCCCATATTGTGGTGTGCAGGCCGGCCTCCTGGAACTCGTGCACGATGCGTTTTACCAACTGCCCGGCGATGTTGAATATCTTGATGTCCACTTCCCCGGGCTTGGGTATTTCATACTCGAGCGTCGTGGAGATATTGAACGGATTCGGATGATTCTGGAACAACCGAAACGTCTCCACGATGTGCTTGATTTTTTCCGCTTTCTCCGGGTCGATATTTGTCCACCCTTCGAACGTGATCCTCTGAATGTCCGCAATCGAATACGACTCAGTCGTCCCGTCGGTCAAATTCACACGAAGGTAATACGTCTGCCCCCACACAAACGGACACATCGCGATGATCAAAAAGACGATCCATTTATTCATGTGTCCCCTCCTCCGCAATCGGATTTGGATAGAATATCCTACTCTAGATATGGCGGACTTACGTGCCGATGGCAGATTCGATCTGGAACAGATACGAGGGGCATCGACAGTCTGACCGCCATTCCATCTCTCCCCTTGGATGGATAAGCTGCTTCATGTCTGTAAAAGGAAATTCTCGAATACTATGGCTTTAACTAAAATCCGTAAATAATACGATATTCTCGCGAATAAAGCAAGTAAAAAATGAAAAGCTCCAACCATAGCGGACGGCCCATTATATTACGACGCCTGGACACAGACAGACGCAGAACCGAGATGCCCGGCCTACGCTGACAATCTCAGACGTCACAAAACGACGTATCTACATCCGTTACGTAAAATACTGAAACGGCTGAAGCGGGCCGTATCCTGTCTCGTTATCGTGATACCCCGGATGTGTGGCCATCCACAGGATGTGATTCCTCAAATCTTCGTTGTTACTGATGGGCGTGTTGTTGACCGCCGTGTTGAGGTGCTTGGACACGATGAGCGCCGCCAGCCCGGCCACGAACGGCGTGGCCATAGACGTGCCGCTCAGCTCCGCATAGCCGCCGTCCTTGTACGTGGACCAGATGTTGGAACCGGGCGCCATCACATCGATCTCACCGCCCCGCGAGGAGAAGCCCGAACGGTTGCCGTTTTCATCGTGAGAGGCCACCGTGATGACGCCTCCATACCGTCCCGGATACCCGATGCTGTTCTGAAAGAGCGATCCCTCATTCCCGGCTGCGCACACGACGTACACACCGGCCGTCAGCGCCCTGTGTATGGCCTTGTACAGATTATCCGCGGATTCGGGCCCGCCCAGCGACATGGAGATGATGTGCGTCTCCTTTTCCACGACCCAATCGATGCCCTGGCTGATCCAGTCGTAACTGCCCTGACCGTCGTTATTCAGCACCTTTCCGATGAGCAGCTGGCACTCTGGCGCCACACCCACGAAGCCCACCGCATTGAGCCGCGCACCGATGATTCCCGCGCAATGCGTACCGTGGCCGTTAGCATCCTCGATGCCGTCGCCCGTGAAATCCCTGGAGTCTGCGATAGCATCCTGCAGGTCGGGATGATCCGTATCGATGCCCGTATCCAGCACGGCCACCTTGATCCCCTCGCCCATAGTCTCCAGCCATACATCGGGTATGCCCAGCAGGAACTGCGCCCAGTTGATGTGATCGCTCTGCGTCTCGGCTACGGCGGCCAGCGCCTTTTCATCGGTCACCTGCTGATGTACTGTGACTCGCGGCAGCCCGTAGATTTTTTCCTTTTTCTCTGACTGTTGTGCCATGGCTTACTTTTCTCCCTTGTGTTGTGATAAAAACGAGGTGCATATCGGCTCATATTCTTATGAGTAGCCAGATGCGCTATTTGTGCTTTCAGTGTGAGTCTGTGATATTATCATCGTCGGAATTGGGGGCATTCTCAGAATTATACAGGAGACCGGGCGGTATAGAGATAAACGTCATGCCCCCTTTTATACCACTGCATCATGACCGGATGCGCGGCATTAATATTTACCTTTGCCGAAAAACCATCGAATGAAGAACAGTGTTTTTGTTTTCATGATCTTGGGGGACTCTTCACCCTTTACGCCGTCTACCTCGCCCTTTCCGATCATCATGTAATTGAACTGAATTTCTCCTCCCAGGCACAGTCTGTTGCCGCATAAGTAGCACTCCGCGCCGATGGTCGGGCTGAATGCAAAATCGTTTCGCGAATACTCGTATTCCTCCTCCTCATCCTCGAACGGATCCCATTCCGTGTACGTTCCTGTGTGACGGTACATGTTGAATCTTCCGCCGTAATAGATGTCGAAAGCCGATCCATAGAACTTCGTGAAGAAGAACCCGCACCCGAAGAGCATGGTCGTGTAATTATCGCCGTTGCTATACCGATAAAATCCGAACTCGGGCTCCACGCGGAATGTATAACCGAACTGGATGGGGATGTAAAAACTCGGAAAATCCAAAAAAGTTAAGCTTTCCCCCATCAAACTGAACACTTCTTTTCCCAGCGCAACGCCCATGCCGAAACGCACTCCTTCCCAGTGCGTCTGTTCTACGTGTGTCACTTCCTGGGCGTTCAGCATGGTCGCCGTGAGAAGAAGCATCAAGAACAAACACGCTAACTTTTTCATGATGGCCCTCCTTGAATGATGATTCATCCAGACAAGATATCCGCCCGATCTCCAATCTGGTTTTTATATGTACGGCACGATGGATGTTGTCCGTCATGCACGCTTATTTTTTTGCGGGTGAAGATGGATGGAACGAATACCCGAATGATTCAGCGCGAG
>Ga0180438_10008493_pt1 | contig 13049 bp, 16 predicted proteins | sample SS_ome_12_FD_132455 | JGI IMG/M metagenome (GOLD analysis project Ga0180438, IMG submission 132455) | Hypersaline lake sediment archaeal communities from the Salton Sea, California, USA - SS_3_D_2 metaG | ecosystem: Environmental > Aquatic > Non-marine Saline and Alkaline > Hypersaline >...
CTGCAGACTGCTTAGTCAGTGAACTACTAACAGATAAGTTTGTATTCAGGAACGTAATCAAAGTAGAAAGGGAAGCCTTTCGAGCTTCTCCATTACTTTGACTAAAAAAAGCTAGTAAATCACTTACGGAAAGGGAATCAACGGAAGAGAGTCTATTGATTGGTTCAGTCATAGTATTACTCCTTAAATATCTAAAACATCCTCTTTTCCAGAAGCAATCTTATCGTCATCTTTAGATAAGAATCTGTTATAAGAGGTGTTTTTATTACCCGCTCCCGCGGGGAGATAGCTCGTGTCTCTTTCTAGTGGATTTCCAGCTGCCCAAACAAGGAGCTTTTTGTAAGACTTTTTTGCTTCCCCTATTTGTTTAGCAGAGAGAGACTTCCCATGCCCTGGGCCTATTTCCATTGCTGTATTGAGAATGATAGCTCTTCTAGAAATATCCGGAATGTCACACTCATCGTCAGGATCTGGTTTAGATGTTAAAGGGTATCCAATATGAATCCCTTGTCCACTCCATTCTGCAAGAATACTATCCATTCTACGAACAGCTCGTTCTAATGCTCCAGGAGGGAGATCGAAAGCATAGTTAGCAAAACCTATCTCCCCAAAAGCATCCTCTGCAAGCTCTCTCTTAGTAATGATCATTTTTAATCCTCCTCAAAGGGACTTTCTTCTTCCTGATCATCTTCTGGGTTTTCTTTCCCATCTTCCGATTCATCTTCCGGTTCATCTTCCGGTTCATCTTTTTGTCGAATCAGATCCTCGAATTCAGGAGTAGAGAAAGCCTCTTCAGGATCTTCTCCCGTTTCAACTCCTTCCATTGTTAAAAAATAACCCTTACTTAAAAGTTCTTTAACTTCTTCCAAAGTCTGAACTCCCTTGAACTCGAACGTCCCACCTCTCCTTGCGTGAGGGCCACCATCTTTGTATAATAACATACTAATCTCCTTTGAAAATGACCCCCTAATTCGTCCTTAGGGGGTCATTAGGTATAATAAGGGGATACCCTTATTGATTCATATTAACCGACTCGAACAAGGTCAAAGGTCGGGGTAGCAGCAGTTTTGATCAGTTTAAAATGACCACCTAAAGCAGTAACTGCACCACTTCCAACGAGGGTTACTCCAGTTCCTCCAGAGATTGTAGAGGTATTTGTTGCATGATTGGATGCGATATATAGATCAATTGAAGCTCCAATGGCAATTCCACCAAGGGCTTCTAAAGCTGCATCCATGAGAGCTGCGGTAGGGGAGGTCATTGTAACAGCACCACCACTGGCATCCTGGTATAGAATTCCGGTCAATACCTGAGCAGCTGTAACAGTCCCAGCATCAGCAATTGTAGTACGAGTCAAAGTACGAATAACCGGTTCTGTGATCTGAGGCCCAGTACCTGTTTCATAGAAGGCTTCCTGACTGGAAGCTTCAATTCGCACTTCAGTTGCGGCAGAAAAGATTGCTGATAAATAAACCTCATCAGCTTCTGTCGTTGCAAGTAAATCCCAACTTTCGGGGAGGTTGGGGTATCCAACTTTCTTATAAATCTTAACGGGAGACTTTGAAGTTACAGCAAGATAACCACTCGCTGCGACAGTCAAAAGAGCTTGCCCCCAAGATTTGATTCTTGTCGATGAAGTTAAAATCATAGTATGATCTCCTTATGGACTTAAGTGTTAAATACTAATTGTTGATTGTCAAACCGGGATAGGTTTCTATGAGCCTTTTAACATACATCTTTGGGTTAATAGACATTACCGTATGTCACGACCTATCAATAATTAAGTTTGACTGAACATCATAATTCCGGACATCTCAGGTTGCTTCATGCAGACACCCCATCGAGTATCCAGACGGAATTTTGTTACCATGGTGTCAATGTCGTAGAACTTCTGGAAAGTAACTTCCAATCCTTGGTCAGTGCTTCCCCGCATAATAGCGGCACCCGCACCTTCGGGAATAGAGTAGAATCCGGGGAGAATCTCAATGGCGTCCCGGTGCCAGAAGGGGTTAACATAATTGGCCACGGTATTCAGATAGGTTACGGCTGCTGTTCCAGACTTATCTCCTGTTGCAATTGTCACATTCTGGTATTGGGCTTCTGCATCGGTCCCACCCTGGTTGGAAATAATCGGGGGAGAGATGGTCATAGCGGTTGCAGAATCAATTGAAATAACCCGGAAGGTCTTCAATTGTCCGGTGGTCTGTTTCGTGATGTGATGAACAGCATAAACCCCGGCAATTGTGAAGGCATCACCAGCTTCTACGTTGGTTGTAGAACTAATGGTAATTTGCTGATACCGATTGTCCACATTGGACTTTTCACCGGTCGTTGCTACTCGGGTTGCAACAGGAGTATGATAGTTCCCGGCAGCATCCAGGGTGCTCATCGTATCTGCGGTAGAGGCTGCAGTTAACCGATTAGCATAATCCAATTTGAATGTCTCGAAACCAGCGATCATTCCAACATAGGCACGCTCATAAGCAGACAGGGTTTTCCCTTTTTGAAGAGTTTCCCTACCGGCTAAGTCGCTGGCCATGCTGTTGTAGTCTCGGGTAGATAAAAAGATATTTCGATCTTCCATACCAATCCCTTGTTCATTCATGAGAGCTTCAGCAGCAGCGACATCATCAAAACCACTAGCAGCAGCAGTTCTTTTAACAAAAATTGTCCCTTGCAAAGCGGCAACATTCATCAAAGAGATATTCACGTCGCTAGCCATTTTCTGTCGGGCTGCTACACCCAATCGGCCTTCCTGCAAGGCATCGTTCAACTCGGTCGCGGACATAATCCAGGGAGCAGCTGAGTTATAACCCAGGGTTGCAGGAACAGATAGTTGAGTAAACCCCTGATAATTTGAGGTCATATCAGTCCCAGTAAAAGTCTGGGCAATATAGGGTTGAGGACGCCAAATAGTCTCGTCCGATCGTTCCATCGAAGTTTTGTCTCTACGGAAAGTAGCGACTTGCTTACTTAGAACGAGACCATCCTGAAAACCTTCAAGGATGTCTTCAAATGCAACTCGTTCCTCTTTACTGAAATCATTTGTTGCCATGTTTTATTTTCCTTTCTTCTTTAACTGACGCCGATAAGCTGTAACTTCAGTATAATCCCCAGTTTTTTCAGCTTTTCTGCGAAGTTGATCCAGTTTTTTGTCCGAGGAAGTTATGATCTTGTTGTTATTCCCCCGGACTTCTCTTTCCGGTGTAGTACTGGGTTTTCTTTTAGAAACTTTCACTTTAGGCTCCAATCTTGAGATAGCAAAAGCAAATTTAATAGGATCAGTAATCCTGGATATCTCATCCAAGGTTTTCTTGCTTTGATCAAGGGCATAAATAATAGCGGCCGGGTTATCAGCTCCTGACACAATGATACCAAATTGTGTCTTATTAAGGATTGCAGCGACGTTCTCTTCTGAATCGGAATAATTCTTAACTCCATTGGAAATTAGGGACTTCTTTTGTTTCTCATAATTCTGGAGAGTGTTATCCCACTCGGAACGTCTCTTCTCTTCAGCGGCTTTTATCTCTGCTTGTTGATCATCGGCCTTTTTCTTCTTCTCATACCAATCCGAAAGAGCTTGATCATACTTGTTAGTATCATAATCGGCACTTTCAAGTGTAGGTTTTGGACCTGGATCAATAACTTCCGGTTTTGGAGTACTTGTTTCCTCTACCTTCTTTTCCAGATCTCGAATCTTTTTTGCTTGTTCTCGATTGGTTTTTCGTAAATCCTTAACCCATTGAGGTGCCGGAGTTTTCTTATCATCACCTTCCGGTTCATCTCCCTCGATTGTTACGACGACGAGCTCATCCTCATCGTCTCCTTTTGGGTCATCCTCATCGTCTTCCCGTTCCTCGTTCTCTAGATCCTCTTCCAGACCCAGGTCATCGCTTTCCAAGTCCTCTTCTAATTCGACAGAAGGATCCTCAATAACTCCGTCCATAACTTTCCCCTTTCTCGCTGTTTAGCGGTTGTTAAGGTTTTCTTTCAGTTCGGAAGCTCTTGCTTCCTCTTCTCTGGAAATGCCGGCTAATGTTTCCAATGTCTCGGCTTCCTTTTTACCTGCATCAGCTAATTTAACAACTGTTGCAGCTTTCGCTTCCTCGGCTTCCGCGTCTTCTTTCCTTGCTGCGGACTCCAAGTAAATTCTATTTGGATCAGGAGGAGTATTCTCAGCTTCCTCGGCCAGAGCCGCTGCTTCTTGCTCGGTCGGATTTAGAACACCCATCTTGATCAGCTTCTTTCTAAAGAATTGTCTTGCTTCCTCGACTCCTTCTCCTTCCAAGTTCATCATAATCATAGAATTAAGGACAGTCTGAGTCTCGGGATCTTGCGTGATTGCTAACAGAGTCGTCAGATTCTTAATAACGGCCTGTTTACGACTATTTGAAGCAGGTCCAATGTCAGCATAGACCTTCATTTTTGCTTGAGTTAAATCATTCTCATAGACTAATTCTCCCTTTTTACTTAATACAGGACGATTTAATTCATAAGAATTTATCTCATTTTGCTTTCCAATACCCATCATAACACGGCCAGTTTCAATATAGGTCTCCATGGCCATACCTAACCAAACCTCTCCACATCGACGAATTGCTTTGGAGAAGTTAGCGAGATATATAAAGGACTGCATATCCAGTTTCCCATGAACTAATTCGACAGCCCGACCGCTTAAATTTGGGACAATTTCCTCTCCTTGTTCCTGATTTCCTAATAATTCCCGGATGTCCTGTTCAGTCAATTGTAATAAAGCGGCTAAAGCGGGGGGAACTTCCGGAGATTTTGTGTATCCAAGGGGTCCTGCAATAGCTTCATCCCCATTTGGATTCTCAATAAGGTTAATAAGCATATAAGGATAGTCCTTGACATTATCCTCGGACCACATTAAAGTGTGTCCAGCGATCTGTTCCTTAGTAAAAATAGGTTTTTCCACACTAGAAAAAGCGCTAATTTCACCAAGTTTACTAACCTGGATATTCTTTAAACGTTGACTATCCTTTGTTAAGCGAACATGGCCCATACATCGCTCGATACCATCGACAAACCACCTTTTTCCATAATTGACTATAACTGGAATATTAGGTCCAGGGATAAAACCACAGTCTTCCAGGACACCCCCTCCCGATAAGATGTATTTATGGACTCGCTTTTTCTTAATATTCCGTTTTTCTATTAATTTCCCTCCTTGAGCAAGAATCTTTTTCTTTATACTGGGATTCTTTTCGAGAATTTCTGTTTTATGCCTTACTCTTGTCTCGTCCAGGAACTCAAATATCTGGTATTCCGTCAGAACTTCCTCAACCTGATACAATTCAGCGACCCAAACATCTTCCGGAGAGGCCCAATCAAACTCTAACTGATGAACATCCTTAGGCCATGTAGCCGGGTCATCCCCAAATTCTTCCTTATAACTCTCAATGTCGTAAGAAGATAAGACATAACAGCGTTTTGCATCAGACTTGTCTTGGCGTTTACAACCTAGATCAAAAAATACACAAGAATCAGCATCATAAATAGGTTCAAATACAATTCTTTGATAGTCGTTCTCAATATCTTCCTCGTCATCGTATTTTGTCCGTAGTCGCCAAGCTCCCATACCACCACCAACAGATTCTTCAAAAGCATTGTCATAAGCTTCATCCGCCTGTGAGTCCTGCTCGTCATTCCGATAAAGACCATCGCACGTGCTTGCCAGGGGGTCATTATCGATCCCGAGCTTGTTTACAAAATCCACTGAGATCTTGTTGTTTAGATACTCGTTTATAATGCGAATAACACCGAGGTGAACTTTGTTAACTTCAAATTTCGCTTTATTCTCGAATTGTTCTCCAACGGCCCCTTCCCATTGCGCCCCAGCAATTGAGTAGAATCTACGATCCTCTAGACACTGCATACGCTCCGAGTAATACACATTCTGTATTCGGTCAAACTCCAAAAGAGCATTTGCATGAAGTTCGGCTAAGGACGAGTCTTCCACGTCCAAGTATTCAGTTTGTTCCGTGGGATCGCTTTGTTCTTGTAATGTCATATTATCCTCTTAAGTTAGATAAATGGTTAACCCTGGGAAGAACTAGTACGTTCCCATGTTTAATAACACCATCAGAGTGATTGTTATTACTAGAAAGACTACTAACGCTAGGAAGAGTATTGTGGTCTTCTTCATATGGATTCCCTAACCCCCTCCTGGCTCTTCTGTCACCCTCAAGAGCATAACGAAGGGCATCAATAACATGGTTTTTATCATCCTCTAATACAGGCAGAACAAGCTGAGTTATAGGATCGATTTTATAACTATATGAAGAAAGTTCGTCAATGATATGTGTACATTGAGGGTGAACGATAATGTCGTAGGTCTTTAAGAATTCTATACCATCCTTTATAGAGTTCTTACCTTTCACAGCTTTCCGAATTTTCGGAAAACCGTGTCTACGCATATATGAGATAGTTTCAGGACGAGCTGAATCCGCGACAATCGGCCATTTCTCAGCTTCCGGAATCTGCATAAACAAGTCCGGCGTGTCGTCTATCTCGCAGCCCACCTCGTAAGCTTCATAATCAACATAAAGCTTTCTTCCAATAGTATAGAGACGAACAAGCACAGTAGGATCAGTAGAAAAACCCCAGTCAGCACCAAACCGAAACATTGCCGTAGGGTCTGTCTCGAACTCCTGAATCTCCCAGTTCTTAAATACTCGAGCTTCACTAAGTTTCTGATAACCCCCAAGCCAGATCCAATTATATTTGTCTGGATCCCTCCTTTTATCATACTCCATCTCCTTTTGCAGGACTACCGGAAACCATGGGTTATCGTAGAAATTCACTTGGACCACCGCAGACTCCTTTGGTGGTTTTCTCTTCCTGAAAAATGAATCAACTGGGTCATTCGGGTCGTCGGGATTCCAAGAGAACCACAACTCCGAGTCTTCCTTACGAATCGTAGGTCGAAGAAGGTCCAAAGACCGCTGGCTGGCCTTTTGAGCTTCCTCGAACCACGCTATATCAAAATCCTCCAGGGACTTAATAGAATCGGCCGTATGATTCTGCATACCCTGAAATAATATTAGCCCTTTACCTCCTCCAAAGGAAGTCTTTATAAGGGCATCCTGCACATTAAAGTAATACCCGACATTCAAATCCTGAATTTTTTGCTCGATCAACCTTTTGACTGAATACTTTATTGAACTCTGGACTTCCCTTAGACAAACCGCGGATTTCTTAGGATCCTGAACAAGCTTCTCTACGACACCCTCTGCAAAAAAATGAGACTTGCCTGACCCACGACCGCCATATGCAGCTTTATAACGATTGGGAGCCAGGAGGGGTTCCGCCCACTCCGGTGTGGGTATATCTAGAGTTCTACCTTCAGTCATTATTTAAAGATGTCCTCGAGCATTTTTTCTTTCTGTTGTTTCTTCTTCTTTAGGACTTTGCCGGCGGTGGGAGCATGCGTGGGACTTCTCTTTAGTTGCTGCTCCAGGGTTAGTTCTTGTTTCTTCTTCTTTGATTTACCCTTTGGCATGGTTGTTGGCTCCTGGTTATAGGTTAGATGAGCTCGGTTTTTTATACTGGGCATCGGAAAGTGGCACATAGAGGACCCAATGTATGTGGAAGTGTCGCTTTTGGGTGTCCCCCCGCCCTGAAGTAGTAATGATTATCATCTTCATTAGGACTAACGACAATGATTACTAATACTATTTAAGTACTACATTAAATGCTTAATCCTTATTAGTAATAGATACTATCTAATTAATGAATGGATACTATTTAATAGTCGCACGTCCATCGACCAAGGTCCGGCTTAAGGATTTAATAAGGACTTATTAAATGAATGGGATTTATTAATTAAGGGTTTATTAAATACTTAAATAGGACTAAATTAATAAATACCTTTTTTAAATTAAATGCAATTTATAGAACTTTTTTATTTACTTTTTAAAAAATATATATTATAATAAAGGTAAAAATAAATTAGGAGGATTTAATATGAAATATTTAAAATTAGTTTATTATACCTTAATTATATATCCCATTTTATTTTTACTTTTTTTAAACTTTTTTTAAAAAAGGGGTGGACAAATAAATTATTTTGCGATATAATATAATTAAATAAAAATTAGGGAATAAACCCTAATTAACCCCGGCCGGAATCCCCCGGCTAATATAAAAGGAGGAACTACCATGGCTAAAAGACAAACTAAAAACCAAACCCCCGAACTGAAAACCGAACCTGAAGTATTACCCGAGGCCGAGTATTCCCGGATCCTGGACCTGGAAAAGAAAATTACCCGAACTGATTTTAGTAAAGGTTGGAAAACCAGGACCGTGATTCAGGTATTAAAGGCCAACCGAAAGGATAAGGTTTACCGGCATGAATTAGCCCGGATAATCGGATCCGATCCAAAAAATACTCACATTATTATTAACACCCTGACAAAAGGTACCAAATTATACCCGGCAATGAAAATTGAATATGATAAAACAGAACGAGCCTATACCCTGGTATAATCGCTAACCTAACCCCCGGCTTCGGTCGGGGGTTTTCCTGTGCCCTAATCCTGAAGAAGGACAAGAGAAACATAGACCTCGGACTAATTTAGTACTAACGAAGCGAAAGATAAGCGAACCGAAGCGAACCGAACCTGCAACCAAAGCTAATTAAGCGCTAACGAAGCGAACCGAACCTAGTCCTGAATTAAATCTTCGGTTGTTCTTTTTCAGCGGACGAGGGTTTCACGATCGTTCGTTTAATCTCAGTAACATGTTTGACAGGATTATCCGGATCACCAGCCAGGGTAACCTTCTCACCGTACCTGCCGGGATCTAACTTGCTAAGTAACCACTTCCTGGAATCGACCATGAGCTTGGCCCGCTGAACATTGTCTACGGTCTTTCTTTCTACGACCTGAAGTTGTCCTTCGTCGGATAATTTTTCAACGACGATGGTCCCTTCAAGTGATTGATCAGATAAACGAATGGTGTCTTCCGCGATACGATCCAACATAGCTATCCTAGATTCATGATACCGACTTCGTGCCCAAGAAACAAACTTCTCTTGTTCTTCATCTAGATCTTTTGCAGGTCTATTCCACCATAGGTTTACTGTCTGGTAAGCTATCCCAATCATACGACAGGATTGTCTCAGGGAATTCCCTTCATGCATATTAGTAAAGACTGCTTCACAAATACTATACTTCTCTTCAAGAGTATAAGGTCTTGCTTCAGTAAATACCCTTAAGTTTAACTCTTTCGGAATAGCTTGTGGCATAGTAGTTGCTGCTGCCATAATACCTCACAATTCTGTTATTTGTTAGTGTTATCTACTATTACCACCTTTATTATACTTTGTCCACCCTTTTTTTAAAATAGTTTATCCCAAACCTTGCCAGGGTTTTTCCAATCCCCTATTTATACTATATTGTATTATATTATTATTAATTATATTATATACTTATATTACTGTCACTGGGTTATAAATAAATATATATAATAATATTAATAACTTAGTATTACTGTCACTGGGTTGTTTACCTCTGGCACCGGGTCGATTATCAACCCGACGACATAATTTATATAATAATATTAATAACTTAACACTTCTCGTCACTGGGTCACTGGGTTAAACCCTCCCCCCGACGAATAAAATAAATAATCAAAGCACGACATTTGTCCATGTTTGATTATTTTTTATTATACGAATATTTAACAAACCCGGTGACCCTGGGCCAAGGCAGGTTTTCCGTAATAAATTCGGGTAATTACCCTGGACCCGGGTTGTATCCAGACCCTGTGCCCCCAGTGACAGCTACAGCATAAAACAAAATCGCAATTAATTAAAAATAATGGTTTACAAATAAATCATTTGATGGTATAATATAACCATATATAATAGGTATATATACTAATAACCAAACCTAAAGAAAGGATAAACTATGATCTCAGAAGAATCAGTAAAACAATGCTTAAAAATGATCGTTGCTAATCGAGAAAAACCCGCCCTTAATTATGCTGTTAACTATGCCCGTGTCGGACTTTCCCAAACCGGGTACGAACTAAAGGTTCAGTGTCTTTACGTCCTATCTAATATGCAATATTGGAGGGGGAACACAGCAAAACACGTCCGATCGGTTTTAAAAGAATTTACAAAGGAGATGTCAAAATGATCGCTTTAACCTTTATATTAGCCGGGATATTATTCTTAGTAATCGTAACCATTTGCGAGGAGAAATAACTAATGAGAAGAATCCTAATAACCACGCAAAAGTCCAATCCCCGGACCATGGAAGATATGCAATCCGTGGCCTACACAACGTTCGACCTTGACTATTACAAGGGATTGGGGTTGCCCATCCCTCAAAATGAGACAGTAACCCACGCAGAACTAATTCAAGAAAAAGAAAGGACAAACGAACCATGACATCACAGGAAGCAAAGGAAGCATTAAGAAATATGGAAAATAGTGACGGTTGGCCCTGGGTCTTGCACACCATCCGGGACATGATGCTGGAAGAAGCATCCGACCCCGAATGCCCGGACCAATACATCTTGGAAGTAACTGCAAAATCATTAAGGGTTTTAGCAGATGATATGCTAACCGAGGAGGTATAATGCCTGAAAAAGTAACGATGTATAAAACAATAGACAACTGTGTTTTCCAAAACGAAGAGGATGCAAACAACCACGAAGTTTTCCTAGACTTTAAGGAATGGTACGAAAATTATCCAGGACATAAGGTTTGGTTAGACGACGAAAATTTTGCTGATCCCAATGACGTGTTTAACTGGATCCTGGATAATGCCGACGACCTTTACAACGTTTGTGATACATTCTTAACAAGAAAGGACGAACCGAACCATGACTAAAACAAAGAAAGATAACTTAGAAACCCTGGCACGTCAGCTGGACGAACTATCAACATACCTATACAATAATCTTGATATGAACAAACCTATTCGATATTCCAGGGAAGATATTCGGGTAATGAAGATTCGGGTAGGTCAATTGCGAACTAAAATGGGGGTGAAAAAATGACGACCTGCGTTGGGACCTGGAAGAACGTTCAGAATATTAAAACCATATCCAAAGAAGCTGGATATACTGTATTACACGAACTTGGAAAGGTCGAGATTAAAAACGGACCTGATACTATTTATAAAGCATTAAGGGGAAATCAGGGACGCTGGATCGTTCGCTATGATCCGAACTATTTTAAATAGCCCGATCATAATAGTCCTGGATGGGATCATCCGATTCTCGCATGTCTTGGGTGATCCCTTCTCCTTCGCAAACATCCGGCCAATCAATATTGAAACCTAAAACCTTTTCAACGAACCTGCGACACTCAGCCAAGCCGGGGATGGTTCTTGAAGAATACCTTTTTCCTCCGTACCGACGCTTAACCACGGTCGAATCAGGACAAATGTTTTTGAACCGAATTCCGAAGCTAATAATATTCTCCATCCCTCGCTGCATATTCTTTTCCCGACAGAAGGATTTGTACTGTGCATAGAACCTTTCGTTAATAACTATGTTCTTCCAGAACTCATGCCCATCCACCAAGGTTCCTTTATACAATCGGTCCAGCCAGAATTGGGTTACCAGGTCGAGTCCCATTACCGCTTGCTGCATCGCTCCTTGGGTACGAGGAACCTTCTTGAGTTCATCGATATTCCATTTCCATCGGAGCAAATCATAATACATCGCTTCAAGTCCGCCTTCCTTATACATTTGCTTATATATCGCATTGAAGTAATCAGTATCCCCTTGCTTCTTATCCGATATATCAAGGACGAAGAACCTACGTTCCTGGGCTCCTATTGGAACAACCCAACTATTATTCGATGAGATAATAAGATTAAGATAATTATCAACATGAAAAGCATTAATCCCCTTGGGCTCAATTCTCCTCGTCGGCTCCGTAACAAGCGATTTAAGTACCCCAGCGGACTCTTTGTCACCCCCCCAAGTTGCTTCATCGATGTGTAATAAGATGGCAGTTTTAAGGTCTTCGTAAAACTTGCCTGTGAGATCCTGGATTTTGGAGACACGGAAAAAGTATTCTCTTTCACCAAATATTCGGCCGAAAATGTTAGCGAAGGTACCTTTACCAGTACCCTGTCCCCCTCGCATAACGATAACGCTTCCGGGTCGATCTCCTCCAGGATCCTGAACAATCCTTGCCATCCATTGCAGGATCCAATCACTATGGTCCGGACTGATGATGTTTCTGATGTGCCACTCGAACTTGTCCCACTTTCCTTTCTTTGGTTCAATTTGCACCCCCTTCCACAAATTTAAGAATTCCCCTTCCATCCAAGGTTCTTTCGACGGATTGAAAATAACCCCTTTGAATTCACTCTTGCTCGGGTGTGCCCTCCAGACATCGAACTTGGATTCTGGCTTCTTATTAATAAGGACGGTTTTGTTAATGTAAGATTCCCTAACCTGCATAATACGGGAAAAGCGTAAGTGCTCACTTCCATGGTAGTCCTGGTATTTCTCTGCTATTACACGATCACCAGAATCCAGGGTAACCAGGGACAAGGTCTCATTTAGTTCTTCAACTACTTTCTCTTCTATATCTTTGGAGATTCTATTGATTGCCTGGAGGACTTCCTCTTTTAATTCTTTGTCGGTCAGTGGATCGGGGAGGGAACGGTTTAACAATTTAATAGTTGATTGGATAATAGCCTTTGGGACCTTTCGTCCTAGCATATATCCAATAGCTTCAACCATCCGGGTAACTCGTGCACCTTCTTCGATCCCGTTTTCTAATAACTGGGTAAACCAATCCTCTTTCGAGGGTCTTCCAGCCCCGTTTCTTTCTCCCCCCCTTTGTTTTATTAACCCACTAAGGAAAGAGAATAACCCCTCTGGCATCGTTTGGACTTCGACCTCATCAAAGGAACAACCTTTGAAGAACTTATACTGATCACCATTGGGATACTGGGAGGGAGGAGCGACAACATACCCGCCTTCAGCACGAAGGTCCAACCCATCATGATTTAGCCCAGCAGTTGTATTAAGTCCATCCCGGTATCTGAAATATA
>Ga0180438_10008498_pt1 | contig 13044 bp, 8 predicted proteins | sample SS_ome_12_FD_132455 | JGI IMG/M metagenome (GOLD analysis project Ga0180438, IMG submission 132455) | Hypersaline lake sediment archaeal communities from the Salton Sea, California, USA - SS_3_D_2 metaG | ecosystem: Environmental > Aquatic > Non-marine Saline and Alkaline > Hypersaline >...
CAATCCGAATACAAGGCACGGTATGAACAGGCACAGGCCGGTGTGGAGAATTCAATAAAGAATTTACAGAGACTGGAGTTAGTTTTAGAGCTCTATAAGAAGACGCTTCCGAATGAGGTTGTAAGGGCTGCGGCAGGTGTAGAGGTTCTCAGCTCACAATTACGTGAGCTGGAGGCTGGTTACAGGGGGCAGGATATAGAGCGTGCCAAACTAGCATTTTTAACCGCCAAAGATGTCATGGAAGAGGCAAAGAAAAACAAGGAACGGTATAATAATCTTTTTCAGAAAGGCCTTGTTCCGGAAAGGGAGTGGGACGCCGTAAATCTAAAACACGAAACCGCCGTAAAAGAGTTTGAAAAGGCCAAGGAAATGTTTGATATGCTGCGGGAGGGGGTCAGAAAAGAAACTATTCAGACTGCACGGGCTCGGCTTGCAGAGGGAAAGGCGGTTCTCAGGCAGGCAAACAATAATTTACGGAAAATAAAGACGGCGGAAAAAGAAGTTGAGGCAGCCACGTCACAGGTTAAGGTGGCTCAATCATCCTTGAAAGTGGCTGAAACGCAACTGAGATATACGCAATTACGAGCACCCTTTGATGGGGTAATAAGCAGCCGGAACGTAGAACCTGGCGAAGTGGTATTACCCGGACGAGAGGTGTTGTCTCTTTCAGATCTTTCCTCTGTTGATCTGAAGATATTTGTTGGCGAGACAGAGATCGGCAGGGTCAAGCCAGGCCAGTCAGTCGATATAAAAGTTGATACCTTTCCTGATAAAGTATATAGCGGAACAGTATCATTTATCTCACCTGAAGGGGAATTCACGCCCAAGATCATCCAGACCCAAAAAGAAAGGGTAAAACTTGTCTACCTTGTCAAGGTGTTGATCCCAAATCCAGACCTTGAATTAAAGTCAGGAATGCCTGCCGATGCCTGGTTACGATAATGACCCGCCTGACATGAAACCTGATACACCTTCCGAGAACTCACTTATTCAAGTACATAACGTTTCTAAGAGCTTTGGACTCGTTGATGCTGTCAAAAATGTTTCGTTACATGTAACAGAGGGCAGCATATTCGGTCTGATAGGTTCTGATGGAGCAGGAAAATCAACCCTGCTTCGAATGATAGCAACGATGATCAGACCATCATCAGGCAGAATTGTAATAGACGGGCTGGATGTAGTGTCCCAAAGGACAAACATAAAGCACCTGATAGGATATATGCCCCAGCGTTTTGGGCTTTACAAGGATCTTACTGTTGGGGAAAATCTTGATTTTTTCATGGATATTTTCGGTATCTCCGGGCCTGAAAGAACCAAAAGGAGGGAGCGGTATCTCGGTTTTTCAGCCCTTTTTCCGTTCTATGAAAGGCTGGCGGGTGACCTCTCTGGCGGCATGAAGCAAAAGCTGGGTTTGGCCTGTGTTTTGGTTCATGAACCAAGGATCCTCATTTTAGATGAGCCTACCAATGGCGTTGATCCCGTATCCCGGCAGGAGTTTTGGAACATCCTCACAGAAATGAGGCAGGAAGGTATGACAATCCTCATTTCAACGGCATATCTGGATGAGGGAGAAAAATGTGATCACCTGGCCCTTATGCATCAATCCCGTATTTTTGTAACCTCAACCCCTCAACAAATTCAATCCCACTTTTCCAGCCTCGAGGAGGCAATAATCGATCGTATAAAGGAGGTAGATAAGGAGCTTTTACATGATACGTTCAGGTTCTGAGGCTATTTATGTGGAAGATCTCACGAAGAGGTTTGGCCGATTTGTTGCCGTAGATGGAATTACCTTCTCTGTCAAACGAGGGGAAATTTTCGGGTTCCTCGGTCCGAACGGTGCGGGAAAATCGACCACCATACGTATGCTCTGCGGTATTATAACCCCTACTTCGGGATATGGATGGGTCGCAGGGCACGATATCTTTTCGGAGGCTGAAGAAATCAAGCATTCCATAGGGTATATGTCACAAAAATTTTCACTTTACGAAGATATGACCCCATTTGAGAACATACGTTTTTATTTAGGGATCTATAACCTGCCATCAGAACAGTGGGAGGATCGGATTGAATGGGTGCTTGACATGACCCAATTGCAAGATGTCAGATACCGCATAACTCGGGAGTTACCCCCTGGATGGCGCCAGCGTCTGGCCCTGGGCTGCGCCCTGCTTCACCGCCCTGAAATCCTTTTTCTGGATGAACCTACCTCAGGAGTAGATCCAATCACTCGGCAGAACTTCTGGAAATTTATCAATCACCTTGCACAGGATGGGATGACGGTCTTTGTGACCACACACTATATGGATGAGGCTCGTAACTGCCAGAAGATCATAATGATCAACGAGGGAAGGATTGTGGCCACTGGTAGTCCATCAGAGATAATCTGCACAATGTTTCCCGAGCAGCCAGACGCAGACCTGAATGATGTATTCATCCATTTGATGTCACGAAAAGAGAGATAATTGAACATCATACATATCAAAGCTATTGCCAAAAAAGAGTTTTATCACCTGATCAGGGATTTTAGAAGTCTCTATTTGGCCTTTATTATCCCGCTTTTGCTTATTATAATGTTTGGGTATGCACTTAGCCTGGACGTGGATGATGTCAAAACCGTGGTAGTCGATTACGATAAAACCGAATTAAGCCGGGATTTTATTCGCACACTTGACGCATCTTCTTATTTTAATATTATTCAGCACCTTTCGAATACCGCTGCCGCCACAGGATATCTTGACCAAGGATGGACAACCATGGCCATAATTATTCCCCCGGGATGGACCAGGGATATCAAGGCGGACCGTGAAACACCGCTCCAGGTGCTGCTCGACGGGAGTGATCCCAATTTTGCCGGTATATCGAGGGGCTACATTACGGCCTTTGTTGAAAGGTATAATCGTGATCGCCTGATCGATTTTCTTAACCGTCAAGGAAAAGAGAAAATACATCCACCGGTCGAGGCACGAATACGGGTCTGGTTCAACGAGGACCTGGAGAGCCGTAATTTCATTGTCCCTGGAATTATTGCAATCATCATCATGATTGTCGGTGCGATGCTGACCTCGTTGATAATAGCGCGGGAATATGAAAATGGCACCATGGAAACGATACTTTCTCTTCCTATACGGGCCGGGGAATTTTTAACGGGCAACGCTATTCCCTATTTCCTGATAGGAATCGCTGATGTGCTTGTGGCTGTTTTTATGGGTCAGGCCCTGTTTGGAATCGTTATGCGATCGAATTTCTGGCTGATGGTGCTGGCATCTTCCTTGTATCTTTTAGTGGCGCTGAGCCTGGGACTCCTTATTTCGATTGTGACGAAATCACAGCTGGTAGCCAATATTTGTGCTGTGCTGGTGACATATCTTCCATCACTTCTTCTCTCCGATTTTGTCTTTCCGGTGGAGAATATGCCCACGGTACTGCAGCTCATAACCTCCGTGGTGCCTGCCACCTATTTTATAGATATATTGAATGGCCTGTATTTACGGAATCTTGGACTGATTAATCTATGGACGAGCTACCTTATTCTTACTGTAATGTTCATGGTACTTTCAGTAACAAATCTTGTATTGATGAAAAGAGAGGGTATGTAAGATGAATTGGCTCAGGATTCGGGAATTTGTGAGAAAGGAATTTATCCAGCTTTTTAGGGATAAAAGAAACAGGCCGCTGTTAATTATAGCCCCTCTTGTGCAGTTAATTGTGTTTGGCTACGTGGTAACAACAGATGTACGTGATATCAGAATAGGTTTTCTGGATCAGTCAATGACAAGAGAAAGTAGGATGCTTATGGATGCATTAAATGCCAATACAACTTTCAGGATCATCAGGTACTCGCAAAACCCAGCCGACTTGGACAAACTACTCCTTACTCGAAAAATTGATCTTGCTGTCAAAGTCGGGCCGGATTTTAGCAGCACGATCAGAAAAGGACAGACCGCAGGTATACAGATTATCGCAGATGGCAGTATGAGCAACATGGCCTCTGTGAGGATAGCCTATGTATCATTAGTCATAAATGGATTTAATCAACGTTTAATCGACGAGCTCTACCCACAAAAAATTGTCTATGGCAAAATAGATGCCAGGATACGGACCTGGTATAACCCCAACCTCTATAGCCAAAATTTTTATGTTCCGGGTATTGTGGCCTTTTTGATCATGCTTACCACCTTGCTGTTCACGTCGATGGCAGTTATAAAGGAGAGGGAGGCGGGAACCATGGAGCAGTTGATCGTTACACCCATACGGCCATCAGAATTGATTCTCGGAAAAACGATCCCCTATGTACTTATTGCATTAGCACAGATGGCAGGGGTGAGCGTATTTGCAATTTTTTGGTTCACCATTCCCTTTAACGGGAGTGTGCCACTCATATTTATTGGTGCGCTTCTTTTCATAATGAGCACCTTGGGCCTGGGGCTATTTATATCTACCATCTCTACCACACAGCAACAGGCCATGATGACCACATTTTTTTTCATCCTTCCGCTTTTCATGTTGAGCGGTTTCGTTTTTCCCATTGAGAACATGCCAGCGGTAATTCAGTGGTTGACCTATTTGAATCCGCTGAGGTATTTTTTGGTTATTATTAGAGGGATATTTTTGAAGGGGGTGGGCCTGAAAATACTGTGGCCCCAATTTGTTGCATTGATGTTTCTTGGGGCGATTGTGTTTGCAGGCTCAATAAAAAGGTTTAGGAAAAGGCTGGATTAACATGAGGGCATGGAATATTAGATAGGAGAGACCATTAATGGTATATGTGATCGGGATTGATGTAGGTTCTGCCTTTTCAAAAGGTATACTCATGTGTGATAAAAAAATTGTAGGCTCGTATGTAATGCCCTCTGGAGGAAATTATACACTCACTGCTGATAGGCTTAAAAAAGGAATGATTTCCAAGGCCGGGTTATCCTCACATGATATTGCCTATTCAGTTGCGACTGGATACGGTGCAAATAGCGTGGCCTTTGCAAATGGTGTGATTACGGACATATCCTGTCATAGCAGGGGAATATTTTTTCAATTTCCCTCGGTAAGGACAGTAGTTGATGTTGGTGATCTCTTTAGTAAGGCCTTTCGGATTGATGAAAGAGGAAATTCGCTTACATTTCTATTGAGCGGCAAGTGTGCTGGGGGGAGCGCCAGGGTCTTACAGGTAATTGCAAAGGTTTTACAGGTAAAGGTTGAGGAGATAGGGGACTTATCCCTCGAGTCACAGAAAAGGATAGATTTTAATACTGGATGTGCTGTTTTTGCAGAGACTGAGGCAGTATCAAGAATAGCCGAAGGGGCTTCCAAAGAGGATCTTCTGGCCGGGATTCACAGGGCTCTGGCAGCACAGATTAATAGCCTGGCAGAGAGGGTAGGGATTGAAAAAGATTTTTCCCTTGTTGGCGGTGGGGCAAAAGATGTGGGATTGGTTAAGGCAGTTGAAGAGATAGTAGGTTTTACAGTTGTTGTACCGGAAGAACCCCACCTGACAGCCGCTATTGGAGCGGCTGTCATAGCTGGGGAGAAAGTTAAAAGTGCCTAAAGTTTAAAGTGAGCTAAAGTTAAGGATAAGATTATCTATAATTGCATATTTAAAATTTAGAAACATACTCAAAAAATGTGAAAAACCCAAAAATCCTAATTCCTAAATCCAAAATCACAATATAAAAAATTCTATTGCCTTTAGACTTTATCAGTTGTAAGTTGACAGGCTATTGAGTAATCACCAGTAACCAGTATCGAATTTTAGGCACTTTAGGCACTTTTAACTTTAGTTCACTTTTTGATTAACTTACCTTAAATACCAGGGCTGCTCCTGTATCGCCAGCAGCGCACCCTGCCCAAAGACAATACCCACCGCCAAGCATAACGGTCTCTTCCAATAACTCTATAATGATCCTGCCGGCTGTCGGAGCTTGAGGATGCCCGTAGATCATAGAGTTTCCATAGTTATTCATCCAATTAACATCCATACCCATCTTGGAGGCCATATAGATGTCATTTATGGCAAAGGGTTGATGGCTTTTGACGGCCTTTAGATCGCCTACTTTTATCCCTGCCTTTTCAAGTGCCATCTCCGAAGCAGGGACAGGAGCCTGAGCCATATATCCCTTTTTTGCCCTTGAAAACCCATATGAGACAATCTGGATCTCAACATTTGGGTCTGCGCTTAGCTCTTTGGCCTTATCCCGAGTGGTCACAATTACACCGCAGTTTCCATCTGCAGGAAATGTCTGGGCACCAAAGGTATGGACTCCTCCCGGTTCAACAGGTCTGAGTCTTGCCAGGCCTTCGGCTGAGGTCGGGGTCACACCCTCATCTTCTTCTACTAACACGGTCTTCTTTTTAGAGATTTTGACCTCTGGAGGAAACATGTATCTTTTTTGAAATGCACGGTCATTGGCCAGGGCATCCTGGTATTGTTCATATCTCCGTAAGGTAACAGCGTCGCACTCCTCCCGAGTCGTTCCCAGCTCTTTGGCAACATTTTCAGCTGTCTGGATCATCTTTTGCCCTGCCCACGGATCAGAGTTAAAGTTGTCCATCATCCAGTTTTCTGATTCCACCTCTCCACCCGGACCAAAGGGTTGTGGCCAGATAGTATGTGGGCCATTGGATGTGCGATCTGCCATAAGGGCAAATCCTGTCTCATAGGCTCCGAGTTCTATATTTGCAGCGGCAAGATAGATACAGGTGGTTGAGGTAGTGCATGCCTGGTTGACCATAAGGGCAGGTAAATCCTTGACGCCGTTCACTAACAGGGCTGCTGCCCAGGTATGACTATAAAAAAGATGGTGTTGCGCGATAGTTATGCCAAAATACATATAATCAAATATCGTGGGGTCAAAATTGTTTTTTGTCAGCCATCTGTTGGCTGTTGTTGCCCCTAAAGAGATGGAATTTTCATTCGCCATAGTCCCCTGCCAGCGGCAAAATGGGGTTGAATAGTAACCCCTGTAAGGTATAAATGCTTTTTTCAACATGTCCTTTTTCCTCCAATTGGGTTTGTCTGCCCTGTTGAATTTCCCGATTTATCGGGAACACCCTTCGAGCAATTCAACAGGGTAAATGTTTGTTATTTCCCCTCAATTCTTCTTTTTTTATTGCCTTACTTTACGTGCTTTATGAGTTGTCACTCCACTTGCCATATTTCTCTCTCAGGATTCTATGTAAAATCTTTCCAGTGCCTGTCCTGGGCATTTCTTCTTCCTTGATGAAATCAACAGATTTTGGTCGTTTGAATCCTGCAATTTTACCCTTGGTAAAATCCATTATCTCCTTTGCAAGCTCATCACTTGGCTCATAATTCTCATTCAAAATGACAATGGCCTTTATTGCCTCGCCCCATTTTTCATCAGGAACCCCTATTACTGCAATATCCTTAACAGCAGGGTGGGCACCGACAGCACTTTCTACCTCGGATGGAAACACGTTTTCTCCACCAGTTATTATCATATTTGCTTTTCTATCTACCAAGACATAGAAGCCATCTTTATCCCGTTTAGCCATGTCTCCTGCTGAAGACCATTCCCCTTCAAACGCCTCTTTGGTCTTCTCCGGTTCTTTCCAATACTCCTTAAAGATCATGGGAGTTCTGTAAAAAACCTCACCGACCTCACCATCGGGTACAGGGTTTCTCTCCTCATCAAGCAGTTTAATTCTGTCTGTGCCAAAGATTTCCTTGCCGATAGAGCCAAGTTTTTCGAACTGATATTCTGGCCGTAGAAGAGTTACTAAACCGCCCTCTGTGGTGCCATAGGCCTCCCAAAGCTCTGCATTTTTAAAGTAATCCATAATTGCAAGCTTGAGGTCCTTTCTGGCCGGAGCAGAGGAAATTAATAACTGCCGTATGGAAGATACGTCGATGTTATTTTTCACTTCATCTGGGAGGGCAAGCATCATAATATAATGGGTAGGTACCAGGGAGGTAAAGGTGATCTTGTATTTCTCAATGGTTTTAAGTAGGTCCTCAGGGTCGAAGCTCACCATATTATACACAAATACTGGGGCAGTCAGCATGGTGTAGGGAAAGGAATAAAATATGGAATTCACATGGCACATTGGCATAACCAGCATCACTTTATCAGTAGGCCTTACACCCTGGTTCATATTATTCAGTACATATTGGGCATGGTAACTTTCATGGGTTTTGACTACACCCTTTGGCCTTCCTGTTGTTCCTGAGGTATACATGAAGGTCCATGTGTCATCTCCGTCTACCATAACATCAGGTTCTTTCGAAGATGATCTGGCCAGCCAATCCTCATACCCTATATACCCATCGGGAACAGGGCCTTCTCCCAGATAAACATAGGCATCTTTTGGAACTGGAAGTTTGTCTTTTATGCCATCTATCATTTCAACAAAGGGTTGCTCAACGATAAAGGCCTTACATTCTGAGTGATTCACGATATATTCGATATCTGGAGGTGCAAGGCGAAACATTATTGGAACTATGATTTGGCCCCCCTTCGCACAGCCAGCATATATGTCCATCCACTCGCCACGGTTAAATGCTAATACGGCAAACCTGTCCTTATAGCCAACACCTAAGTCTGATAGACCATGAGCAACTCCACAGGCCCTCTCATCCCATTCCTTAAAGGTGTATTCGTTGTTTTTATCTTGCCACCCTAATTTATCTGGATGATTGATGGCGTTCATCTTGACAACAGTGCCTGCGTGCATCCATTTGCTTGTTGTCATGTTCTCCTCCTTATATTTAGTTATGCTTTTAAAGTATTGTCGAATATGAGTGACGCGTGCACCTATTCAACAATAGAATCAGCGATTATTTCGGTAATATCCATGACCTTGATTTTAGGCCGCTCTTCCTTGGGAATAGATTTTATTCCCTTTCTGAGGTTATCCTTGCAGGCTGAACATCCGGAGACTATGATCTCTGCATCTATTTCCATCGCATCTCTCACCCTAACAGCTGCCATTTCTGCTGCAAGTTCCGGCTCTAGTGCTATGACACTCCCACCGCCTCCGCAGCACCTGGCCATCATGCGGTTTCTTGCCATCTCAGTGAATTCTATATTGGGAACAGCCTTCAGTATCTCACGGGGCTCTTCAAAGATCTCAAAGGTCCTGCCCAGATCGCAGGGATCATGATAGGTAACCTTTTTACCGAGATCGCCGCCCAGCTTGAGTTTCTTATTTGCTATCAACTTCTGCATGTAATGCACGGAATGGTACACCTCAATGTCGAGTTCGCCGCATTCGGGATAATATTTCGTAAACGTTTTAAAACACCCGGCACAGGGAGTCACCAACTCTTTTGCTCCGGTGGCCTTGATGCGGTCAATGAGGTTTCTGGCAGTCTCCTCAAATTTTTTCTGGTCGCCCATGAGATGCAGCGGAAATCCGCAGCAGATCTCCTCTGTTCCCAGTAGGGTGTAATCTACCCCGGCGGCATCCATAATCTTAAAGAAGCTCGGCACGATCTTCATATCCAGGTAACTCGATACACATCCCATAAAGAGGAGCGTTGGTGCCTCCTTTTTAAGCTCACCGGACTCCACACGTTTCTTTATGGATGGTGGAAAGATAGCGATCCTGTCCTCCTTTTTCGCGCCGTAGACGTTGTCTGAGGTGAGGATACTCTGCCTCAGTGCCGTGATTGGCTCAGGGGCAGCTCTCGAGGCAAAGAGCTTTTCACGTCCCTTCTGGATAATCTCATCAACCTTGATTCGTGCAGGGCAAAACTGGGTGCATGCATTACAGGTGGTACAGGTATAGAAGGATTCAGCCAGCTCCTTGGAGGGGTCAATTTGTCCGGTCATCAGGTTAAAGGCGAGTATGGTCCTACCTCTCGCATTCCTTGATTCGAGCTGCGTTACATCATAGGTGGGGCAACCCAAACGGCAAAATGCACAATTGATGCATGCGAGTATCTCGTTATCCGTATCGTATCCGAAGGAGTTGAGCCCTTCGGGGTGCTCGAGAAGGGGTTTAAAGGCAAAATAGTCGTAAATATCGTGCTTCTTGTCATCAAGCCCCATTTTACCGGGATTCAGTATGTTGTTGGGATCGAGTGCCTTTTTAATAGCCTTCATCACGATTAACCCCGGCCCCAACTGTTTTTCCATATATGGTGCCCTCGCAAGACCGGTTCCGTGCTCGGCGGTGACGGTTCCCCCCATCTTGAGCACCACATCGGCAAGCTCATCGACAGCGGGTTTGAGCCTATCCCACTCTTCTTGACTTCTCATATCAGTCACAAAGGTGGTGTGTACATTTCCATCCCCTATATGCCCGAAGGTTGTGAGGAGCAGGTTGTATTTATGAGCAATCGCCTGTGCGCTCTTGATAGTCTCAGGGATCTTTGAAGGGGGGATGCCGGGATCTTCAGAGATGGCAACAAGCCTGTAGCCCGGTTTAATACGGGAGAGAGTAGGCACCAGCTTTCCCCGTGCTTCCATTATCTCTGCGGCTTTGACCGGATCATCGCTCCATGTGAAGTCCTCAACGTTGTATTTTTTGCATATCTCCCCAATCCTCTCCATATCCCTGATCACTATTTCCTTGGCACCATCCAGCTCGAGGATAAGCATGGCCTCTATCTTACTTACATCTCTGTCAATATGCTTCTCAACAATGCTAAGGCTGTACCTATCCAGTATTTCACACGCGGTAAGCTGTATGCCAGAGGCAATAATATCGCTCACTGCTTTACCACCGGCATCCAGATCATTGAAGATTGCGAGTGCCAAAGCGGTATACTCAGGAAGAGATTGAATCTTCACCGTAATTTCTGCAATGACGCCAAGCGTTCCCTCCGAGCTTGCGAATACATGGTTGAGATCATACCCCATGGATGATTTCGGTGTTTTGGAGCCGGTCTCAAGGATAGTTCCATCGGCCAGCACCACCTTGAGAGCCTTTACATAGTCTCTTGCCGTGCCGTATTTCACCGCCCGATGTCCGGATGAGTTAGTAGACATCATGCCACCGATGCTTGCTATAAGCTCACTGCCAGGGTTAGGGGGAAACATGAGCCCTTGTTTGGCAAGCTCTTTGTTAAGATCCATACAGATTACGCCTGGCTCAACCACCGCGTAGAAATTCTCTTTATTGATTTCCAGGATCTTGTTCATCCTGTGGACGTCCAGGAGTATGCCACCTTCTACTGGAAGTGATGCACCTGTGACACTTGTACCGGAACCCTGGATAGTAACGGGAATTTTTTCCCGGTTAGCTAATTGCATAACAGCGGATATCTGCTCTGTGTTTCGGGCATACACCACAAGGTCAGGCACTCCAACATGCACGGACATATCACGCGAATTGCATATACATTCTACGCGATCAGAAAATACATTTTCTTTCCCAACAATTTTTTCAATTTCACTAATGATATCCATTATTGTGCCTCTCAAATTAGGTTAAAATGTAGCTATGTTTTAGCTACATTTTAACTATAGATACAACAATAATGCTGTGTCAAGGTAAAAGTAGGGTAAAATTAGGGTTTGTTATGGAGACGACTTTACGTTTCTACATAACAGTGTATTTTGGGCCTCCTCCACCTTCGGGTGTTACCCATGTGATGTTTTCATAGGGATCTTTTATATCGCAGGTCTTGCAATGAACGCAGTTAGAAAAGTTGAGCTTCATCCTCGGCGTACCAGTCTCCTCATCAATTTCCATTTCATAGACATTAGCAGGGCAAAAGCTAAGGCATGGATTTTGATATTCTTCTCTGCAGTGAGTATAGCAGATATTCAGGTCAGGTATATTGAGATGGGCAGGTTGTTGTTCTTCATGGATTGTTCCAGAATAATATACATCAGATTCTTTATCAAAGGTTTGCTTTCCGTCGAATTTTATTATGCCTTTTTGTTCATCTGTAGGAGAGGCGGTTCCATAAAAATCAATTACCTTTTTCTGATGGGCATAATCGGCCTTTGCAGAAAGTCTACCTTTCAAGATCCTTCCCCCTAACACATACTGTAATCCTGTTTTAATGAGGCCTATCCATAAACCCTTCTGGAAAGCCTGATGAAAATTTCTTACCTTGTGAAGTTCTTTGCCTATGTAACTTTTATAGAGGGATGTCTGGTATCGCTCAAGTTGGGCAGAAGAGAAATCTTTTTTTAGAAGTGCCTCCAAGATCGTTTCAGCAGCAAGCATACCTGATTTCATAGCAATGTGAATCCCTTTGATCTTTTGGCTGATGAATAGGCTGGCTGAATCTCCAATAATAACCCCGCCGTCAAATGCGAGCTTCGGAATAGAAAAATATCCTCCAACTGGGGCTGTTTTTGCTCCGTATTGGATGAGTGTGCCGTCCTTTACTATTTCAGCTACGTAAGGGTGGAGTTTGAACTTTTGAAATTCAAGATGGGGATCCAGAAATGGGTCTTCACAGTCCAGCCCAGTTAATAGGCCAACTGAGACCATGTTGTTTTTCATTCCATAGATGAAACCCCCGCCATATGTATTGCTTTTAAGGGGATAGCCCATACTATGGAACACCTGCCCTGGCTCAAATCTCTGCTCTGGGGTCTCCCAAACCTCTTTTACTCCGGCTACATAGGTCTGTGGATTTTTACCTTCGTCCAAATTCAATTTTTTTATAAGTATTTTGGTGAGGCTCCCTCTTGTGCCTTCACCAAATACGGTAACCTTGGCATGTAAATCAATTCCTGGTTCAAAATTTGTTTTCTTATTACCATCTGGATCTATTCCCTTATCACCTGTTCTCACTCCAATAACTCTGTTGCCGACATAGAGTATCTCTGTTCCTGCAAATCCTGGAAATATGTCGACGCCACTTTCCTCAACCAAATTACCCAGCCAGTTGGTTATCTTTGAAAGTGCGACGATATAATTCCCATGATTATTAAGTGGAGGAGGTGTTATGGGAGATTTAATGCGTCCTTTTGTGGTCAGTAAGGAGACTTCCTCTTTTGTAACCTCACCTTCAAATGGTGCACCTTTTTCTACAAAATCAGGGACAAGCTCTTTGAGGGCAACAGGATCCATAATAGCCCCAGAAATACTATGGGAGCCAATATCGGTACCTTTTTCAAGCAG
>Ga0180438_10008499_pt1 | contig 13043 bp, 11 predicted proteins | sample SS_ome_12_FD_132455 | JGI IMG/M metagenome (GOLD analysis project Ga0180438, IMG submission 132455) | Hypersaline lake sediment archaeal communities from the Salton Sea, California, USA - SS_3_D_2 metaG | ecosystem: Environmental > Aquatic > Non-marine Saline and Alkaline > Hypersaline >...
GGTTATCCGATTGAATAGTGAAAAACAGCGTCAGGTCTGATCATAGGGCCTGTCAGCGTTTGAAGAGCTGGCAGGCCCTTATTTACATCACTCCATACATCTGATCCGGCGTAAGCGCCTCCGGGAAGCGAGGGCGAAGCGCCTCTCGGGCGTCATAGCACAAATGGCACGCATCGGCATAGGTCGCTTCGTGGGGCAATTCGTAACGTTGGACCAATTCGACCGGTCCGCCCTCAAGCAATGGTCCCATGATGGGGTGCGACTCTGGGTCGTAGGTCTCGCAGATGTCGCCCAATGGCGTGTCAAAAAGGTTGCCGACACATATCCCCTGGCAGATGTGAAGGTTTCCAAATGGATCCACGTGCAGCCGGCCTGGTTCACGAAAGTCCTCGTGGGGACATTCTTTGAACTCCTCCCAAGACTTTCGTTGTGCACCCGGAACCAGCTTCTCCACAGCCCTTCCGCGGTACATGACGTCTGATTCACCAATCGGGAGCTGGCCGACGGCCGCCTCTGCGTCCGTGGCTTCGGCCTGGGCGATGCTGATGACGCCGATGGGAATGCCCAGTCGGTCCGCCGCTATGGACGCGTGTTCTGCCTGCTGGCTGAGTCTCTGGCTGTAGTGATACAGGTCACTGCTGATGGATAGGTCTTGGACCAGTCCTGAAAAGGGCTCCAGGCATGCCAAAGCGTCATCCTCATCAGTCGCCCAGTAACTGTTGGTAACAACCCCAACTTGAAAGTCCATTTGTGCCGCCTCTTGAACCCCTTTGAGCAGAGTGGCGTAATACAGGAAAGGCTCTCCACCTTCGAAATAGACCCACTCGACGGTGCCCAGGTCCTTGGCCTGACCGAGAATCCGTCTCACATCCCGCAACGTCATGGTACCGCTTTGCCACGGGCTGCCCCAGGCAAAGCAATGATCACATTCGAAATTACACTGGTAGGTCAATAGCAAATGCAATCCTGAGAGTCTCACATCAGCCCTCCTTTCGACGCTCTTCATAAGCTATCTTTGCTACAGCAACCATATTATAACGCTCTTGTCTCAGCCGGGCTACCTTGACAATGTCATATTTCTCCGCTCGCTCGCCAGGGATCGACAGCTCCCGGCCTTTCTCTGCGGTGTGACGCCTGCAACGGGGATTTAATGTTGGGACATTTGTCCCAATTTGGCAATCCCCTTCGAGCGAATATGACATTGTCGAACTACTCAGCACCACGGTTTGGCAAGCAAAGTCAGAAGGGATTGACAGGCGAGGGATTTTGTGATATACTCTTGATATATCACGGATATTTCAGGTGAGGGGGGGAGAGGCTCGCATTGTGGCAGCCAAATGGGGGACGCGGAATCCACTACTCTACGAGTTCGGTTGCCTCGTCTACCGACAGAAACGCTTCATTATCCGCATACCGAGTCTTGAGTCACCAACCCTTGCCCGGAGATATGTACCGCCGAGACCAGCGCACATAAGCGCTCTAGGCTCGGCGGTTTGGCGTTATTTCCGATATCTCTTAAGAAAACAATGTTGGCTGCCGACCTCGCCATGGGTCGGGATGACTACGGCATGCGCTGGATCCAAGCCTATCGCCAACGAATGAAAGAAAGCGAGACAGGGTTGAAGTCGGTGGAGGTACTTGAAAGGGGCGCAACCAATCTCACGGACGCGGACAGGGCCTATCTTCAGATTAAAGAGAGGATAATCACCGTCCAGATGCCACCAGGCTCGGTTATCCAAGAGGCCCAGTTGATCCAGGAACTGGGTCTGGGACGTACCCCCATCCGCGAGGCGCTCAAACAGCTTAAATCCGAGAACTTGGTTGTCTTCGCACCTCGGCGCGGCATGTTTGTGTCCGATGTGGCCATCACCGACTTGCAGCAAATCTACGAAGTGCGCGTCGAGCTAGAATCGCTCTGTGCCCGGCTGGCGGCGCAGCGTATCACACCCGAACAACTCGGCGAATTGAAGAGCCTGATGGCTGAGTGCCGAGAGTCAGACCAAGACGATAAAGAGTTGGTTTTGTCCCTGGACCGTCGTTTTCACCAGTTGATGGCCGAGGCGGCCGGTAACAAGTTCTTGCGCAGTGAAGTTGAGAAGTTCTACAATCTTTCGTTACGTGTTTGGTACCTGGCGATCAACTCCATTCAATCCCAGGACGTCGATGTAGATGCCCATTTTGAGATTGAACGTGCGATTGAAATCCGGGACGCCGATAGGAGTGAACGGAGGATGCGTGAACACATTCGACACTTCCACAACATGATCAAATTGTACCTCTAAAGACCAGATTATCACGCTAAAAGCGGTGACCTAGGCTTTCGCGGCCTAAATAGCTGACAAGGTGGACAAGGATATTCTGCCCGTCATTCCAGACTGACAGCGGGTGAAGCACCGCGAAATACTCAAGCAGTTGGGCGTTGAAGCCTACAATTACTGTGCGGTTATATGCGCCCAACTGCACTCCGTCTGGCGCGCCGCAGAGGCAATTGGGCCAGGATACTGTGTCCCGGCCTTTTGGAAAAAACCCATTTGTTCACAAAGGAGGAAAATCAACATGAGCGAGATCTTGTCTGAAATCTCCACTGCCGTCATCGAGGGCAACATGGACGACATGGTTGATCTGACGGAGGATGCCCTGGACGAAGGATTGGACGCCCAGGAAATCCTTAACAACGGGTTGATGCCTGGGATGGATCACGTAGGCGTCGAGTTCAGAGCAGGCAATATGTTTGTGCCTGAAGTGTTACGCTCAGCTCGGGCTATGCAATCTTCGATGAACATCCTCAAACCGCTGCTGGCTGAGAGCGGTGTATCGATGGTCGGCAAGGTACTCTTGGGCACGGTGAAGGGCGACCTGCACGACATCGGCAAGAACCTGGTCGGCATGATGTGCGAAGGGGCTGGCTTTGACGTGCACGACCTGGGTAAAGATATCGCGCCCGAGAGCTTCGTTGACGCTGTGAAGGAGTTTGAGCCTGACGTAGTCGGGATGTCGGCGCTGCTGACCACCACCATGCGTGCTATGGAACATACCATTAAGGCGCTGGAGGAGGCTGGGGTGCGTGACACAGTGAAGATCATGATTGGCGGTGCGCCAGTGACTCAATCCTTCGCCGACCAGATCGGCGCCGACGGCTATGCTTCAAACGCTGCCTCGGCGGCTGAGATGGCCAAGAAGTTTGTGAGTGCGGCGTAGCAGGTAGTCAGAACCTGGGGATCGAGGAATATTCAGGACTGGCTGCCGCCATCAGCCGACAGCTATCAAGAAAGGAGACCTCTCAATGAGGACGAACTATCGCGTTAATTCAGGAGTGCGCTTTCAAATGCTCTCTGATGACCAGTTGCAGGAGCTATTTGAGGGCGTGCTTCACGTATTGGAGTACACTGGCTTGGATGTCCACCACGAGGAAGCAAGGGACATCCTCAAGAAAGCCGGCGCCTGGGTGGACGGTATCCGGGTGCGTATTCCATCTTATCTGGTGAGGCGCTCACTGGATATGGCACCGCGTAGCTTCACCATATTCGCCCGGGACGGGAATCCCAAGCACAACATCCGAATCGGTCCTGGTCGAGCGCACTTCGGGCCCGGACCCACCTGTCCCAATTTTATTGACGTGGAGACGCTGGAGCGCCGGCCCTATGTCAAGGATGATGTGCCCACGGTCGCCAAGGTGGTAGATGCCCTGCCCAATATCGACTTCTGCGAGTCTCTGGGCACTGTCAACGATGTCCACCACGACCTGGGGGCTAGCTACGAATTCGCCGGCATGTTCCCCAATACCAGCAAGCCCATCGTAGCCTGGTCTTACAGTTGGGACGACTCAGCCGATATCCACAAGATCGCCGTTGCCGAAGCAGGTGGACAGGAAGCTTTCGAGAAACGCCCCAACTACGTCCACTACTGTGAGCCACTGTCGCCATTGGTCAGCACCTTCGAGGCGATAGACAAGCTCATCTTTGCTGCCAAACACCGGGTGCCTTTGATCTTCACGCCCTGTCCTATCGCGGGCGGCACCGGGCCGGTCACCGCCAGCGGAATGATCATCCAGGCTGCAGCCGAGTCGTGGATGGGACTGGTGGTCGCGCAGGCCATCCAGCCCGGTTTGCCCTACTTTATGGGCGGGGTCATCTCAGTCATGGATATGAGCGCCATGATCCTGTCCTATGGCGCACCCGAGCTTTCGCTGATGATGGCAGGCATCACAGAGTTGGCCCACTATGCCGGTCTCCCACTGTGGCAAACCGGCGGCTGCACCGATTCCAAAACACTCGATGAGCAAGCCGCCATCGAGGGCTCGCTTTCCTGCTTCTTCTCAGCTCTCAGCGGCGGTGATTTGTGCCACGACGTAGGTTACACCGAGAGCGGCTTGACCGGCTCTGTCTTCCAGTTGGCGATGATGGACGAGGCCATCGGCTACTCACGGCGCATCACGCGTGGCATTGAGGTCAACGAGGATACGCTGGCCGTGGACGTGATTCATAACGTCGGTCCTAACGGCCACTATCTCTATGAGCCGCACACGCACCGTTACTACAAGACCGAATTCTGGTATCCCAACCTGTGCGATCGACGCAACTACGAGGAGTGGGATGAGCTGGGCCGTATGACGATGCGTGACCGCGTTGTCGACCGAGTCCGTGACATCCTGGCCACGCACCAGCCGTCTCCCATCAAGCCGGAGACTGAGAAGGTGATCCAGGAGGTACTGGAAGCTGCCGAAGATCGGGTCAAGGAAGAGGCGTAAGCCAATCTGAGCAAACAGATCAGGAGATAACACCATGAGTGCAATATACGAGCGACTTTCAACGGCTATTCTGGAAGGTAAAGAGGACAGAGTGCCCGGGCTGGTTCAAAAAGCATTGGACGAAGGGCTGGTCCCCAAGGACATCCTGGACAACGGTTTGATCGTGGGGATGAACGAGGTCGGGGCTCGCTTCAAGCGTGGTGACATGTTTGTGCCCGAAGTGTTGATGGCGGCCAAGTCTATGCAGGCCGGGCTAGCTGTGCTGCGCCCGGAATTGATATCCAGCGGAGCACAACTCATCGGTACGATCGTGATGGGGACCGTCAAGGGTGATCTGCACGACATCGGCAAGAACCTGGTAGGCATGATGTGCGAGGGGGCCGGATTTGAGGTCATTGATCTGGGCTTCAACGTCGAGCCCGAGAAGTTTATTGAGGCCATCAAGGAGCACCAACCCAATATCGTGGGTATGTCGGCCCTGCTGACGACGACCATGCGAGCCATGGGTCACACCATCCAGGCTATCCAGGAAGCTGGCCTGCGCGATCAGGTCAAGATCATGGTTGGCGGCGCACCGGTGGATGCCGAGTTCGCCGAGCGGATCGGCGCCGATGGTTATGGCTCGAACGCGCCATCCGGCTCAGACCTGGCCAAGCGCCTCGTGGGCGCGTCGTGACCCCACGCTTCGTGGCGAAGGAGATAGCAATGTCGTCACCGACAAAAATGCCTATCGTCGTCATCGCCTGCCAGGTGCTGCAATCAATGTTGGAGCAGTTGATGCCGCAAGACCTGGCCAAGCAAGTCACCTTTATGGACTATGGCCTGCATCGCGTGCCCGCCAAGATGACTTGGACCTTACAGGATGCCATAGACAGCATCGAGGAGCCGAGCCTGGTCGTGTTGGGTTACGGCCTGTGCGGGAATGGCCTGGACGGCATCAAAGCCGGGGTGCATAGCCTGCTGGTCCCGCGTACCGATGACTGCATCGCGATGTTGTTGGGCTCTCGCCAGGCCTATGTGCGTGAATTTGAGGCCGTGCCGGGTACCTATTACTTGAGCAAGGGCTGGCTGGAATCGGGTAGTCACCCCCTCAAGGAATACCAGGAGTACTCGGAGAGATACGGTCCTACCGAGGCAGAGTGGCTTATGGACCAGCAATACCGGCATTACGAGCGCCTGGTGTTGGTGACCCACAGCGAGGCGGACATGGATAAGTACCGTTCTCAGGCAGAGGAGGTGGCCCGCTATTGCGAGCGATGGGGTATGCGCTACCAGGAAATCCTCGGCTCGGATAACTACGTGCGTCGTCTGGTCGAGGTGGCCGCTGCCCTAGACAGGGCCAACGGCGATTTCTTGGTGATCCCACCCGGTGGCGAAATCTCTCAAAACGAGTTTTTACGTTAGCCAGTGGTTAACAAAGGTTATGGCGTTGCACCCGGCTTAAACTACGACGCCTTGGCCTCCGACCGCCGGCTACACAGGATAGGAGATAGACCATGCAAGTAAATAAAACAAATTATGAAGTGAATGCCACGCCCAAATTCCAGGTGCTCAGCGAGGAAGAGATCGAAGCCATCTACTTCGCAGCCTTGCGAGTGCTGTACGAGACCGGCGTTCGGGTGTATGATAAAGAGGGAGTCGAGGTCGCCTACTCTGGGGGCGCAATTGTGGAGGATACCACCGAAGACAGCAGTTTGGTGAAAATGCCGCCCTGGATGGTGGACAAGGCGCGGGCTACGCTCCCCCGAAAAGTGGTAGTAGTCGGCCCGGACCGCAAGTATCGTATGGAGTTGTATAAGAACCAGATCTATTTCGGCGCCGGGTCCGACACACCTTTCACCATCGACCCCTATACGGGCAAGCGGCGACGTGCAACCTACCAGGACGTCAAAAACTTCGCCCGGCTGGCCGAGGCACTGCCCAACATAGACTTTCATATGTCATTGGGCATCGTGCAAGACACGGCGGTAGGTACGTACGACCGCTGGCAGTACCTGGCCATGTTGGAGGGCACCAACAAGCCCATCAACATCACTGCGGTCGACCTGGATGGCGTGCGCGACCAGTTGGAGATGGCCTACATCCGGCTGGGTGGTGAAGAGGAGTGGAAGAAAGGCCCTTGCTTCTCGTTGTACATCGAGCCGGTGTCCCCTCTGAGCCATTCCGAAGAGGTGGTGCAGAAACTTCTGTTCGCTGCGGATCACGACATTCCCTTCGTCTACACGCCATGTCCTTTGGCGGGTGCCACGGCGCCGACTACGTTGGCCGGTACGGCAGTACAGGCACTCACCGAGAGCCTGTTCGGCATCGTCCTCAGCCAATTGCGCAAACCCGGTGCATCGCTAATCATCGGCGGCTTGATGTCGAACATGGATATGTTGACCACCGTCTACTGCTACGGCTCGCCGGAGATGGCGCTACTGAGTGCGGCGTACACCGATATCACCAAATGGCTGGAGGTGCCCGAGTACGAGACGGCTGGCTGCTCCGACGTCAAAGTCTTCGATGAACAGGCGGCTATGGAAGCCACCATCAACATCGCCACCGCCGCCCTCATCGGCGGCAACATGATCCACGACGTGGGCTACATCGAACAGGGTCTGACCAGCTCGATGGAGCTGATGGTCGCCTCCGACGAGATTATCGACATGGTGAAGCGCATCCTGCGTGGCATTCCGGTAACTGACGAAACGATGGCCCTGGACGTGATGGATACGGTCGGCCCGGGCGGTCACTATCTGGAACACGATCACACCTACAACCGTTTCAAGACCGAAATCTGGCGGCCCAAGATGCTGGATCGCAACAACTTTGAGAACTGGACCGAGGCCGGTAGTAAACGCTATGGCGAATGGGTGCACGAGCGTGTCATTGAACTCCTGGAAACCGAGACAGAACCGCTCTTTGACGAGGCTATGTACAAAGAGTTGCACCGCATCTGTGAATTGGCCGACGCCCGTCACAAGGACGAAGAGCTAGATGTGAAGATGTTTAGCTAGGTAGTTTTGACATTTGCGCAGTCCCAGGTGTGCTTTTCGCTAATTGTTTCAGGGTTCTCAGGCGCAAAGCCTCAAATGTCAACACGGCTTAGTTAGTTCTTGGTGCGAAATGTAGAAAGGGGCATCCCTATGCCCCGTAGCTGAGGCATCCCCATGCCTCAGCTACGGGGTTTCGCGAAACTAATCAATAGTAGGCAAAGACAGTGGCCTGGAGTCAGGTTTTCAGGCTACTGTCTGCCGTCCGCCTTCCTATCTGACGAGGAAAGTCTTGGACGTAGATAACGTCTCCCACCATCCCCCAGAAGACAGTCCTATTCCAACTGAGGGCAGCACCTCGGCGGGCGCGGGTAGTCTGGTGTTGGGCATTGACACCGGAGGTACATACACTGATGGCGTGCTCATGGAATACCACTCGCGCCGGGTGCTGGCTTCGCATAAGAGCTTGACCACCAAGCGTGATTTCTCCATCGGTATCGAGCAGGTCATAGATGGCATCCACATCCCGGACCCCGCAGCAGTCAAGATGGTCTCCATCTCCACCACCTTGGCCACCAATGCCATCGCCGAAGGCAAAGGTAAGCGAGTTGTTTTGTTGCTCGTCGGCTATGACCCTGATCTGGTTACTTCGTTCAAAATGCAAGGTCGCTTCGCCACGCCGCATTACCACTACTTTGCCGGCGGCCACGACCTGTATGGTCGCGAGAAGGAGTCGCTTGACCTGCCGGCCATCCTGGCTAAGGTCAACCAGATCAAAGAACAGGTAGACGCCATCGCCGTGTCGAGTTATTTCAGCCCCCTAAATCCGGAGCACGAGAACCGGGTGTACCACGCTGTGTCCAGTATCTGTAAACTGCCTATCGTCCTTGGCCATCAGCTTTCGACCAAGTTGGGCTCAATTGAGCGAGCCACGACGGCCGCCCTCAACGCTTCTTTGCTGGCCATATTGCAGGATTTTATCATTGCCGTGCGGCGGGCGATGGAACGTCGTGAGATTGACGCGCCGCTCATGGTCGTGCGCGGCGACGGCACGCTGATGAGTGACGAATTTGCCGCCCGCACGCCGGTGGAGACGATTCATTCAGGTCCGGCAGCCAGCGCCATCGGCGGACGTTTCCTCTCTCACCTGGACGATGCCCTGGTTGTGGACATCGGCGGCACCACGACCGACATCGCACTCATCCAGTCGGGGCAGGTAACGGTGACCGAAGAAGGGGCCAGCGTGGGCGATTACAAGACGGCAGTAAAGGCCGCCAACTTGCTATCCATTCCTCTGGGCGGCGACAGCCACATCAGCCTGGGACGCGACAAGGAGCTCAGCATCGGTCCTGAGCGAGTGGTCCCCCTGGCATACCTGGCAGGTGAGCACCCTCAGGTACACAACCGTCTCAAAACTGTGTCGAGACGGACCTGGGCCCAGGCAACCCCTGAATGGCTGGAATACTGGTTCCTATTACGCGAACCGGATGAGAGTCTTTTGAAAACAGCACATCAGAACTCGTTGGTCGGTTTTTTGCGCGATGGGCCACAGCCTGTACCAGAGATACTCAAGCATCTGGACTTGCTCCACATATCTCAAGTCGACGCTCAAGAATTGCTGCGCCAGGAGATCATTGGCAAATCAGGTCTCACCCCGACCGACCTGCTTCACGTGGAGGGACACTACACCCCCTGGGATATCGAGGCCGCATCGTTGGCTCTGAATGCTTTCTGCCGTTTCCAATTTATGGAACCGGCCGAACTCCACCAGCGAGTCTGGTCACAGATGACCGAAGCCATGGTTTACGCTATTGTTGCATTTCTGAGCGGCAAGGTGCTGCCGTCACCTGGTTTGCCTGACGACAAGGATATAGGACGCTGGTTCTTCTACAACAGCCTTCATCCCACCCATCCCCAGTTAGAGACCTGCTTTCGGCTGCGACAACCCATCATTGGCATCGGCGCACCGGCAAGCATATTTTTGCGAGACGTAGCCGACGTGCTACACACCGACCTGATTCTGCCAGAACATCATCAGGTGGCCAACGCGGTGGGCGCTATCGCCGGCAGCGTGATGGTGACGGAGGAAATTCTGGTCTACCCGCGCCTGTCAAGTGAGGGATTGGAAGTGCTCGGCTACTACGTACAGACCAGCGACGAGCGACAGGAGTTCGAGGAAGCAGATGACGCACTGGCGCATGCACGCGAACTGGGCCAGGAACGTGCCCTGGGTGCCGCGCTCCGCTCGGGCGCCGACAACCCGGAGGTTATGATCGAAGAATCGGCTGATGGGCTGGATACATATCGCATCCGGGCCAAGGCTGTGGGAAATCCACGCTTGGCGGCTGGCTAATGCAGGATAGTGGCTGATGAAAAGAGGTGATTTCTATGGAGTTGGTGCGAGTTGATACCCAACACGCCTACGAACTGATCCGGGAAAAGATCACCACTCTTGAACTGAGTCCAGGTGCGGCCATCAATGACCAACGTCTGGCCGAGGATCTGGATATGGGCCTGGTGCCGGTGCGCGAGGCGCTTAAATTGCTGGCTCACGATGACCTGGTGATCATCACCCCCCGTCACGGCCTATACGTGGCTGATGTCAACGTTCCCGACCTGGAGCGTATCAGCGAAATGCGCCTTTCGTTGGAGTCGCTGTGTGCCCGGCTGGCTGCCCGGCGGGCCACCCCCGACGACCTGGTCGTGCTGGAAGCGCTAAGTCAGGAACAGTCCACCATCCCACCCGAGGACAGCCAACGGCTTTTTGATTTCGATCACAGATTCCACCAGGCTATTGCCCGGGCGGCGCACAACAAATACCTGGCACGTACTCTGGATCAACTCTTCGGTTTGTCACAGCGACTATGGTACCTGGCCTTGCCACACATAGAGTTCTTGCCTGGCGCCGTCGAAAAGCACCTGGAGTTGGTTGAGGCCATCAAGGCCAGAGACGCCGATCGGGCTGAACAGGTCATGAGCAGTCACGTACGAGACTTTTACGACAAGGTGCGAGAAGTTTTGGCAGCAGGCGAGAAGACGAACTCACCCTCAGTTAAAGGATAATCATGCCCAGAGTCACAGTAGTCTATGGAGAGAAGAGTGTAACACTTGAGGCAGCAGTTGATAGTATTTTGGGAGATGCCATCGCTGCTACTGAGTTACCGCTAGAGCAGCCCTGTGCCGGACGCGGCACTTGCGGTCAGTGTAAAGTCCTTGCAGAGGCAGGCTTAGCCCCGCCTGACGAGGTGGAGGTGGCGAATCTTACTCCCGGTGAGTTGGCGGTCGGAAACCGTTTGGCCTGTCGCGCCCGGGTGCAAGATGACGTTAAGGTCACCCTGGCACCTATCGTCGTCTATTCGAACAAGATCTTCCGGGCCAGCACCCGCTATAAGCGGGGCGACATGCCGTTGGGGTTGGCGATTGATCTGGGCTCCACCACAGTGGCCGCCTTTTTGACCACGCTGGACGACGGCCAGGTGTGCGCCGGAGCGGCCGGCCTCAATCAGCAGACGGTGTTTGGCGCAGACGTTATCTCGCGGGTGGCGGCGGCTATTGATGATGCGGCTGACGCCGAGCGGCTGCATAAGTTGGCGCTGGCCTCCATCAACCAGGCAGTTGATTCCCTTAAGCTGTCGCCTCGCGTCCGCCAGCGGGTGGAGCGGGCTACGGTGGTGGGCAACGTGGCCATGCACCACCTGTTGGCCCGCCTGCCGCTGGATACGCTGGCAGAATTACCCTTCCAACCACATAACAAGGATGCCATCCAGGATGCCAAGCACCTGATGGGCGGCATCTTCCCTGACAGCAGCCGAGTTTCGTTGCCCCCTTTGATCGGCGGCTTCGTCGGCTCCGACGCGCTGGCTTGCCTGGCCTACTTTGGGTTTGACGATCCACCGGGCCCCATGGCGGCCATCGACCTGGGCACCAACGGCGAAGTGATGATCACCGACGGTCAGCGTATCGTGACCGGCTCGACGGCGGCTGGTCCTGCCTTCGAAGGGGTAAACATCTCGTGTGGCACACGCGCGGTGGACGGAGCCATTGTCCGCGTTCGGCTCGATGGGGGTGAATTGGTTTTCGACACCATCGGCGACGAGCCGCCGGTCGGCCTGACGGGATCTGGGCTGCTTAGCGTGATCTACGAACTTCGGCAAGCGGGCGTCATCGAGGCCGGCGGGCGTATCACATCCCGTCCGCCCGTGTTTGCCGATCGGATAAGGGAAGACTCTCTCGGAGCGCGTCTTATCCCCTTGACATCTGACGGACACCTATCACTCTCCCAATGGGACGTGCGCGAGCTGCAAAAGGCCAAGGGTGCCATCCGCGCCGCAGTGGACATCTTGCTGGCAGAGCTTGATTTGAAACCATCCGACCTGGAACGAGTCATCCTCACCGGTTCTTTTGGCGGGCAGATCGAGATAGATGCCGTATTGGCGCTGGGCATGATCCCGCCGGTGCGACGCGAAGTGACGGAGACCATCCCCAATGGGGCTGGTCTGGGCGCAGCCATGTTCCTGTCCGACGAAGGCTTTGCCCTGGGTGAGAAACTGGCCGCCCACGCCGAGCAAATCGATCTGGACTTGGACCCTGACTTTAACATGCGATACGTCAACGCCATGGCACTTACCCCGGACGGATCAGGCTGATGCAAGCGTGAGTGAACAAGATGACTCCAAAGGCATTGGCCTGCTCCTGGTAGTGCTGGCAACGGCGTGTTGGTCCAGCTCGGGCCTTTTCATCAACTTGGTGGTGAGAGGCAGCGGTATTTCGCCCTGGGGCCTTGCTTTCTGGCGCGACCTGGGCACCTTCACCTGCCTGCTGGCGGGTATGCTGCTGCTCGGCTCTCGCGAGCGATTGCGGGTGAAACGACGCGATCTGCCCTGGCTGGCTGCTATGGGCGCTGTCAGCATCGGTTTATTCCACGTGACGTGGAATATGGCGGTGCTGATCAACGGCGTGGCGGTAGCCACAGTCATTCAGTCCAACGCGCCAGTGTTTGTCACGGTTATGGCCTGGCTGTTGTGGCGGGAGCCCCTGATCCGACGCAAGCTGATTGCCATCGTCCTGGCCTTTATTGGCACGGTTCTCATCTCACGCCTCAACGGCCTGGGAGCGAGACAAATCACTCTGTTTGGGCTGTTGATCGCCCTGGGGGCAGCCTTCGCTTACGGCGGTCTCAGCCTGTTCGGCAAGAAGTTGATCGGTGATTACGGCCCGTGGACGATTCTCCTCTACGCCTTTGGATTCGGCGCCCTGATTCTGCTCCCCTTCCAGATCCGGGTCGTTATCCCCCGTCCCCTTTCAACACAAATTATGGGTTA
>Ga0180438_10008501_pt1 | contig 13039 bp, 14 predicted proteins | sample SS_ome_12_FD_132455 | JGI IMG/M metagenome (GOLD analysis project Ga0180438, IMG submission 132455) | Hypersaline lake sediment archaeal communities from the Salton Sea, California, USA - SS_3_D_2 metaG | ecosystem: Environmental > Aquatic > Non-marine Saline and Alkaline > Hypersaline >...
CCTCCACAGATCCTTACTATGATAAACAATTCTCCCAATGCTTGAGCAACGAGCGACAAACCAAAAATTGCAAACATCAGATACATAATATCACCGGCAACAATACCTATAATTACACCTAAAGCAGGTCGAAATCCAGATGCGAGGGATCTTGCAACCGTAGCAAAAACACCGGGTCCTGGGCTTGCTGCCAAAATCAGCATAGCCACTGACAGACTTAATAGCGAAATCAAACTCATTTTCCCCTCTTATTTTTTAGCACCGACCAATGAGCGACCAGAATTAATTCCGTTATATTGAGCAATTATGAAAAAGATTTATGATATTATATTTCAATCCGCCGTAGGCAGACAGGGGTTTGATCCTGGTTTTTTCTCTATTATATTCTTTCAATGAGTCAAGAGCAGATCTAACCCTTTTTTTTTAAAGATCAACAAGCTCTTTTTCTATTCTTTGATATATTTCGTCTATGTCTTCTTGAATCTTAATTGTTTTACTCAAGGCAGTCACAATGCGGCAATAGCGCAGGGCATCGTCCATGATTCTGCCTTTACGGTCTTTCAGATATTTATATAAGACCTGGTATCCGCCAATATGATAGTTCCAAACTTCCGGCGCTATGCCTTCAAAATATTTATCGTTATTGATGCAAATGCGTTGTTCATCTTCTTTGTAGGTAATCTTTTCAACTCGGTCATTATCCCCACTGCCCTGGTATTTGGCGACGGGCGGATCGAGTACCAGACTTTTGAGCAGATGTAAGTCAACCAGTTCTTTACCCAGATCACCCATTTGTTTGAACAGGTTATAATTAGCGGTAAGCGGAACACGGGGAAAATCAATCTTTAAAAACTCGGCGTAGGTTTCGCGGTAGATGTTACTATAAAACACACTGTAGATGTAATAAAGAATTTTCTCTGGTGAGGGTTTTTTGCCAAAAACTTTTGTTAATTTTTCAAACAGTGCTGGTGGGATATTTGGCTCTTTTTCGGTTTGATGCTGGTTGAATAGGCCTTTTTTGTTTTTGTCGGGATACAAATATAATGGGAAAAGTAATTCCCCTCCACGATAGTATAAATTAAAGTCAATTATATTTTCCGAAACAAAAATAAGATTCCATGAATGTCCAAGACCAACAACTTGCCCTGCTCTTCCAATAGTCAAGCCAATATTGTCTTCCAGCATGTGGCGCATGACTTCAAGGCGCATACGCTCAATCAGTGCTTGATGATAAAATATATATCGTCTATCAAAAGGGCGATATAATATTTCTTTAATATTAGTAGCGATATCACTAATACTTATTACAGTTTTTCGGGCGCCCTGAATTTTCCAATTTGATTTATCTTTTAAATTAAAAGTGTATGCAATAATTTCATCTGGTATTGAAAGATTCTTGAATTGAAGTATTCTATTTTTTAATTCATTCTTATTAAAACTGATTACAAAATCGTCTCTTGAAGTAACAATCCCAACGCTGTTTACAGGAAATATTTCATTAATTTTTTTCCATTTCAGGTATTGTTTTATTTTTTCCGTATCTCTTCTTACTAGAAAATAATAAGGGCTTTGCGGCTGTATCTTTATGTAATTTTCCTTTATGAAATCATTCTTATCCAGCCAATCATATTTTTCTTCGCGCAAACCATATAAATCAGAATGGAATATCTGTGATATTTTTTGTTTTTTATTTCTCACAAAAAGGGCAATAGCCACGCCCTGCCGAATATCAAAAACATTTTCGTCTTTTCCACCTTCGGGTGTAGTTTCTTTTTTCAGGCTGTTGCCGTGCAGATCGAGAATATAAATCTCATCAAAGGTTTTCGTCAAACTCTGGCGCATACCGCGAAAGGTAGGGTTATCCAGATAACTGTGATTGGTTATCATCCCTACAATGCCGTAACCAGATCTTTGGATCTTCCACTGGGCAAATCGCAGAAATTTAACATAATCATCCTGTAACCATTTCGGGTTTTTCTCGCCAAGCGGTTGGCCATCCACTTTGTAATAACTCTGCATGCCGTCAATATCTTCTTTGAGTAGCCGTTCTGTCCAATCATTAATGTTTGCAGAAATTCCACTGTAAGGCGGATTGCCGAGAACCACCAGTACAGGCTGTTCTTTTTTAACTTTTCCTGCAAAATAGCTTTCTTCGCTTAATGAACTCAATCCCGGAATAGCAACCTGTTCAATTTCCTCAATTTCCAGCGTATTGGTCAGGTAAAGTTTAAAGCGTTCTTTATCAGCCATCTTATAACCGAGTTCATCAAAAATGAATCCCATCTTCAAATGACCAATAGCATAAGGCGCCATCATCAGTTCAAAGGCGTAAAAGTCTTCAAGAATGTGTTCGCCGATCCAGTGCTGCAAACCGCCTTCGCCATATTTTTTCTTAAATTCATTGGCTGCCAGACGAATGGCTTCCGCAGGAAAGGTTAATGTGCCGCCTGCCGGATCAAGGAGTTTTACATCTTCGCTGGCGAGACCGTCCACCAAATCAAAATGGGTTTTTAAAATGGAATGAATGGCCCGGGCGATATAACTGACCACGGCTTCGGGTGTGTAATAAACGCCGCGTCGTTCACGGATCGTGGGGTCGTAAGTTGCCAGAAACGTTTCATAAAAATGAATGATCGGGTCTCTGCCTTTTCCGGTGCGGTGATATTCATGCAATATTTTATTAGCATCAGTTGCATTTAATATTTCGGCAATATCATCGACAATGATTTGAAGGGATTCGGGCGGTTCTTCTAGAGAGATAAAACGGAATACGTCGCGTAAGATGCCGATTGTATGGGGAATATAGTCAAAAGCCAGTCTGCGGTTAAATTCGCCTTCGGCTCTGGTTCGGGCGGCAAATAATCCGTAGGTGATGGTTTGAGCATAAAGATCAGCGAATTGTTTTTCGGTTAATGTTCTAATCAGATATTTTTTAAAGGCTTCAAAAAAACCGATAATTTGTTTATGACCTTTGCTGCTGTTTTCCTCCATTTCAACGGCAATCACTTCATCGCGCAAGAAACGAGTGCGTTTGGCCAGTTCAATAGCCAGTGAACGTGCTGTTTGCACTTTGGGCAGAGAGAAAGAAAAGAACAGATCAAAAAGTTCTGTGAATTTTTCAATATTTTCTAAAGGCGGGGGTGTTTGTAATTTCTTGGCGATTACAAGACGTCCAATCATTGCCTGGGTGATATACTGGCCGTCACGGTATAGCCGAAATTCATAAAAATTAGTAAGGATGACATTGGGGAATGTCGAACAATATCGCTCCAATTGTTCGGTCTCTTCGATGTAGTCAAGATTTGTGACCGAAGGATCTTTGGCTTCAATGTAACCGGTAATATGATTTTTCCCGTCCCAAACACGAAAGTCAGGGTTTCCCGCTTCAGTTTTTTTGGGAAGAATAGTTACATCGATTTTCTTGATCTTATTAATGTCTGCATACTGTTTAATTAAATCATCGAGATGCTTGTAATAACTTTCTTCCCGGGCGTCGCCACGTTTAGAGGTGTCGGTGAGGTTTTTAAGATATTGTTCTAATAACTCTTTCACCAATAAGATCCATTCATGACTGAATTTTCAAATTTTACAGATCACTACTTTATACCACATAACATTTATATATAATGCAATATGGAAAGAATAACAATGTAAGCCACAAATTCTTTTAAAAATTACGAGTCAAAACCACATCTAAATCCCTGTTATAAATAAGTCAAGAGCAGATTTGACCCCTTTCTCGGAGCGAAGCGGAGTAAAAATCCAGTGCAGTGATTTGTTAACCATAACCTATTTCATTTTTTTTCAATCTTCACATTGAGGAATGAACCTTTACCGTTATGGTTTTCTATAAATTTCATACAATCGGTAACTTCTAATGTTACAGTTGTGGCATGAAATACAGATAATACCTTTTCCTGGAATTCTTGATCTTCCTCTAATGTAATGATATTTAATCCTTTTTCCCTCGCAATACTTAATCCGATTGGTCTACCATGCGTTTTGTGTATTGAATTATCACCAAGCCAATTAGCAATAGCTTCTCCTTTTTGTTGCTCTTTTGGGATATCTTTAAACATATAAGTATTAAGCCATTCAGTTACTTTTTCTTTAGCTAAAGCTATTGTGTTATTACAAATTGTTAAGAAACCTGGAGGATATGCTTGTATCTTGCTGACCCATAAAGGTGCAGTTTTGGGATTTTGAGCCACTTCTTGTTTGGCTTTTTCAAAATCGTCAAGAATTGTTTGAGCCGGTGCAGAAAAGTGACCACTTTGGGTAGGAAAAGTGATTTGAGGATCGATGGGACCAATTGATGAGTGTTTACCCATAATTATTGAATCACAAGCACAGGCAATCATTGTAGCTGCAGACATTGCATTTTGAGGAACAATGGCTCGAATATCATGGTACTTAGACCGCAAATATTGAACAATTTGATCTGCGGCTTCAAGAGACCCGCCTGGGCTATGGAGGATTAAATCTAACTTATCGCCTGAAAGGCCGTGAAGCGCCGACATGAATCCTTGTACATCCTCATTAGTTATTGACATCAAAAATGGTGGTAATTGCGGCATTTTCTTTGACGTAAATGCACTTGCATAAATAATTGTATCTCTTTTTGTGTACTTATGAAGCTCTTTAACATACTGACGTCTTACGTTATCTTGTGCTGCTCCTTTTAATGCTAGTATATCTTTTTGTATCTCGTCTTTAGTCGGCATCAAAAGCCCCCTTATGTGAAATTTTAATTTGAGGAGATTCGACTATGGACTGTGCTGAGATAGTGATTTCAATAGCTTCTTTGACATCTTGAGGTATTTGTCTCTCCATTAGCTTAAGCAAATCATCTCTTTCTTTTTCGTAATCTCGTTCTTCTGTATTATTCATATTTCCTCCACTCAAATATGGCTAACATTTACATATAAGGCAATTTTGCCTGATATCCTGATATTGAATCTGTCAAAAAATCAAAAGAGTCAAGAGCAGATCTGACCCTTTTTTTTGGTATTGTTAAGTGGTGCCTTTGCGCCACTCGTTGAAGTATATTATCTTGCCGGTCTTCTGTTCGATAAGGGCAAATGGGTTTTGATTTTCCCTCACACATCGGTTAAGCATCGCCCGTGCCTCAGGGAGAGAACGATAACCACAATAATGAAGATATCGTCCGACAAGTCTCAGATCAGAGTCAAATAACCCGAGGTCTACTGCTGCGCGCCTGCACGCGGTGTCCCTGCAAACAAGCGTCCCAAAGGTTTTTTCTGAGACTTGCTTCCCTGACTTCGTTAGTTCTTCCATTCTGTCTCTTAGCAACTTAACGTCAAAAATCAGCCGGCGCTGAAAGCGATCAGGTGGATTGTTTTGTTATGACTGTGGCTCATCATTGCTCAATCGCTCCACAAACTCTTTTTCAAGACTCTGGCCGAGCCCGACTATCTCATCGAATAAGGTCGAGAAATACTCTTCCGTAACAAAGAACACCAAGGATAGACTTTGCTCTTTATTCTGTACATCAAAATGCATAAGGCGTGCAACATCCACCTTCCTTAGACTAACTGTCTCTTGCATGGGTTCGGCGATAAAGAGATCACCTCCTAAGATGACGACCGGAAGGCAAAGACGCAGTCGATGATAGTCATCTGTTAACGCATTTATATAAATAGCTTGATCTCTGCAATATGAGATAATTTTCTCCAAATCATCATAGAAATCATCTGGGTGCCATGCCATCCATTCAGGTTCGTTAGCCCCCTTCTTCGGTTTAAAGGAACAGTATTGCGTATAGATCTTGTGGTCACTGGTGAAAAAATCAAAGAAAGGGTTATCCAGATCGTCTACAAACAGACCAGTCCTACCTTCATGGAGCGATTCCCATGTATCAAGCCCGGGAGAGAATGGCAGTTCTGTCATTAACACTATGGGATATGGATTATTCTTTGCTTCGCACACGAAATTCGTTGACACAAATACTTTGAGTTTCGCAGCCGGCCTCTTGTGATCCCGATCCCACAGCTCGGCAATGAGATCAATTTCCCGGCTTTTTCCTGTTTTTGGGTCAGGGATGCGTTGGTTTGGTTCGACGAAATAGTTTTTTTGGGCAAGTCTCCTTATTATTCGAGATTCCATCATGTAACCAGACCGCATTAATGCCTCTGTCATCATTGTCTCGATTGATTTTATGTTTTTCGTTTTCTTGATCATAATAATAAATGATTGGAATTGGGTCCGTTATATTGAGCAAAGCGATATTATTTAAATAAGTCAAGAGCAGATCTGAGCCCTTTGTTTAGTAGAAAATGAGACCATTTTATTTGGCCACATCATATTTTGATCTGTTTGCCTCATACCACTCCAAATAGCTTTTTGCACCCATAATGTTCTTGTTAATATGGGCCTCTTCGTTCATTAGCATACAGGCTCGATTCAGCGCTGCAATGCTTCCGTCTGTCTTGATTACATGATATAGGAAGTCAAGGCGTTTTTTTATGGGAAATCTTTTTTGAGCCCAAATCCGACTCAAAATATTAGGTTTGTATCTATTATCATAGGTATCCATTTCAGGGTGAGGATACATTTTCAGCAAAAAATCCCAACTCTTTGTGTTCCAATCAAAGTTATACTGCATAGAAGCATCTTGTCTAATTTGCCAAGATAACCTTGGATCATCGGTGATGATGAATACCGTCTTAATCGCCATTTCATGAAATGGATCATCATTTGGTACTTTCATTAATTGATCGAAAGCATGTCTATCATCATTAGTCGCCTTGAGAACCAGAAGATTGAAATCCATTAATTTTGTTAGCTCATCAATCGATTTTTGAGCCTTAGAAACAAGTTGCTCAGCATTTTCAGCATGAGATATTGCTTGTGTAGAAAGATCGTTTATAGCGTTAATTTCTTTAAGAGCCTGTTTAGCTTTTGTCTCAATGTGGGTAATTGTTAGCTGCTGTTGATTGACATTCAATTGAACATTTTCTAAATTTTTAGACACAGTTAAAGCTGTTTCTTCGGCTCCACGTGCTCTTTCGAGCGCTTGATTTGCGGCAATATGCTCCTTTCTAGCCTCTCCAAGTTGCTGGAAAGCAATTATCATCATAATTAATGCAATTAAGAGACCGATATGATCAATATGTAAGTGATTAAGGTACCAGCGCTTATTTCTTCCACAATGCAAACAGACGGATGCCTCAGCAGGCATAGGTGAGGCACAATAACGGCAGAGCTGTTTATCCAGTTTTTGAAGTGTTTCATTTGTGGTAATTTGCTCATCGAGAGATTGCTTTTTTTCCATTGCTTTTCGACTGCCCTCCAACATTTACACATAAGGCAATTTTGCCTGATATCCTGATATTGAATCTGTCAAAAAATCAAAAGAGTCAAGAGCAGATCTGACTCCTCTACCGTCTTTCAAGTTTTTTTACTCTTTCCTCTAAATTGTTTACCCTATGTAATAAATTAGCCAGTGCTCTCTCAAGGTCTTCAGTGCTTTTCTTAGCAATGAAAGCGAAATCAGGCAAAGAAGCTGCTCTTAGGAAAGGGATACCCTCTTTTTCATCAACGAATTTGTATTTTGCTCCAAGTAATTTTAAAGTACTTCCAGACACAGGATATACGGCCCTTGCCTTCCTATCAGGACCAATAACCCCAAGAGGTACTAAAACATCTACCCCTCCATTAGGTGCCATAGCCCATTCTTTAACTTTTATAGGTTTAGTATAATATTGCTGAGCGGGAGATTTATTATTTACTAAAAGAAACAATAAAATCAATGACATAAGAGTTACAATTTTCCATTTCATTTTAAACCTCATTTGGAAAAGACAATAGGGTTAATGTTTTCATCCCATTTCATATTGTGATAGAAGATGACGTTTCCTTTAATGCTTTCGCGACCTTTCAAACCTTCGATAGAAAGGATAACGTAATCTTGATTATCACCTCCTTCGCTCACTTTATACAGATACTTATATTTTTGATGTATGTCGATGTTTTCAATTTTTGCATTTTTCGGTATATTTAACTGAATCTTTTTTTTGTCTACCGAACGATAGCCAGTATTCTTAATTTCAAAATTACAGATAACTTTGTATTTAGAGTCCACCTTAACGGAATTAAAGCTCAAAGGAATTCCTTTTAAAGCACCAACAATTATAAATTCATAAACTAAAAGGCCTACTATGGTTACAATTACAGGCCGTATCCATTCAACAGCCTCATCCTTAAATTTTCCCATGACATGACACTCCTATAGATCGGAATCAAGAGGTCGGTGGTAAGATCTCGTCTGAAAGGTTGTCTTAAACATTATTTTTTTTCATAACCTTGCTTACAGGCAACGCAATGCCATTCGTATTTGTATTCTTGAAGTCGAACCAGCTTCTTATCAATGTCATAGCATCGCTGGCAGAAAGGGCCTGTCTTCCCTTCGTCTTCAAGTAACCAATAAACAGTTTTCTCAAACTTGAGCTGTCCTTTAATTCTCAGCTCTTCTTCAAGAGACCGGACTCGTTGGCGAAGAGAGGAATTTTCATCTTTGAGCTCGATGATAGCCTCTCGAAGCTCCATAATTTTTTCTTGTGCCTCGACTGTTGCCCCTTTTTTGATTAAATCAACGATGTCTTTATATGTGGGCAATGACATAAACGATTATCCTCTCCACTCCTCCAGGCGGATGATTTTTCTGTCCGGGCGGTGGGTATTCCAGAGCCGGAGGGCATTGGTTTTGATGATTTTTAGAAGGGCTAGGTCCTCCAGGTGCCATCTGGGGATCCGGCGCCTCTTTTCGGCTTCATAGAGTTTGGCCAATGTCCAGAGCCAGGGAAGGGCCACAAGGCCGCTGATCTTTCTTTTGTATTTTTTCAGGAAACGGAGTAACGGGCTGGGTTTTTTGTCGGGTGTGGTGTGGATTGCAAGGAGCTGAGCCTGTACGTGCCTTGCCTGTTCGATGGGAGTCGAGTGATTGGTGGTATTTGTTATATTGTTTGTGAGATAGCTACAACTTGCTGTAATGAGCAAAAGAGTAACGAACAGGCCGCCATAGATACGATGTTTTTTCATAAGCGGGCCTTTGAAGTTTGTTGGATTGTGATACGTATTTTTATTTATAATTCGGCAACTGCCTTTGTCAATGTTTTTATAGTTTTTTCAAGAATTTCCTTCTTCCTTTTATCCTTCCTGATATTTCTCTCCCTCATAGCTTCGTTGAGCTGGTTGAAAAATATAAGAACCTTTTACACCTATTTTTTCAGCAAATTCTGACTGAGTCAAATCATAATCATTTCTGATTCGCGTGATATTCTTACCTATTAACAAATTAATATCTTTTTTACTGTCCGGGTCACATTTTTACTTGATAAATATAACTCGGTTATAAATATCCTATATGTCGAATTCAGCTACAATAAAGGTATGATCTGATGGCCTCTCTAATTTTCTTGAAGCAACATCAATCCATATCTTTTTTGATTTTTCTGCCAGGCTTGGTGTGGCCCAGATATGATCCACCCTCCACCCAAGGCCGCGGCGCACCGCATAAGGAATTCTGTAGTCCCAGAAGGTATAGGCCTTTTCATCAGGGTGGTGCATGCGAAAGACATCAACAAATCCCCATGCCTTAACACGTGAGAGAGCTTTGTGCTCATCAGGATGAAACCCGATACTCCCCAAAAGGCCCTTGGGGTCATATACATCGATTGGTTCCGGAGCCACATTAAAATCCCCCACCCATACAAGAGGCTCTACCGATTGAAAGTGACGTGAAAAATAACCATGAAGACGTTGAAACCACTTGAGTTTATACGCAAATTTCTCTGAATCGGGTGCGGTTCCCTGAGGCACATAGGTATTTATAATGGGTATATCCTTGATATAGGCAGTTATCATTCGTGGCTCTTCTGTTTCATCTCCATCGCCAAATCCAAAGGATACCTTTCCTGGTGGTCTTCTGCTCAGTATAGCAACCCCATTATAGGACTTTTGTCCCCAAAAGGTGCAGTGATAGTCTAAATCCTCAAAGACCTCTCTTGGAAAATCCTTATCCTGCACCTTTGTCTCTTGGATACATAATACATCCGGCTCCTCACTTTTTAACCATTGCGTAATAATAGAAATTCTGGCCCGTATCCCATTGGTGTTAAAGCTGGCAATTTTCATCTTTGTAAATAGTATTCAAATATCATAATAAAAAGGTGATCGTATACCATGTCTCTTTATCATCACTATAAGGGGAAACTATATATTTTGAAAATATTTTTTTTTGACAATCTTTGACTAACTCGTAAAAAGTCTTTTGCGAGCGATTTTGGCCACTTTAGGAAAAAGATTCATAAAATGCTGAGCGTTAAAAATTCCAAACTATTTGAGGCTTTTAGGCCGAGTTTTTGGAATTTAGCGAAGCATTTAATGAATCCCAAAATGGGCATCATGAGCGAGTAAAAGGACTTTTTACGAAACTATCATCTTTATTAGAATACTGAAAAGTTTTTCTTTTCAGCAACTACCGAGTTTTCTACCATTTTTCTTTAGTGATTAAGCCGGTAAGCGTATTCTGCACAATCATGAAATCTTAGTGAAGATGAGATTTCACTTGACAACAGCCCGCCATTAATTAAGCATAATGACATTTATTTTTAATCAACACATACAAACACAATAACCTCGCTCCAGCTTCTTTACGGGGCTCATAACCACCGAGGGCTTTAAACGGAAACTCACCGCCATCCTCAGTGCGAATGTTGAGGGCTACAGCCTTCTCACGGGTGAGGATGAGGAAGCAATTATCCGCATTGTAAAGATACCGGGAGATGAAAAATTCCCACAAGAGATCCAGGTAATGATGAGGAGATCATAATGAACGAATCCAGAACTACGGCCCGTTTGTTTGAATTGATCAAAAGAATGTCTGAAGACGAGCAGCTGGCCCTCTTGAAAGAGTTGGAAGAGAGGTTCTCTAAAGGCAGAAGAAAACATAAAAGGGAACCGTTCTTCATGGTTGCTGATTACTCTACCGAGGATCATGTCTACAGGGACTACATCCAAAACGTAAGCGCTAGTGGGGTGTTTATCGAAACCCATATGCCATTCACTTCTGGACAGGAGGTTTCACTGGCCTTTCCACTGCCCAACTACCAAAAATATATCAAGATTATCGGCGAAGTTGCCAGGGTCACCCCCCAGGGGATCGGCGTGGTGTTCAAGATGGTTAACCAGGAGCAGGAGACGATGGTTAAATCCCTCTTAGAATGGTTGACCAGTACCAAGTGAGAGAACCCATAGGCCTCCAAATAAGCTATTGCTGTGGAGATATACTACTCTGAGGTTTTGGAAAGAACTTCTTCCTTCTTTTTTCTAAGGATGATGTTGTCTTTCCTTTTTGACACTGTAAATCTATCTCCTTCCTTGTAACCAAATTTCTCTAACAACAGTGTCTTGCCGAGAAGAATCGTTCCTCTCTTGGTGATGCGCACAGTTTTTTTCTTCTGAATATCCCTTTCTGTTAAAATATCCTTAATCTTTCCAGCCTCGACCAATGCATCGTAATACATCCTTTTTAAAGAAGCTCCTGTTTGAATACCGAGTTCCTTCATTATCTCCTTATCAGGGATACCTTTCTTGACCATCTCAATTAATTTTTTCGCCTCTTCTTTCAATGTTTTCTCCTCCTTTCTAAAAGTGGTCCCCCTCTTTTACATGTTATTTTTTTACACTACACGTATGGTGCTCTAAAGCCTGCGTATGGGAGAAGCCACTATGAATCGTACCTGCGATATACTGGATGATAGGGGTGCCATGGATACCACCAGAGATACCATGGATAATAGGGGTATGGCATATACTTTTGCGGCTGTTCCTTCTCCCAGAGATGAATGTCTTTGACCACGAGATAGGGGCAGCGGTAGTCAATCTCCCCCAACCTAATCATCTCCTCGCCCTTCACAACCCCGACAATGGTAACCTTTCTTCCCTTTTGATAGATTTCGCTGTCCAGAAATCCCTTCCAGTGCGCCAGGAAGCGCCCCCCAGATCTATCAAGCTTTATGGGTTTGCCCCTACGATTTATCTCGGTCTGATAGACTTCTAAGAGCGTCCCGGTATTTTTGTTCACCGTCTTGACAATAACCCCTCCCAAAAGGACCACCTTTTCTCGATAGGCCTGTGGAGCCTTCTGTAATTCAGCAAAGGTAACCTCCGTGTTTACCTTTTGGAGGATGTCTTCTGACATAACATGGGCACAGCCGCATACAAAGACAACGGTTGCTATGAAAAAAGTGAGTCTTGCCATCACACCACCGTGGACTTCTAACGCCAGATCCCTATCCCCACACCAAAATGCACCCGTGGCCCTGTTCCAGAGCTCTCTTCTAACGGCCAAAGATAAAGTTCTTTTTTCTCAACCACAGGATAGCCATACTCTATATTACCCAGAGGACGCACCTCCCTTCCCGTAACTGATCCTACCACGGTGATTTTCCTCCCGTGGCGATAAATGGCCGGGTCGAGAAAGCCGAGGGTATAAATGATAAACCTACCTCGTGAGACATCCTCAGCTATCGGCTTTTTTTGAAAGCCGAGAGGGCGTTGAAGGACAACAATGAGAGTTCTGTCAGAAAAATTTTGTGTCTCAATGATAGTGCCGCCCAGAAGCACAATTTTCCCCTTATGAGCTTCGGGATTCTCTAACAGCTGCTCAAAGATAAGAGTTTTATCAACCTCACGTAATGCCCCCTGAGAAATCACCGAAGCACACCCTGAAAGCAGAAAAGGACTTGCTAGAGCGATGCATACAAAAAGGATATAATATCGCTGCGTTTTCATACGTGTATTTCCCTTCTTAATTTTCTTCGGTTCCCTTACATTTTCCTGTTTTCTCTAAGACCCGCAGACACGCGTACATCTCTCCTTATTTATGGGAAAATCATCGTGGCAGCAAGTTCTATCAGGAGTTGGAGAGTGTTCTGTTTGAGGTTTTCTGCATGCGAGTTAACCTACACAGGCTCAAATGACTGAGGAAAAATGATTTAATGCTACGAAATTATAA
>Ga0180438_10008503_pt1 | contig 13033 bp, 10 predicted proteins | sample SS_ome_12_FD_132455 | JGI IMG/M metagenome (GOLD analysis project Ga0180438, IMG submission 132455) | Hypersaline lake sediment archaeal communities from the Salton Sea, California, USA - SS_3_D_2 metaG | ecosystem: Environmental > Aquatic > Non-marine Saline and Alkaline > Hypersaline >...
GATTCCCGTTATACAACGCAAGCCCGCGGTGAGAGTACGGGCTATGATGTTGTGGAATATGTCAAAAAGGTGCCCGGTATCGCTGATACGGTCCGAGCCTGCCGCCTGGAACGGCTGGGGTTTGAATCCCAGTATATGATCCATGCCACCCACACGGACCTTACCGACCGGCTCGAGGAGACAGAGCTGGTTCCACTGGACGAGGAGATTCGTTCGGCGAGGATACTCAAGGAGGCATCGGAGATTCGCGCCATGAGAAGGGCGATTGCCATTGCGGAAGAGGCCCTCCTCGGCAATCTCCACCTCATCAAACCTGGAATCTCTGAAAGAGATGTGGCCCTTGAGATTGAATTCGAGATGAGGCGCCTCGGCGCAGAATCCATTGCCTTTGACACCATCATCGCATCGGGCTCGAGGGGAGCTCTGCCCCATGGAAAGGCGAGTGACAAGATACTTGCAAAAGGAGACATGGTCGTCATCGATTTCGGTGCTCGCTTTCATGGGTACCATTCTGACCAAACCTGTACCGTCTGTCTGGGCCGTCCTACCCCGGAGCAGAAGAAGGTTTATGCCATTGTGAAGGAGGCCCACGATCGCGCGATCGACTCGATCAGGGTGGGGGTACCGTTTCGGGATATCGACCGCAAGGCGCGTCAGTGGATCGACCAAAAGGGGTACGGTCCTCGATTCGGCCATGGCCTGGGCCACGGGGTCGGTCTTGCCGTTCATGAAGAACCGCGGATCAGTCCTGACAGCTCCGGCGTGGCCGAAAAGGGAATGGTATTTACTGTTGAGCCAGGGATTTATATTCCGGAGGCATGGGGTGTTCGGATCGAGGACATGGTGCTGGTGGGACAGGGGGGGGGCGAGATTTTGACCCAGATAGACAAGGATCTCAAAGTTCTGTAAAACAAAGCACACGGCTGTCACCATCGTTTTCCTGATGGCAGGCCGGTGTCTCAGATCATTGAGGAAGGAGACGTCATGCCGACCATTTACGATTTCCGGAAGGGTTTGAAGATTGAAATCAGCGGTGAGCCTTTCGTCATCGTGGATTACGAGCATGTGAAGCCCGGAAAGGGGGGCGCTTTCGCCCGAGCACGAATCAAGAGTCTCACCACCGGAAACGTTCGAGAGCTCACATTTCGCGCCTCTGATCGGATAGACGGTGCTGATGTGGAAGAACGGCAGATGCAGTACCTCTATCATGACGGGGAGCGATTCTGTTTCATGGACAGTGAGACCTTTGAACAGTTCTTTCTCACGGCGGATCAGATTGGCGCGAGCCAGGATTTTCTCGCGGAAAACGTGGACATCCTGGTTCTTTATCATAACAAAAAACCGATCGGGATTGAGTTGCCTATCTTTGTCGAACTCACCATCACGGATACCCAACCCGGTGTTCGGGGTGACACGGCATCAGGGGGAACAAAACCGGCAGTTCTCGAGACGGGTGCGACGGTTCAGGTTCCTCTGTTTCTCAACGAGGGCGATATCATCAAAATCGACACCCGAACCGGTGGGTACATTGAGAGAGTGAAGGGGTAAGGGGGGGCAGCCGGGCAAATCCAAACAAGCTTCGCATTCACAGGCTTACAGGGATTCGCCATATCAAACCCGGTTGACGCAAATCAGATCAGTCTTGACCCAATTGGTTTTTTCGCCTATCTTATAATGACCAGTTATGGAGTCGCTGTGATGCGGGCGTAGCTCAGTCGGTAGAGCATCAGCTTCCCAAGCTGAGGGTCGCGGGTTCGAGTCCCGTTGCCCGCTTTCAGGAAAAGAAAACGCGTCATTGAGGAAACCCGGGCCCTTTTTCTCATACGAGAAAGGTGACGTCAAGACATCCACCGGCAGGTGGCTTTTTTTTTGGCGGCTCCCGCGGCGAGACGGACCGAGGCATAACCATGTCGGAAAATTCGAAAGCCAATGCGAAAGTCATTCTGGGCCTTGCGCTCGTCCACTTTATCGGCGACTTCTACATCTCCTTTGTCAGCCCCCTGTTTCCTGTTTTTGTCGAGGCATTCTCACTGACCCTGGCACAGGTTGGACTGATTGCCGGGGTGAGTCGCTTCTTGGCCTTTATCGTCCAACCTTCGGCAGGATATATCGCCGATCACTACCGAACACGCTTTTTTGTCCTCGGCGGCCCTCTCTTGGCCATCGTATTTATTCCTCTCGTCGGCGTGGCTCCATCTTTCCTGGCGCTGCTTATCTTTGTCTCTCTGGGATCGATCGGTTCTTCCCTGTTTCACCCCACCTGCGCGGGTATGGTCTCGGACTACGCGGGTCGACATCTGGGTTTTTCCATGTCGCTCTTCAACCTGGGCGGAACAGTGGCTTTTGCACTGGGCCCCCTCTTTATCACTCGCATTGTGGAATCATACGGCCTTCGAGTGTCCCCGTTCACCATGATTCTGGGCCTTGCCGTGATGGTCCTCCTCATTAAAATTGTCCCCCTTCCCCAGGGAGAGGGACTCAAAGACCTTGGCTTTATCGAGTCCTTGAAACAGGTTTTGGGCCACGTCTGGAAACCCATTCTCATCATATGGCTCGTGATGGTTCTGAGATCCTTTGTCGGTCAATCTTTCTGGACCTTTATGCCCGTTCTGTTCGCAGCGGAAGGCTTTTCTCTGGCATCCATCGGGCTTATCGTCTCCCTTCTGACGATGGCCGGGGCCGCCAGCGGACTCCTGGCCGGCCACGTATCAGACAAAATCGGTTATAAGCCGATTTTTTATCTCACCCATGCCCTGACAACACCCTGTCTGCTGATGCTCCTCTACCTCCCGGGTCGGTGGGTCTATCTCAGTGCTTTTTTGGCTGGTTTTTTTGTCATGGCCACACTACCCCTGGGGGTTGCCATGGCCCAGGAATTGGTTCCCACCGGGCGATCCATGGTTTCCAGCCTCATGATGGGTCTTGCTTTTGGTGTCGGAGGAATGATGACCCCTCTCACCGGACAATTGGCAGACCTTTATTCGATCCGGGCCGTGCTCAGCGTCATTGCCTTTATCCCCCTTCCGACCATCGGGGTCATCGCCCTGCTTCCGAGTCGAAAACCTGGACCCCCTGCGGTCATGGGATAGCCGGGTCCCTCCGCCCAGGACCGTCCGCGTGTCGCTCCCCCTCTAAAATCCCAACGCTTCTCCCACAATGATGACAAGGATATCCGAAGCAGCAGGCTTTTTGAGAACTTCAACGGCGACTCGACAGATTCTGTCCGGAGCGTTGCAATCGGAGCATGCACCTGTTTCGGCACAAGGCGTCTTTCGTCCGAGCCGTCTCGCATTCAGGGGGGCGGCTTCCTGCCACGCTCGTTTTCGCGCTTCCGTCATGTCCCCGGCGATCTTGTTCACGCCGCAGACAATGATGGTCCTTTTGGGACCAAAGACCATGGCTGCCACTCGGTTCCCGGTGCCGTCGATACTGTAGAGATGGCCCTCTTCGGTCACCGCATTGGCACTACACACGAAGACATCAGACGTGAAAATCCTTCGGCTTATTTCCTGCCGCTCATCCCACGTCACGCCCTCTCCAAAAGGATCAAGCAGATCGATTCCGCGTTTCCTCATGTGCGCGAAGAAACCGATCTGATCCAGTGTCATCGATCCGCCAACGCCCACCATTGATTCATCCGGAATCCTCTCTGAGATGGCTCGTGTTGCCGACTCACCGTCTGGGACAAAGAGGGTCTCGAAACCGTTTTTCTCCAGAGCCCTCACCGTTCGCTCCACCCGCTTGGTTTGAAACCAGTCACGGACCGGTCTTAATGCACTTGTGTTGTCTTGTTCCATCAGGATCACCTTCCTCTCTTGTCTTGCGCTGTCGAGACACGGGCGCCGACGCCGGCTCCCGTAAACCACAAAAGCTGCATCAGCGGAATCATCGATAAGGAGTTGAGATATCGCACACCCTTTCTGAAAAATCAATAGATCATCCCACATCTGAGGGGAGAATTTGCGATCTCTTTTTGATATCATGGAGCACAAGACCATGGCTGAGCACAGAACCAAACCAATCGAGGAATTCCTTTACCGGGATCTCCATCCCCAGGTTTTTATGGGAACGGCGAGTGATCGATATGCAGGATGGGTTGGCCAGATTTACTCATCCCATCGTTATGGAGGCAAGATATCGGCTCGTTCAAAAACGCTCGGTGGAAAAGTTTTCAGAGAGGAAGTCCTGCCGGTCGAGAGTGTTCAACAGTTCTTTGAGCATTTTTCGATTCTTGAAATGGATTTCACCTTCTACCGACCTCTTCTGGACAAGAATTCAGAGCCCACAACGAACTATCGGGTTCTCCAGACCTATCGAAAATACCTTCGAGCAAACGATCGGGTCATCCTGAAGGTCCCGCAACTCGTTTTTGCTCAAAAGGTGCGCAGAGGAAACACGTTTGTGGAGAATCCGGATTACCTGAACGCCGATATTTTCACCCGCCAGTTCTATGAGCCGGCCTGTGCAATCCTGGGTGACTGCATCAGTGGGTTCATTTTCGAGCAGGAGTACCAGCCAAAGAGAGAACGGACATCGTTAGATGAATACGCTGACATGGTGGACACATTCATCCGGAAGATTCCGCGGGATGACCGTTATCACATGGAGATCCGAACCGAATCCCTCCTGTCACCGGCCTATTTCCACGTTCTCGAAAAGCATGGTATCGGACAGGTTCTTTCCCACTGGACCTGGTTGCCTACGCTTCGAAAACAGTTTGCGAAGAATCATGGCAGGTTTCTCAATTCAGGGAGACAATGCGTCATCCGGCTGATGACTCCCCTGGGAATGCGATACGAAGAGGCTTATGCAAAAGCCTATCCCTTCAATCGAATGATCGAGGGCATGATGACCCCCGGGATGATCGAAGATACGGTTGAGTTGATGAACCGAGGAATCGAGCACGGGGTCGGCATGAATGTGGTCATTAACAACCGTGCAGGTGGAAACGCACCGATGATCGCTCGGAGAATATCGGAGAGGTTCCTTCAGCCTGATTGATCACACGTTTGACCCATGTCCCTCCTCATCCACCCTCCTCAAGAATGGCTTGGAAACTCTCGGCGCATAACGGGCAGATGGCATAAGGAGATCCCCGGTAGGTTCTGATCGTGTAAGCTCCAGGCTGATAACTGTCACTCCCGCACAGGGAACACGTGATTTGCCATACCCTTGGGACCACAAAGACATGGCGACATTTCGAACAGCGCACCCTGCGTGAGGATGCTCTGAAAAGGAGCTCATTGACGCTGTACCTGGTGTGGCACTGAAGACACTCGATAATCAAGGTTCACAACCCTGACGGTATGATCCGCTCAAGAACCTCAAGGGGCGATGCTAGTTTCTCGCCTCCACAAGGAGCTTTTCCCAGACCTGCTTTGCGCCTCGGTCCATCTCCTCCAGGAAGATACCTGCCCGAAAATGGGCTGGAATGGGTTCCTGGAAATTGATATCATACCAGACGACTTTCCCTGTCATCCTGATGTTTTCGCCCATGAGGTTCGTTTCGATCTCAACACCGAACCGGTCCTGCCCTCTCTTGGCCCTGATGATGTCACCGATCTGATCCCGCGTCGGGTTGGCCTCAATCAAGATCCCTTCCAACGAAATGTTCCCTACCCTGCCGGTGGTCCTGGTTCCTATTCCCTGGATGCCATTCATCTCCGCATTCCCCGAGGCCACCCCAAAAATCCGGAAGCTCACCGGAAAGGAGATTTCAAACCGCGGATATCGCCGCCTCTCATGGTCCTGTTCGGTCACCGAAACCATCACTCCTCAGACCATTATGGCATTTCTCGTTTGATCGGTCAACGGGGTGTCTGCAACACAGGGTTTCCAATCACCCTCTTTCTGTCAACCGTCTTCCTCAGGATCGGCGCCTCAGGGGGCGTGACATGGATACAGCTGGTCTCCGAGTGGTCCGAGAAGAAGAATAAAGAATGTTTCTGGGATCTTATTTCGGTCTGCGGGGGTGACGAAGAGCAGGCATCATGGGTGGGTTTTGACCGGCTCGAACGCGATGAGATACGCTGCCACGTCGATGTCCATCTCATTCGGGTCGAGGATTTCAACAATGGAGCGTTCATATGTCCCGGTTTTCCGGTCCGCCGAATTCAGATTCACCTCTTCACCGGACTGATAGGTCCGGTTTCTCGGTGCCAAAAGGCGAACCCAGGGGCGCTCTCCTGTTGTGTCCTCCTCGGTGGGGCGGCTCACAATCCCGAATTCCCCGGTGTCCAAACGACAGAGGGTCCCGACTGGAAGGATCCCGACACTCCTCAGAAAATATCTCGCCAAGACCGGATCAAAATCCTTGCCGCTTCTCTCCATGATCGCCTCGAGAAGCTGATCGGAGAAACATGGTAACATCCTCTTACCAGACGGTCTCGCAGCAAGATCATAAAAATCAGCAAGCGCAATGATACCAGCGACCAGAGAAGGTCTCCCCTTTCTTTCCTGTCCTGGAAACCCGGAGAGATCGTACCGAATATGATGTTCAAAGGCCCCCGCGATCAGACGGCTCATCGTGGCGAGGTTCACCCCCCTCATCCCTGTCATGATCCGGACGCCCTCGGCAGGGTGGGCCACAACTTCCCCCCATTCTTTCTGGGTCAGCCTCTGTTTCCCGGTGTCTTCCAGCCAGCCCAGGCGCGATTCCCCGATATCGTGGAGGAGAGCTGCCAGCCCCAGGTCATTCAGGAATCGATTCGAAAATCCGAGTCGATGCCCCAAGGCAATGGCATAGATCGCCACGTTGACAGCATGGTTTGCCAGAAAATCCTGGCTTGATTTGAAGGTTGCAAGGCGCATGAAGGTCGCCGCTGCTCTCCCATAACATGTCGTGATGGTTCGTATGACCCTGCTGGGGATGCTCGGGTCCAGGCGACCATTCCCTCGAGCTTGGAGAAATAACTCTCTCATCAGCGAGATTGCGTAGAAGTACACCTGTGTATGATGGACCTTCTTCCCATGAGAAAGACGTCGGTCTTCAACGTCTCCGTCCCGTCCCAACGCCTCCACGACGATCGACGCGATGGCCTCCTCTGCCAGAATTTTTTGGAGCCTCGTACTATCATGCAGCCCATCATCAGCCGTTTCCATGAGACGCCTGAGAAATATCTCAAGATCCTGAGGGTCGGGCACTTCAGAAAACTCAACCCTTCCGATTCTCCTCTTTTTGAGTTCAGAGAGAAGCGTATGATGCACCAGGTGTCCGGAGCGCATCTCGATCCGATGGCTGTTGAGGAAGAGGCGATCCTCACCGAGGTGAAGGCAAAGCCCCCCCTCCTTCTCCATGATTGCCTCGACCATCTTCCGAAGGGTGAAAATATCGTGCTGAACCGCTGCCTGGGACCTCATGGCGTTATAGAGCTTAAGCACCAGTTCGCTTCCGTTTTGAGAGATGAAGCTTTTTTGAATCGTCCGGTCTGGATTCACGACCTTTTTTCTCCCACTTTATCCAACACCGAAAGGCTCACCTCCCGGGCCATTTCGTCTCCGACCTTGATGGCCTCACGAAGAGCCAGAAGCGCCTCGGTCGTCCCAATCGCCCCGAGCGCTTCAGCAGCACTCCTTCGGATCGCATCGCTTCGGGTCTTTCCAAAGACGCTTTTTTTCAACACAATCCGAGAGAGAGCTGAAATGGCCTGGTTTGAACCCGTCAGACCAATCGCCTCGAGAAACAACCTGATTTCGCGGATCTCCCTTTTCTGAAAAGCCCTGGATGCGAGAATCTCCATGAGAGGACCAACGGCTGTCTCCCCTCCGACCCTGGCCAGCCGTAGGGCTGCCAGTCCTCTGGTCCTCCTGTCCTCATCATCGAGTTTGCCTTTCAGGTATTCGAGGACCTCGTCACGACTCGCCGTCATCGAGATGGCTTGCACGGCTTCACGTCTGACTCGTGAATCCGCGTGGCCCAGCGCCTTCTCCAGATAAGGAACACACTCGGTCTTTCTGGTTTGACCGAGGATGTACACGATGTTCCGAACCACATACCACCGATTGTCATCCAAGAAAGCACCGAACACTTCGATACTGTTACTGCCCAAAGCCGCAAGGGCATCACACATGATCCGTCTGGTCTTTGATCCCTCGAGTTCAGCAAGAAGTCTGCACAGATGAGGAACAGCATTCTTTTGAAGAAGTGACACATAGGTAGCCAGGTCACCCAGGCCATCCTTCCCTGCGCATCTCAAACCCTCTCCAATGGCTTTCACAGACCCTTCTGTTCCTGCTTCGAGGATTGCCTTTCTGAGTGCCTTTCTCTGCCATTCGGTTGTCGACGGGACACGAAGACAGCCGTAAAGCTTCTTAAGGACGCCCGCAGCTCTCCTGAAATCCCCTGTCTTGGTGGCATGACCGAGGAATTCAAGCATGAACGAGACGGTCTGATTGAACGATCTGGGTGACCTCTCCATGAGCAGGACCTGGCCCAATGTCTCCAGCGTTGAGAGGCCCCAGGCTTGTTTTGACTCCCGGACGATCTGGCTGCTGATCCGCTCGGTCTCCTCGGGTGCGACATGATAGAGTCGATTCAAGATCCTTAGCACCCTAGCCCTGAAAGCGTTGTCCTCGGACCGCTGGTTTCGGACATCGACTTCTGAACCTGGAAACCACTCCCGGGATATCTTCCCCTGGATCAAGGGTGGCATAGGGCGGTGCGGGTATCGTCGCCGCATATCGGCCAGATCCTGCGGAATGGGGAGGGGATGAGTCTCCAGATAGTTGTCCGAGGCCACACAGTCCACGTGCGGCAGGTTCTCGTCATCCTGCAGGCCAGCAACCAGAGCATGAATTCCGACACGCCCGTGTCCAGAATCCGCAAGTATCTCAAAAAAGCGCCCCAGCTCCCATTCGGAAATACCTGGATAGAAATGAAGTTCCTCAATCCCCATACGATGGAGCATGTGGGGGAGAGCCTCAGGATCGTGATCCTCATAGACCGTATGTCCCCTCCATCGAAAGACAAAGGGATCTGTATTGAAGACAAGATGTCCGCTGATCCTGAGAAATCTCTTTAATCTGTCGAGGAGTTCATTTTGACCACGTCTCAATGCCGGTCGATCACTGTCCGCGAGGCTGATCATGTCACGGAACACTCGCCCAAAGAGCACAGCCAGCTCGGAGGTCTCCTGCACCTGATCATCTGGTTCAGGGGCGGTTCCTTGGAGAGTGCCGGCCGTTACACCCGATGTGACGTGTTCCATGGATCCCTCTGCGCGCTTGGCAATCTGAACCGTGGAGTCCCTGTGTCCCTGGTCCTGACTCGAGGATTCTGCATGAGACGTGGCCTTGACCAATGGATCGGCCCATATGGGGCCGAGCAATTGCCGTGCCACCCGTGATGGCAAGAGCTCCTGGGGGGATTCCCCTTCCTTTCCGGGCGAACAAGGGGCTTTGCTTATTGTAGCCGAGGCGGCGCCGTGCTGGGATCGGACGTGAGGACGGGATCAACAGATCATGAGAGAAGGAAGGAGAAAAGCCCCGGGAATCCGTGACAGAACATCCAAGACCGATTTGTATCCCGCAGTTGCGAGGAACTCAACACCTTCATAGAAGCTGGACCGACGACGCTTTGAAGGTCAAATAGACCCGTGATCCCGCAGTCAGCCGCATCTCCCAGAGCGAACGCTTCGTAATTTCAACAATAAACGTCTCCCGAGAGCGCACCTTCAGAAAAACATCTCCGCCTTGATCGGTCACTTCCATGACAACCCCTTCGAAGTGGTTTCTGGCACTGGAGGAAACGGGTTCTTTTGAGACGATGATACTCCCTGGATCGATTGATACGTGGGTCGCATCGATCGGCTGAGCGCTTGGCGTAATCCAAATGGAGATCGCTTCTGTTTCAAAACAGGGGCCCTCCGCAGTGTCACGGATTCTTCCTGAGAAGAGATTGTGCATGGTTGAGGGTGCCAGCGACCCATCAAAGAGAGAAAACACTTTTCCCGTCAGACGGTAGGCTTGGGACAGATTATGGGTCGTCATGACAATCGTCGTTCCCCGCTCCTCGTTGATCCGTGAGATGATCGACTCAAATCGATGGATGTGCCGCGCATCCACGTTGGCGGTGGGTTCATCGAGAAAGAGAACCTCTGGATCGAGTACAAGGGCCCTCGCCAGGGCCACCAGCTGGGTCTCTCCCCCGGAAAGAGCTGTTGCGGACCTTTTTCCAAACCCATCGAGCCCCACCCGGGAAAGCGCTTCCGCGGCTCTGACTTCCGAGAGCCTTCTCGATACGCCTCGTGCCCGCAGACCATACGCCACATTCCCGCCGACAGACATGTGAAACATATAGGGATTCTGAAGCACCATGGTCATGCAGCGCCTGGCTTCAAGAACCGAATACTCGATATGACGGGCCATACGGCCTTGAAAATAAACGTCTCCTGTCGTTGGCTGAAGAAGCAGGCTGAGGATCGAGAGGAGGGTCGTCTTGCCGGACCCATTCGGCCCCACGACGCCATGGATCTTCCCCTGCTCAATCGAGAGGTGAGGCACATCCAGTACCGTCCTCTCGTCAAAGGCATGGGTCACGAGCTCCAGTTCCAGGATGTTCATCGTCCTTTATCGACCTCGACCTCGACCTCGGATCTGAAGGTAATGAAACAGGATATTCATCAGCAGGACCACCCCAAGCAAGAAAAACCCAAGAGCCAGGCCAAACCCAAACTCTCCCTTGCTCGTCTCAAGGGCGATGGCCGTTGTCATGGTTCGCGTGTGGAACCGAATGTTACCGCCAAGCATCATGGCCGAACCGACCTCGGAAACGGCTCGCCCGTATCCGGCAATAACGGCTGCCATGAGCGCAAACCTGGCCTCCATCAGAATGGTCCATGTGATCCGCCATCGTCCTGCTCCCAGGGTCCGTGCTGTCTGGATCGCTCTCGGGTCTACCCCCTGGACGGCGGCAACGGTGAGATTCGTTATGATCGGGAGGGAGAGAAAAAATTCGCCGATAATCACCGCTCCTGGCGAGAAAAGGAGGTTCATAAAACCGAGTGGGGCACTCCGTGACAGAAAAGCATAGCCGATGAGACCCACCACAACCGTCGGCATGGCCATGACGGTGTTGAGCACCGTGATCAGCGCCGATCTTCCCCGGAATCGTCGGGAACCGACCAAAAAACCGACAGGAACACCAAAAAAAACGGCAAGAATCGTGGCACTCAGAGAAAACCTGAGCGACCGAAGCACAATCGCGTAGACCTCTGGATCCAGAGAGGAAACCAAACGGAGAGACGTCTGGAGGGCCGTGACCAAATATTCCATGCGGATTCTTAGAAAAACGTTACAAAAAAAGTCTATTTATTACCATTAGTCACTTCAAATTCGTCATATGACGCAGATATAATCATAACGTATCCGATAATGCCGTGCAACGTAGCGGGGCCATCCCCTCATGGGTTGGAAGGAGGTGATCCGAGAGAGGGCATTTTCCAGTGCCAACGAATTAAAGTCATACCTTTGGATCGGAAAGAAAGGGGCGAAAGTGATGAGGAAGCTTTTTAGCATTGGACTTGTCATCGGGTTGCTTTGTAGCCTGGCCGTCGGCACCCATGCAGCGGATCAAAGGCTGGTCATTTCGAGCACGACCAGCACGGACAACACGGGTCTGTTCGGCGCGCTCAATCCACCCTTTGAGAAGATGTTGAATTGCCGGGTGGACGTTGTCGCCCAGGGAACGGGGAAGGCACTCAAGACGGGTGAGCGCGGCGACAGCGATGTCGTGTTCGTTCACTCACGGCCGGCCGAAGACAAATTTGTCGAACAAGGATTTGGCGTCAACCGCCGGGATGTGATGTACAACGACTTTGTCATCATTGGCCCGAAGGAAGACCCTGCCGGAATCAAGGGCACCGACGATGCTGCAGCCGCACTGACGAAAATCGCCACAACAAAAGCCGACTTCGTTTCTCGCGGGGATGATTCTGGGACCCACAAAAAGGAGAGAAGCCTGTGGAAGAAGGCCGGAATCGCGCCCCAGGGCCAGTGGTACATTGAAGCCGGACAGGGTATGGGTGCCGTTCTCCAGATTGCCAACGAAAAGCAGGCCTATACCATGTCGGACCGCGGCACCTATCTGGCCTATCAATCAAAAATCGATCTCCTTGTTCTGACAGAAGGAGATCCTCTTCTTTTTAACCCCTATGGGATCATGGCGGTGAACCCTGCAAAACATCCCCATGTCAACTATGTCCTCGCCATGGCTTACATCGGGTGGGTCACTTCACCTGAGGGGCAGAAAATCATACGGGAATTCGGCAAGGACAAGTTCGGCCAGGCTCTGTTCATACCGGTCGCCGTGCCATGAACGCCTTCCGGCTGTATTCGGACGTATGAGGGGGTGCGTTCAATCCTGCCCGGGCAGGCCATTCACATCGGAGGCCGGGGTTCGAGGAGCCCCGGCCGTTGGTGTGTGTGTTCGGTCGGATGCATGGCGCATCTCGATCAAGATCGTGAAAATGACACATCTCAGGACGGCTCCTAGACGCCAAAGATGACCTTCCCAGCGTCGACGAGGTTGTACCCCGGAAGGGAACCGCAGAGCCGTCTGATTTTGTCTGGATCGATGTAGCTCACAAACCCCTTGATGAGTTCCGTGGGCCAGAGCTCCTTGGAAATCACCAGATCAAACCGCTCTTCTTGCAGCGGTATGAAGTCGAGGGGGAAGAGATGGGTTACATACTCAATGCCGAGGCCGACATCGGCCTCTCCGAGAAAAACCCGAAGAGCTATATCCAGGTGGCTATTGGCGTCATCGGCAGCACCCAGGATCTCCTCCTCGGACACGCCTTCTTTCTCGATGTGATGTTCAAAAAGGAGCCTCGTGCCCGATCCCTTGTTTCTGTTCACGAATCTGGCCTTTTTCTTGGCAATATCTCGAAATCCCTTGATTCCCGCAGGATTCCCCTTCTTCACAATAAAGCCCTGATTCCTCTGCCAGAGATTCACCACCACATAGTCCTGGGATGGCAGATGCCGGCTCAGCCATGGCAGGTTGTATTCCCCGGTCGTCGTGTCCAGAATATGC
>Ga0180438_10008505_pt1 | contig 13031 bp, 10 predicted proteins | sample SS_ome_12_FD_132455 | JGI IMG/M metagenome (GOLD analysis project Ga0180438, IMG submission 132455) | Hypersaline lake sediment archaeal communities from the Salton Sea, California, USA - SS_3_D_2 metaG | ecosystem: Environmental > Aquatic > Non-marine Saline and Alkaline > Hypersaline >...
GATCTGTTCTATTTGATTGCGGTTCATCTTTGGATATAAAAAAAGTATTACGATATCTTAGAAAAAATAATATACCCTTTTCCTCATTTAAATATTTAGTCACTTCTCATCATCATTTTGATCATAATGGAGGTATGTATCTTCTTTATAAAAAACTCAAAAAGTACAACCCTGATGTGAAGATCTTAACAAATTCAATGACTATGGATTTGCTTAATAATTATGAAGAACATTTAAATAGAGCGAAGCGAACATACGGAGATCTAATCGGATCAATGAAACCTATTCAAGAAAATGCATTTAAATTAATAAAACCAAGTAAAAATTTCAGTTCTGATCTTAATGCGCTTGAAATTGTCGATACTTTTCATCGAGGTAATGAAGAAATCAAATTAGGAATTTTTCATGCCCCAGGCCATACTCCTGATCATCAATGCCCTTATTTGCTTAGGAATAATGAAATGGAGTTTATATTTTGGGGAGAAGCGGTTGGTACTATTTACCATGCAACCAAATTAGTTACAATGCCTACTTCAATGCCTACTTATTTTAACTATAATGAATTTATGAAAACTTTAACCAATCTCAAGAAGCTTGAACCCTTAAAAGCCGGATTTGGTCATTTTGGAGTTATTAACGGAAAGCAAAATGTTAAAGCGATTCTAAATGAACATGAAATGTTTCTGAAAAAGTTTAGAGCCGAAATTGTACAAGCTTATGAGGAAAAACCCGAAACTAAGTATGTATTGAAGAAATTATTTCCGTTATTAACTCCAAGAACTGATTTAAACATCGAAGGTAATTCCATTTTTAATGGCATCGCACTGGGTATAGTATATGGAATGATGATGGATTTAGGATATAGAAAAGGGTAAAACTTAAGGCTAATCAAGCCTAGTAGGACTTTTTTCTCATTATTGTGTATTACTTGATAATTCCCATTGTTTTCAATCCATCCAGAAACCATCTTACTTCAAATTGTAATCCATGAATCTTCTCAAGGGTATGAATTTTTGATTTCGGGATGAATTTTTCATGATATTTTAAAGCAATATACTCTATCGAGGGATTTTCATTATACCATTCAGTAATTGATTGTTTAGCATCCATATGAAAATCTTTTGTGTTTTCCACGATATTAGTAAGATCTTCACCACTCCATACTCCGAAATGAGCTAATGAGATAAAATCAATTTCATCTCTCATATTTTTTAACCTATTCAACGTCTTAAAATATTCAGATTCATCAAAATCAGGAGGTACAAATTCGGGCATAACAGTTTGATGATCAATTTTATCGATTATTGCATCTCCTACGAATATATTACGATTTTTTTTATCAAAAATGGCAATGGAATCTTGAGTATGACCAAAGAAATTTAACACTTCGAGTTCTAATCCATTTAAATCGATAATATCTCCTTCTTTTAAAGGAGTAACGTCTTCAATTGGATTCATATTGTATCCAAAATAGCTATTCATCGATTCTGGATTTTTTAGATTATGTATTGCTTTTTCTGAAGCCAATACTTCTATTGTATCCTCCTTCATTAAGCTCTTTAATTTTTCAACTCCTTGTACGTGATCAAAATGACTATGGGTCAAAACTATTTTATGTATTGGATAAAGGCCAAAGCCTTTCAATTTCTTTAAGATTTTTCTAGTAACTAAATCATCACCTACGTCTATCATCATTCGCTCTCCTTTATTTTCAATAACATAAAGCGAAAGTTGTCCTGGCAATCGAAAAACCAAGCCATCAATGAGATAAGAATTATCATTAAAGCTTCCTTCAGAATTTAAAAAAACCATGCTATATTCCCCTATTTTTTAATTCGTCTAATGACCAATAATATTTAAAATGATTGTCATATAATTTAAAAAGAGATTCATACTTCTATTATTATGATGACCAATTCTGCTGAAGAATTCGATGTGTGTATCGTAGGTGCTAGCATCGCCGGGAATTATTTGAGTTATTTATTATCGAAAACAGATTTGAACGTTGTAGTGGTAGAGGAACATAGAGACATTGGTTTACCCTTACAATGTGCAGGGATTATTTCCCAGAAAATTTCTAACTTGATCAATCTGCCTAATAATATTGTGAAACATCGAGTTCAAATCGCGAAATTAGAATCCCCCTCTGGAAAATTTGTTGAATTATCAGGGAATGAACATCCTTACATCATTGATCGAACCGCCTTAGACAAACATTTCTACATGCTCGCCCAATCTAATCCAAATGTGTCTTTTTATTTAGGTGAAAAGGTAAAATCGATTAAGATTCTTAAAAAGGACTTTCCTACATCAGTACTTATTAGTACTACTAAAGGAATGATTAAATGTAAAATGCTAATTGGCTGTGATGGTCCCACCTCGTTTGTTGGATCTTTCTTGAATGTAAAAAATAAATTATTATATGCCACCCAGATTCGAGTGAATGCTCAGTTTAACGAAAATAAAGCCATTTTGGTATTTAATCCTCGATGGAAGGAATTATTTGGTTGGATAGTTCCAGAAGGAAATAACATCTATAGAATTGGCATAGCTTCTTCAAAACAAATCAAAGAAAACTTTAATATTTTCTTAAAAATGCTCAATATTGATTACAAGGATAAGATAGATCAACAAGGAGGGCTGATTCCCTATGGAATGATGAATAAATGCGCCTTCAATAATATACTTTTACTTGGAGATGCAGCTGGACAAGTAAAGGCTACAACAGGCGGAGGGATTATAATGCTTATTACCGCAGCGAAAATTGCGAGTGAGTGTATACAAGAAGCTTTTAAAAAAAATACCTTTTCGCAACGATTTCTTAAAAAAAATTATGAACTCCCTTGTAGAGCATCAATTGGTGTCCAATTAAAAGTTCATTTTCTTATCAGGAAAATATTAGAATCGCTTAATGCAGATGAATTTGATATCTTTTTTGATATCATAAAAGGAAATCAAATCGAGAAGATAATCTCAATTTATGGAGATATGGATTTCCCGAGAGAATTAGCTATGAAGATCTTGAAAAATCCGAAAGTACTAAAATTTTTACTAAAATTTCTAATTCGAAGACCTCTCCTTTTATTGAAATTGCTCTCCATATTAATAAGAACTTAGAGTTCGTTATCTCTATTAATTAAAGACTTATAAAGTTAAAAGATGAGATATATATCTAAATAAAATTTCATGTGATGATCTAAAATGGAATGTCGCGAAAGAGTTTTAGCCGCCTTAAATTTGGAAGAACCCGATAGAGTGCCTTGTCATACCATATTAATTGATGCGAATAATGTAGATGAAATATTAGGAAAACCAGAACTTTCTGATTTCGACTTACTGGCGCAGATTAAGGAAAATAATCCCGATGGTTGGAGAGAAGAGTTAAGTAACTTAGTAGAAAGTGTAGAAACTTCTGTTTTCTCCCGATGTGTTGAAGCTGCTGCTACTATAGGTTTAGATGCAATGCAAGTTGGGATTATACCCCTCCGTTTTATCGATGTACCCGGAGATGATCGAGACTTAATGAAGGATATCTTCGGAAGAATTTGGGAAGCTCGTAATAATGAGGGTAATTTTAATCCTTATTATTTATATGGGACGACAGATTCCGTAGAAAAGTGGAAGGAAGTCAAGAGATATTTAGAAGGTCCAGCTTTAGATAAATATAAACCATTTGTAAAAAAATTCTATCGAAGGATAAATAAAAAACACAAAGACAAAATTTTTGTACTGGTGACTAATGATTTAGCCGGTGTGTTTGAGAGTGCTTCCCAAGGATTAGGGATGAAGTTTTTCGCGAAAATGCTTCATAAAAATCCTAAATTTATCAAAGAAGTGCATAATTCTATCGCACAATTTACGGCTGAACTATATAAAAGTTATATGGAGGCTGGAGCAGAGGTTTTTGTAGAATCTGGGGATCTTGCCTATAAAACAGGTCCCATGATGAGTCCTAAAAAATTTTATGAAGTTTTATTACCCGCATATAGAACTATCACAGATACAGTCCATGAAGGGGGAGGAAAAATAGTTCTCCATACTGATGGTCATATCACTCCCCTTTTAGATTTCATTATAGATTGTGGTTTTGACGGACTTCAATCATTAGAACCAACAGCAAATGTAAATTTAGCTGAAGTGAAAAAAAAGACTGCGGGTAAACTGTGTTTGATGGGAAATATTGATGTTGCTCATACTCTCGTTTATGGGACAAAAGAAGAAGTATATGATGCAGTAAAATATGCCATTAAAACGGCCGGTTTTGGGGGAGGTTTTATGGTAAGTGCTGCGAATATGCATCCTGCAGTAAAAGTCCCTAATCTTCGTTGGATGGTCGAAGCAACTAAAAAATTTGGGAAATACCCTATTTCTCTTTAAAAATATATATCTAATGTGAAAACAGAGTAATTATTATGGAGGAACCATAGAAAAGAAAGCGATCTCATTAAACAAAATATACCAGATAATCATAAAAACGATAACCACACTCGAGGAAATCACGCCAAACCATTTTACGCCTCTTGGGATACCTAAATCTTCATTTTTACGTTGTACAATTGCTCGAACCCCTGCAACTAAATATATCAAGGTTAAAATTATTGATACAAACCATAGAAACAAAATAAATAACGTAAGAGTATAGATTGGCTGACCTTCCCACAGTATTGAATTAATAAATTGCCAATAAGTAACTATTAGGTAAGTTGGGATTGAGCCATAAACTACAGCAGTAATAAATGATACAGCACTCCATAAAAATCCTTTTGCTGATGACATTTCACTTTAACCTTTCTTAAGTTATTCTAATTCTTTAATCTTTAACTCTTATTAATTATATTTTCAATACTTTATAAGATTTCTAGCTATAGATTATGGAGACAAAATGTAAAAAAAAATAAAAAATAAAAAAAAGTCAATTTATTAAAAAAATCTACCTAAAAAGGACAGACCGCTTTGAGGTGGGGACATTGTAATGATTAGGAAAGTTATTAATATCGCACTAATCACCGTTCCAGCAACTATATTTCCTGTTTTTTTATACAAAAACATCGACACAGCAGAATTCAGAGTGAAAGCTACCAAGGAAATGGGAATAAAATTCCCAAAGTAAAAATAACTTCCAGTAATTACTCCCAGAATTAGGAGAAATACAAAGAAATAGAAGAACGGAAATATAAATCCAAGAAACACTACTTTTAGATCATCTATAAGCCTATCTTTTAGCTTATTTTGCAGATAAAGTTGTGTTATCATAGAATAGACGAGGTTGATGAAGAACATTATAACAAAGAAGATCGGTATCGTCCACACTTTTATCAATGAAGGAAGGAGTGCTAGATAGTTTAAACCTATTGATAAGTAGGCAACTAAGTATAGTATCGTCGCTAAGATAAAACCTAATAATAATTCTCTTAAGAAAGTTCCTTTACCTTTGAATGTATTTTTAAAGATCTTCTTAATTGAATAGCTAGTTTTTTTACTTAATCGCCATAATAAGATTAGAAAGCTAAAAGTTTGACCAAAAAGTAATGTTACTACAAATCCAGCAATAGCAAGAGGTAAAATTAGCAGAACTGGAAAAAATATTAAGATCCCAGGGATTGCAAGCAGTAAGGAATATAGTATCATTTGCATTGATAGCTTTCCAAGAGAAATTTCTGGACTTTCTATACTAAACATCTCAATTTTTTCTTCTTCCTCTCTTTCATTCTTTGATAGTAGTAGAAGTTTAGAAAGTGGATCCACTATTAAGAAGAAAAAGCCAATCCCGCCGGTAATTTGGATAAACAAAATAACTGCACGAAGATTTCCATAAAAGTTTTCATCTAGCACTTCAATAGAGAAAGCATTTATCGCCCAATCTCGTGCTACTCGGATAAAGTCTGCATCCCAAGCAACCTTTAAATGATTGCTATCATCATCTAAATAGATCATCGTAGCATTACCTTGGATAAAAGAACCATAAATTTTATTGGCGCTAACATCCGCTACAGGGAGGCCTACACGGATGGAAACACTATCTTTTTGGTCACTTAATTCCACAGCTTCATCAAATAACGCCTGTATCATTAATACATGAAGAGGTTCAGTTGTATTTCCCGTTCTAAGAGTTGGATCGAGCCATGTACCTATTCCAATAAAGCATTTAAACGATGTATCATTCTGTATTACTCCTTGTCCTAATCCTCCCATACTATAACCAATATATCCTAAAGAATTCATATCAATATCTCCTCGAGAGCTTAGATAGGTTCTAATCGCAAGAATATCCTTATACATTCCATCACTATCACCGTCTGAACTCTGTCCATGTCCCCTAAAATCAAAAGGGACGGCAACGAACCCAGCTGCGGCTAACTCTATAGCATACCCTTTAACCATTTCCTTATTGACCATTGATCCGTGACCAATAATGAAAGCAGACCTATTTATACCCTCATTCTGGGGCTCAAATACGTTGAATGAGATTAAAACCCCATCTTCAGTGGTTGCTGTCAATCCATAGGTACTTTTCACGCTAAATGGTGTTATAAACATAAAAATTGTTCCAATTAGAAATAGTCCGAAAAAGATAAAGGTTAAAATTATTCTTTTTTTTGATAGATTAAGTTTCTTCATAATCTATTATTGCAACCTTATTTTATAAAAGATTAAGTTTTAATCCCAATTACTTCCCCTTATAACATAATTTTTTATTAATAAAAGCTTTTTATCGTTCAAAATATTTTTAAAATCAAATATTTTCAAAATCTAATTATAATAAAACTTGTAATATAAAGGACAATGGAACAAAAAATATTCAAGCGATGGTATGTTGTAATTGGTGCAATTCTTATTCAGCTCGCTCTTGGATCGCTTTATTCCTGGGGTACAATGACTCAGTTCATTAGCAATGGGGCCTATCTTCTTGAAACGACTGAAGTTACCATTTATATTTTTGGAATTGCTTTAGCAGCATTTGCTATTACGATGATATTTGCAGGGAGATTACAACAAAAATATGGACCAATGAAGATTACAATTTTAGGTGCAATATTTATCGGAACTGGCACTTTCTTATCCGCAGCGATGACTTCTTTTACCGGTTTCTTTATTACTTATGGTATTCTTTATGGAATGGGTATAGGATTTGCATATGTATGTCCCATTGCGACAGCAGCGAAATGGTATCCTGATAAAAAAGGATTTATCTCGGGTATAGCCGTTGCTGGTTTCGGTGCTGGATCCTTTCTTTTCAATTATTTAATCAGAGCATTTGCACTTATTAATATCCCCATCATGTTTATCCTTTTAGGGATCATCTATCTTGCTTTTCTTTTAATCGGAGCATTAACTATGAGAAATCCTCCAGAAGGATGGATACCTGTAGGATATATTCAACCGTCACCGAAAAAAGATACTTCTAGTGGTATAATCGAATTTGAACGAGGAGAAATGATCAGAACGAAACAATTTTGGTTACTATGGTTAGCCTATATTTTAGGTTGTATGCCCGGACTATTAGTGATTGGGACCTATTCTTCATTTGCAAAAAGTGATCCTACCTTTAATATATTTGCAATTGCATCGCTACCAGAAGTGTTTGTATTTGTTGGGAGTATAGCCGCATTATTTAATGGGTTAGGTCGTATTTTTTGGGGTAAAATTGCTGATATATTAACTTATAAAATTGCAATGCTAATGATGTTTACACTACAAGGAATTTCTTTATTCTTATATTTTACAACGAATATCAATTTTATCTATTATCTCGTCTTAACTTGTGTAATTTTGCTTTGCTTTGGTGGAAATCTTAGTTTATTCCCAACTGGAACAGCTGATCTTTTTGGAAATCGACATTTAGGGGAAAATTATGGTGTAGTATTTACTGCATATGGAATTGCTGGATTTGTGCAAGCAATTGCAACTAATCAGTTAGTATTAGCATTTGGTGGTTATCTGCAGCTATATTTAGTAGTTGGATTTTTTACTGTTGGAGCGGCTCTCTTAATTTACTTATTGAAACCACCGAAAAAGTAAAATCAAAAATTTAACCTAATAAACTCTTCTCTCTTTTTTTTATTTTTTACTTAAATGGAGGCTTTATTTTCAATAAATGCCTTAAGTAGTTCTATTGTGTAATAAATGTCATCTAATTTTAATAATGAAGTAGGAGAGTGAATATATCTGCATGGAACTGATACCACTGTACTTTTAACCCCTTCTCGAGTGAGCTGGATTTTACCCGCATTAGTCTTACCATACATCGGCTTTTTTATTTGATATGGAATGTTATTAATTTTTGCATTTTCTATGATTCTTTTGTTTAAATATGGAGAGCAAAGAATCGATTTATCTGCAACACTGATTGCTGGTCCCTTCCCAATAAATGCAGGTATTTTTGATAGTTTTATATTTGGTACATCTGCGGCTGTTGTATTCTCAACAGCGATGGCCATTGTCGGATCTAATTTATAAGCTCCAGTTACAGTGCCAATTCTGTCAAACTCCTCTTGGACTGCAAAATTGAAAAGATAGGTTTCCTTTTGACTATTATTATTCTTCAATGCTCTTAGTAAATGGATCAAGACATTACATCCCGTTCGATCATCAAAAGCTTTACCGCGTACCATATTATTTGGTAAATCTAAGAAGGGTGATACTAAAGTACCTACAGTCCCTACTGTGATATTTGAAGCTTGTACTTCTTCTTTCGAATTCAAACCAATATCAATATACATCTGATCAATACTTACGATTTTCTTGCGTTCACTAGGAGAACTCAAATGAGGAGGACTTGAACCAATGATCCCGTGAAAGTTTTTTCCAGAATCCGTTGAGATAACTACCGACTGCCCAAGTAGAATACGTATATCCCATCCTCCTACGGGTACGAATCGCAAAAATCCTTTCTGATCTATATGAGAAACCATAAACCCTATTTCATCAGTATGGGCATCAAATAATATCCTATCATTTTCTTTATCACTTTTTATAACAGCCAAAATATTACCTAAAGGATCCTTCCAAGCTTTATCTGCTAAGGCTTCCTTTTCGATAATAGATAAGATAAAGTCACCAACTTCATCTTCATGTCCAGAAACTCCAATCATATCGGATAATTCTTTTTGTAATGCTTTTATTCCGTCAAGATCCATAATTTCACCAAAAACTAAAGAAAGAAAAGCTTTTTAATTTTCAATATAATTTTAGAATATTTAAAATAGTTAAATAGCTTTGTTTTAATCTAACTTAAATTATCTTATGAACCTATAGATAAAATGTATTCGATAATTCACGCTCTAATTTCTGCACTTGTTGGGATATTATTAGCAATAATATATTTTATAAATTATCGAGGGACACCTGTGAACGTATGGAAACCAAAAGTCGCCTGGGTTCGAGCATTTATATATTTTTCTCTCTGCAATTTTATTTTTGCAATATCAGGTACATTAGATACACTCTTATCTCAACCTATTGTGTTCATTGAACAACTTACAAATCCTTTTTGGATCCTATATCTAATTGTTTGTTTGATCTATATTTTCTTCGCATATTGGATTCTTTGGTCTAGGATGACCCTTACTTTCGATCGTCAATATTATTTGCTTGTAGAAATCCTTTTTGGTATTATATGGGGTATCAGTACAGGGGGTTTACTTCTTTCTTTATATCATTTATGGTCACTTATTGATTTGGCATCATGGATTACTTATCTCCTAAGCTATCTCTCTTTAGGGATATGCCAGTACTTTACGCATGATTATTTTTGGGATGTTTATGTGAGTCCCGAGCATGATACCCCAAAATCTATTTTTATAAAAACTTTCCTATGTCATATTCCAAATGTCGCATTAACCTTAGGTTTTCTTATTATCTGGGAGAATTACGCGATCTTTATTCTTTTTTTCATTCTTGCGTTAACAGCTGCGACTATTTTTCAAAAGTTTCCCGCTCCTTGGGTTAAAGGCGAGTTTCATGCACCAATGGTTAAGAAAGGTATTTTAGGTTTTTATAGAGGGGCAGGTTATACGAATAAATCTCAAAATTCACCATAATACCCATTTTAAGGTATAATTTAAAAAATATGAGAAAAAAGATTCTTAATCTGAATAAAATACTAATTAAAATTATTTAGTTCGTTTTTTTAATTCATTAATTGCTTTTTCTGCTAAGACAATCGCATCAGTATAACGTGATTTATGTTTTCTAACTTCTGCTTCTAATTCTATAGTTCTATTTTGTAAATCTAATATTAATTCGCTAGATTCCTCATTGGATTGTGGCATTGATTCAGGATTTTCTATACTTTCTTTTAAATAGTTATACTTTTCCTTCCAAACCTTTAGTTCGGTTTGTAAATCTTCCACGTCATCATCATAGGTAAAGCTATCTGTTGATAATTCCTCACCATCTTTTCCTTCAGTTACCACAAGTCGCTCTTTCAACATTTCGATCTCCTCTTCGAGTTCTTTGATTTTAATTCTCAATTCTGCAATTTCATCTAAATATTCAGCAGAAGTTTTAGGTGCGGTTATCTCTTCAAAAATAGTTTTACCTGTCTCTAATTCATTAGCAGATTTGTCTCCAAGTATCCTCTGCTTCCTCTTTTGTTGTTCTTCAATTGTTTGTTGGGGTAGAAAGTCAAGGGGATTGAATCCTATGCCTCCATGTTGAGTCTGTCTCTCTCGAATCTTTACGAATAACGGAATTCCTACAACAGCTTCTCCACATATAATGCACTCACCTTTATCTAATCCTGAAATATCTTTTTTATTGTCCCGGCTTAGATCCTCCGCACTTGATATAGTTACATCAATATCACGTACATCAGTTAGGTTATGGACTATCCAAGAACCTGCTTGAGCACGAATAGTAGTATCTAAAAGTTGAGGTCTTTGAGTACCAATTACAATATTTGCTCCGAACTTCCGCCCTTCTTGAGAGAAAAGTTTAACCGTTTCGCATGTTTCAGTCCTCTTTTTACCGGCAAAAAGATGTGCTTCGTCTAAGAAGAGATAAAATGGAGGAACTCTCCTTCCAGTACTTGCTTGGTATAGTTTTTTAAGTAATTTACCTGCAATCATTTCCTGAACGCTTAGTTCCATCCCACGCATATTAACAATAGTACACAAATTAGGTGCAACTAAATCTTTAGCATCTAAGGAAAATAAATATTCAATATCTACGTCTCCTCCTTTATTTATTTTAAGATCGGCAAATTCAATTATTTTTTCCACGAATTCACTTTGATTATTTTCTGAATCATCTGGCTCTCCAGCAGCTACTTTTAATGAGCCATATTCTCCATGTCGATCTAATATAACGATGGGAATTCCTTTTCTCATAAATTCCTCGCATAGAACACCCATAGTATATGATTTTCCAGAACCACTTTTTCCTGTAATGAAAATTCGCCCAAAATTCTTTACAAGCAAATGCACATCAAACGGATAGCCAATTAACTTTCCTAACGACACTGATTCTTCTGGAGGATTGTGAATCCCTAACAATTTCTCGATCTGTTCGCCCGTTGCTTTGTAGACTTCAGAGCCTACTTCAAATGGTCGTTTGGGGCGCTCTCCTAAAACAATCAAATCAGCTACCATTCCTGAGGAATCACTGTACATATCACTGATGCTAAGAACATAATGTGGTCTTGTCCCATCATCCTTCTTTTCTCCATAGATGGTTAAGTATGTGTTTCTTAATACTGTCGGATCACTAATTTGCATAGTAACTTCGTACGCAGTAGTCTTTCCCATCAATCTACCGACGGGACTGTCTTTCCCTTTCGATCCGCCTTTTTCTTCATCTGACATTAGTTTTCACATATATTGATTATTACTTTTTTAGTATTATATGGAAATACACATATATTAATAATTCCAACTATGCTAACCAATTAAAAAAGCATATATAAATCTTGCTACGACCAGTTTTAATTTCATAAATTACTATTACATAATTTTAAATTATAGGGGATTTTTATGAAGAAAATTATAACTAGGCTTCTCTATGACCTGATTGAAGATAAATATAGAAAGAAAATTGAAAGTATAAGATTTCTGATAGATAGTTTATGATTTCTGATAGATAATATTCTTTTTAACCATTATTATTGGTTTATAGGATTGCTTGGCTCGTCTTAATCCTTCGATACCTAAATCTTGTTCCCGGTTAACATATAGAGCTTCTTTACAGCAATTTTTTAAGAACATATTATTAATTGCTTGATAAGCGCCGTCAAACTCGAGATGAGCTTTTTCAATATGAATTACTAAGGTGTTTTCGTTTAAAAATTCGCCAAATGTATATGCAACACATTTTTCATTGACACATAATATCCCTCCAGAATAACCTAGTGTACTAAAGTTATTCAAAGCTTCATAGATTGCTTCTTGTTCTGCTTCTAAACTCTCATCTTCAGTGCAAGCTCGGACCTCACACCATTCTAATTGAAGTTCTTTACATTTCTCAATAAGGTCTTGGGTTAATATTTGGAAATCGTAATCATAATTTTCTAAAAATTTTTGGAGCCATCTCCTATTTTGCCGATATTTATTCCCTGCTAAATTTAAGATCTCTTCCCTGTCATATACATAATCCCAGTTATTTCGATCCTCAACATAAGCTAAACTTAAATCACCAAACCTCTTATTATCAATTAGATTTACATATATGCTCTCAGGAACTCTATGAACCTCTAAATTACCGATCTCTTGAAAAAGATCGAGAATTATTTGATCAGGATGAGGACCAATTGGTGGATAAAAATATAGATAATCCTTTGAGTCAGATTGAATTGGTTCTCGTCTTGTTTTTAAATAATCGTAGGAAAATAAGAGTAAATGTTCCTTGTATTCAAAATATAAAAAATTATAATAATTTCTCCACATAAAAAGATTCGTAAAGGTAAATTCTGAATTTTCAGGAGAATATTTCTGGAAATAAGAATCAAATAAATCTTTATCGGTAATTTCTATTTTCTTTGCGCTACTTAATTCCATGAATATAGAAGAATATTAAAATCTATAAAATAATTTCTA
>Ga0180438_10008506_pt1 | contig 13030 bp, 15 predicted proteins | sample SS_ome_12_FD_132455 | JGI IMG/M metagenome (GOLD analysis project Ga0180438, IMG submission 132455) | Hypersaline lake sediment archaeal communities from the Salton Sea, California, USA - SS_3_D_2 metaG | ecosystem: Environmental > Aquatic > Non-marine Saline and Alkaline > Hypersaline >...
CTTGTTAAACCTAATATACTTTGTTCTGCTGTTGATGCTGTTAATATAGCACTATTAGAAGTTGATGATGATAAACCGCCTACTGGAGTTAATCCATTGATACTATTGACCCATAGTGCTTGCAATTTGTTTCCAATAAATGGATGACCTATTTGATTATTAGCAAATGGAAATATGATATCTACACCAGATTGTAGATTTAACGGTTTAAAGAATATATTCTCAGTAGGTGCTATAAAAATATTATCAGTTGGTCCATCTCTGCTATTCCTTAAAAAATAACCATTATTATTATTTTCTATTCTTCCGTTATCGTCTATATTAATATTTGATACATTATTAATATCATTACTATTCATAATTAAAGGAACAAAACAATCAACATCTGTATCACATATAAACATTCGATTTGGAGTAGCACTTGTTCCTACTTTAAAACGGATACACTGCGAAGGATTATTACACCTAAATATAACATCTTGAGTGCTTGCTGTTGCTGAAAACAAATTACCAATCATATATAACGAATTAACACTGGAGCCATTTATTCTAAATACATTGCTTATTTCTGAATTGCCATCATTAACCATATTAACATCTGATACATTATTAATATTTCCATTATTCATATCAAAAGCAGTTGGTGAAAATGCTGGAACAAAGGACCCACCTCCTTGAGAGAATGTTATAAATGTTCCGTCTAATATCATACTTTGATTGCCGCCATCCGCGACAAAATTTATACTTTTACCAGTGTCTGAAAACACACTGACACCTGTCGATGGATTTGGATTAATTGTTATTTCATCAACTGTAGAACCCTTTAGTTGTAATGAGGATGAAGATGAAACGGTGGGTGTATTAGTTATAATATTTCCATTCATATTAATAGGTTCTCTTACATCTATTTCTGATGATGTTATAACCATTCTAGTGTTAGATGATGTTTGACAAATTATACCATCACCATCTAATGCGTTAATAATTAAAGGGTCTCGTGCAGCTACTGTGATACCATCGTCACTATATAAAACCATATCTTGACCGGTATTGCCTTCAATTCTAGTAACATTTATAATATCATTATTATTCATATCAATATTTTTTTCAAATGCTGTGTTTAAATCTTTGATAATAATGTTATTTAATCCAGCAGTATGACTTTTCAATGTTAAGAAGTTAGCAGGAGTAATGCCACCGCTTAATACTTGCCCTCCGCTTCTACCTTGTAAGAGAGCGAATTGAGTATGCCCAGCGTCTCCTAAATTTAAATTAGTTAATTGTGTATGGTCTGATGTAGATACTGGAGGAGTTATAGCAGTTGATACATTTTTTAATGTCCAATAAACACTTGGATTAGTTAATACAAATGTTCCAGTAGTATAATAACTATTAAAAAATTGTAATTGCCATTGTATATAATCATCATCTTGTGGAGCAGGAAAATTAATTTCTTCAATACCTGATACATTTTCCCATATTTGACATGGATTTAAACTATCAGCATATCTTCTGTTAAATGCTATAACTGTAGCTTTAAAAGTATCTGTCGCTGTTCTTGTTATTACTCCTTCAACTTTTAAATATCCAACTAAATCAGCAGGGACAGAAATAGCACCTGAGAAGTAATTATTATTTCTTATGGTTGGAGCAGCAACACCTACTGAAGTATTATCTGCTCTAAATCCTGTAATAAAAAACAATATATTAGTAAAGGTATCAGTTGAACCAGCAGAAGGTATTTGTAAATTATATCTTGAATTAACATAAAAATGGACTGAACCACCAACAGCTATATCTTTTATATTTACTCTTCTTGTTCCGATAAATGATGGTGGTATTATATTGGCAACAGGAGCACTTGAAGGAGCATAAGGAATATTAATATCTGCTCCATTACCAACACCTAAAACATTATCACCACCACCAGCGGCATCTTGAAACGATGTAGAATTATCAGCATTCATAGTTAATACTTGACCCTCTGTTCCTTTTTCAGTTGGTAATATATAACCATTACCGCCGTTCTCATTACCTATAATTATTGTTTCATCTTGTCCCTTAACTCGGACATCTCCAATAAATAAATTGTCGTTGCTGAACCCTTGATTATTCATACTATATAATAACTATGTATAAAATATTTTGATCATCATACTAAAGTTAAAGTTAGATGGCAACACTAAAAGATCTCCATCTTCATTTCTCAAGTTGATGTCAATTCGTCTTAAAGTCTTTTTGGTTTCAAATGGGAAATACATATTTTGATGTGTTGTATCATTATTATAATTAGTATAACATATTGAACCAAAAGGTTCATCTAAATTTATTTTATCAACTACACTAAAAGTACCACTTCCTTCTGTTAAATTGTTAGTTGCTAGAATCCTACTATGAATATAACAAGCAGTCTCACCTATAAGATTAGGTATATTTTGGGCGAAAGATGGAGAACCATTTACAATAGTAAAAGGTACATTAGGTGGGATGCCATTTGGGGTACTTTCTACTCCTAATGATGGTAATATAGTTGTATCACTAGTAAATAAATTACATACACCAGCACTTAAACCATTTACATCGAATTGTATTTTTTCATTTGGAAATACACCGACTTTGGATAAAACAAATGTATAAGCATCACCATTATTAGCAATTTCTAATGCTACTCTAGCATTAATAATACTAATTAAATCATCAATTAAATAATAACCTTCTGTTATATTGATATTAATATCTGTTTCAGTGGCAGGACCAGGAAAAGAAATAATAAGATTATTATTGTAACTTGCAACATTGGGGAATACATTGGGAACTTGGGCGGAATGGACAATATAACCCTTTACATTATCAATTGACCCACCATTAGACGCTAAATCAACTGTAAACTGGTTGTTATTTCCAATCACACGATCCTGAGATGCAATTCTTATGTATCTAGATTTAGAATTTTTGACTCTTTCATTGGAAGTAAACATTTATATATATTAATATGATATTATTTATAAATGATTAAATGGTGAGAAAAGTAATTTATCTTATATATTAAAAATTTATTCTTTAATGATGGCTCTGAGTTGATTGCATTTAGCAAGTTTCAGATAGCAGATCCATGCGTCAATGACTTGTCCAGCAGGTTGAGCACCATTAAAAGCAATTCTTGCCTCTAATTGACGACTATTATTAATAGCAAGTCCAGAATATTGAAGAGCAGAACTCATCTCAAAACTTTGACAATTAATTGCTCTACCATCGTTATTATTACTAGCAGCAGTACCACTAACTGCGGTTCCAGAGTTTAACCAAATATCTTTGGAAATAGCTGGTGGGTCAACTTTAGTTTTCATTCTGTTGATAGATTGAATTGTGTTTTCATAAAATTCTGCACCATTCTTTTGTGGAGAACCACCAGATGGTAATGCGATGACACGCTGTGGGAAGAAAAGATCGCCAAGACGATAATCCAACTGCGAAAGGTTATATTTACAAGCACCAAGGTTATCTTTTGCCGACTCTTCAGGAGTTTCTACTGCCCTATTTTTCCAATAGAGTTTTTGACAACGTGAAACAGCTTTATTAATTTGTAAGTTAAAGTTGGTTTGTCCACTATTAACATTTCCAGATTGATAGTATACAGTTTCATAACAGAAATCTAAACCACCTCCAGCTTGTGATTGTTCCATTAAGTTCTTTTGAACAACTGGTGAAAGTGTTAAACTATCTAAAATAACTCTTGGGTTAGAAATAGTGTAAGAAGCAACAGTTGTTGTAGTATCAGCTACGTCAAGATTTGTAAAAGCGACACTAGCTTTAGCTAACTGTAATCTGATAAGAGAACCAGAAACAAGCATAGAAGGCACAAGAGTTTCTTGATTATAAATACCTAGAAAATCAGATAGTGGTATAACAACTGTAAGAGGAGGAGTTGCGGGGTCAGTAACTGCAGCGTTATAATTAGCGACAGCACCATTTTTACCACGCTTAGCAGGGTCAGGAATACCATCAGTGTTATAAATTCTATCATAGTTTTGATATTGACCACCATTTGCTTCGTGAACTACTGATGATGACCTACAATGATGAATAGGGACAACAGAGGCACAATAAGCATTAAGTTTATCATTACGCTCTAATTCAGCACCACTGCGGTCTTCATATAATACTCTATCAAACAAAGACATAGCAGTATTATTCAAAAAACCTACTGAACCTGTTCCTGCACCTTTGGTTGCTTGAACTTCAAAAATAAGATAACTGTTCTTACCATAAACATAATCAGTAGAAGCGGTCATACGAATAACAACTTCGTTACCAGATTGGGAGCTATAGCTGTTTTGATCAGCAAAAGAGACCTTGTTAGTTCTGCGTTCAACAACGTTAAGGTTGGAAGGAAGAGCATATTTCACTCTGTTAATTTCTTGTAATTTAGACATTCCCATTTTGTTACTTGATTCCATTTCAACTTTTTCCATATTATATAACTATTACTATATTTTTTTTATAGAATTGGTGAATCAATTCCAAGTTGTTTTAATCCTTCTTGTAAACTTGTATTTCTTATATTATATTCATTTTCACTTTTAATTACATTTTTTATACTATTTTTAACAAATTCGTCATAATCAGCACTTGTATCAAGGTCAACAACTGCTTCAGTAGGCATTCGCTTACCTAACATTTGGTTCATTCTAAAATCAGACATAACCTCGTCTGAATAATCAGGAAAGTCTAACAATGATATATCACTGTCTTTGATAGGGTTTACAACACTAGTATCAAATAAAGGTTGATTTACTAAAGGTGCAGTGATAGGGTCATCAATTTCATCCGCTCGTCTGTGCGGGTCATAAGGGTCAAAATTATCTAGAGCGTGTTCAATCTCAAAAGCGTTAAACACTAATGGTTGTAAAAATTCTCTAATCTCCATATCTTGTAAATTCATATATTTATGCTTTAGATATTATTTTACTGTGTAGTTCTTCCATTTGTTTTTCATTAAGGGGTAGCCTATATAGTATTTTTGTATAATCAGCTATAGGGAATTCTTGTGGATTGTTTCTTAACATTAATTCTTTATGGAAAGCACTGTCTAAAGTTTTACCAGTTTCAACTTGTTCAGGTAAAATAACTTTATTCTCTGGTTTGCTTTTATATTTCTTTCTTTCTTCAACTAAGTCAATTTTTCCATCATCTACAGTAATAGCAAATTCATCATGAGGACTAAGTTCACGGTTGCTACAAATACTCGTAGGGTCAATTATTTTTTTTACCATTATATATTATAGATAGAAAATGTATTCACTCGCAGAAACTTTTTATGGTAAAGAACTGCACCCACCTTTTTACAATTATATGGGACCTCAAACTAGTCTTGAAAAAAGATTTTCATTAAATTATAAAAGAAAAGGTCAAGGTCCTTTCAATATTAAAAAAGGAACTTTGTCATTTTGGTTACCTTCAACAGAAACTGATTATGATGCTTTTAAACATGATTTGGAATATTGGTCGCCTGAAAGTTATATGAAACTTTTGGCAGACATAAGATTTCTTCAGAATGCTAAAAATATTATGGGAAGACTTGCAATTACTGGTCAAGGAGCAAAAAGAATAACTTTTGAAACCATTCCTATAGTGTTTAGTGCTAAAGCTTTAAAAAGTGGAATTATTGAAACTCTTGAAAAATTAGCTAGTCTCGGTAGTGACGCTTGGACAACTGCAAGAGACAATACTGATGTTTATGGAGCAATTGAACAAATAGAGGATATGTTATATGAAATCGCAATTGATCAAGATGATTATGTACCTGTAGGACCAGATATAGATTTAGATTTAGAAGTTGGAATTGAAGCAGAACCTATTTTCACTGTAGCACAACAAGCTAGACTAGCTAGATTAGCTGATATTCGAGCGATGCCTTTAAATAGAAGGTTAATACATTTTACATCTGAATTTATAAAAATTCTTCCTGCTGTTATGCTTTATGGGAATTTAGGATATCATACTATTGGACATCATCTAGAACACTTGTATAATACTGTGAATAATTATTTTAAACTTACTGACGATTATAAAGAAGTTAAATCAAACGTTGATAAAGTAGAACAAAAATTTAATGAATATTTGGATGAAGTTGGTAAATTTTCACCCCTTAGTGAACAACCTTATATAACAAAATTTATCTATGGAGATGAAAAAAACTTCGATGGACCATTTAAAGTAAAAGAATTTTCCGAAATAAATAAATCTAAAGCACAAGAAAAATATTTTGAATTTTATGAAGAATTTAAGAAATATGCTCTTTTTATGAATAATAAATACCAAGGTAATCCAGATTATACTCCTTTTGAATTAGAACCTTTTAATATGGATAGATTACCTATAGTCAGTGCTCCTCAAGCTCTTACACAAGAAAATTTAAATTCTATGGAATTATTTAATAGAACTATAGAGGATCTCACAAAAAATGTTGAAACAACAGTCACACCGCCAACAATAGACCCACCAGCACCAGATGAACCAGCAACACCGACTGAAATAGTTGAGGAACAAAAGGGTAATATAAATATAACTGGGTATGATACTTTTACAGAAGCTGATTTTGATAATTTATTTGGATAATTGTCATATAGTAATGTCTAAAATAATATATAAGATAAAAATATATGGTGAATATCAAAAAAAAATTATTTAAATTAGAAGAACCGTTAAACAACGATTTTGTGAATTTAGAACTGAATAAAAGTGAACATTATCTGACTAAATTAATACAAAATGTACAAAAAGCATCTAAAAAAGAGTTGCAAGATTTTAAAAATGCTTTACCTCAATCTGAAAGAGTTAAAATAGATAATGCTCTTAAATCAACAGGGAAAACTTTTAATAAACAAAAGATTCCGGAAAAAAAAGATATTTTATTGTGGGCAATAGGTGATTATTTAAAAGGAAATACTGATTATCCTCAAAACTTAGAAGAAATTTATAAACAAGAAGTTGGTAGACCTTATGGCGAAATTCCTACACAATTTGCTACAGAATCACCACCTTCAGCAACTACATCAAAGGAACCTACCACAACAACTACAACAAAGAAACCTACCACAACAACTACAACAAAGGAACCTACCACAACAACTACAACAAAGAAACCTACTACCACAACTACTACAACAAAGAAACCTACAACCACAACTACTACAACAAAGAAACCTACAACCACAACTACTACAACAAAGAAACCTACAACCACAACTACTACAACAAAGAAACCTACTACCACATTTACTACAAATATATCAACCACAGCCACGACTGTTAAACCTACTACCACAACTACGACCGCTAAACCATTGCCAGAAGCTGCAGCTTTTGCAGAACGACAAATGCAATATATTATTAATGGGAAACAATCTTCAGCTTTCCGTGATTTAATAAAAACTTTACAACCCAACAGTCAAGGTGAAATTCAGTGGTTAAGTAAAGTAAAAACTTCTTTAGAAAATATTGTAAAATCTAGACAAGACGTATTAACAACCTCCCAAAAAGAATTATTAAAAATACATGACCAAAATATAAAAAAAATTTTAGAAGATAAAAAAATTGTTGCACCAGATAAAGTAAAAACATATTATGCAACACCTTCCCCTGAACTTATCAAACAGGCTATGGAAGAAGGAGGACCGGACGTAGATCCAGAAGAAGAAGAACTTGAACGAAAAAAGAAAATAGCAGAAGGAAAAGTAAAAACAGTATCAAAAGGTCCTAAATTTGAAAAATTAAAAGAAGAAGATAAAGAAAAACTAAAAGACAGACTAATGTCATATCTTGAAAAAAAACCAGATGCTACTGACAAACAAATAAAAGAAGAAAAACAACGAATTCTTAAAGAATTTGCAGAAAGACCTCCGGAACCAGTTCCTTTTATTCCTCCAACTATTGCACCAAGTAAAATTGAAGAGGTTTCACTATTAACTGATTTGGATAAATACAGACAGGCACAGAAAAAATTAAAAGATGCATTAAAAAAAACTTATAAAGTTGATGAAGTTGATACCCAGTTTGATTATGATAAAGCTAAATATAAGTTCGTCCGTGGTCAAACTATGAATGCTGGTGAACAAGCTATATTTGATGAAATTGAAGCCGCTAAGAAAGATATTGAAAAATACGAGGCAGGAGCTAAGAAACAACTGAAAGAAAAACTTGATCAGGATAAAAAATCTGTTACCGCTACACAACGAACTGGTGTATTAGGTCCACACTTAGCTAATGATTCACAACAAGCTGTAGGTCAAATTCTAAATAAATCACAAGAAGATCAAATTAAAGATATTGAGAACTGGTACATTTTTGATATACCTGATAGTTACACTGGTCAAGGTTCTTCTATTGATAACCCACTCATTAGACAAAATCAAATGCGTGAAAGAATGTTATTAGAAGGTTCTACCCTATTTACTAGCCTACAAAATTATACTTTACAAGAAGGTCCTTTTGAAAGAAAAGATTTCTATCATCAACATCCAGAGCTAACTAAAGCTGGAATCGGTAGAGGAATGTTTGAAGTAAATGTGGAAGAAACAAAAGAACAATTCTTACAAAGATTTAATGAAGGTAATAATGGTCTGTTTTCACAAGACCAAAGTAGAAAAGAAGTTTCCGACTTTCAAAACATCTATCAAAAACCTGCTAGGTATGTTGGTGGTGCTGACTACAAACTTGATTTTACCAATAATAGAGGTATTAAACATACGGATAAAGTTTGGATTAATAACTTAAACTTGTTTTTTGACGGTGCAAATGTATTATAATAATCTAATATATAATTATAACATGCCCTATGAAATAAAACCACTTAAAAGTCAAAGAGCTTCAATAAAACTAACAGAAGCTCAAAAGCAATATATTTTACCACCATTTGGTACTACTTACTTCTGTGGGAGGACTGGAGCTGGTAAAACAACAATCATGTGTCGTCTTTTGAAAGATAAAGATAAATTAAAAGATTATTATGATAAGATTTATATTTTCTGTATGAGTCCGTGTATGGATTTAATAGAACATGTTCCACAGATTGAAGAAGAACATATGTTTGGTGAAGAACCTGATAAATTAAGAGAATTGTATGAATCTAATAAAGGAATGGTTAAAAGGTTAGGATTCAAACAAGCCCCGCATACCCTCTTTATACTGGATGATATTGTGCAAAGTAATTTAATGATGAACTCTAAAGTATTGCGTGATTTATATTTTGGTGGTACTCATGCTAAATGTTCCGTATGGCTTTGTTCACAACATTACAAATCTTGCCCACTGCGTTTGAGACAAAATTTTCATTCAGTTATTTTATGTCATGGGTTGACTCATCAAGAAAAAGAAGCTTTTGTTGATGAATGGCAATCCGCACATTTGAATAAGAAAGATTTTAAAGCTCTAGTAGATTATGCATTAGATGAACCATACAGTTTTTTATTTATGAATGCAACTAATCCAGATAAGAAAAAAATGTATCGTAAAAAATTTGATACTTTACTAGAAATTAAATAATTGCTTTTAGCTCGTATAAAAAATTGTTCAGTTCTTGATTTGTTAAATCTACATTTTTTCTAGCATAGTATGAATAATTAAAAAAATTATTAGGATTTTTTCCATTTTCATATAGTCTAACTATTTCTTCTGATATTTTAACTTTTAGTAAATCGTCATCTTTGATGTCTTGAAAGTTTTCCAATTTTTTTAGTGCAGTTTCTTTCTCTATTATTTTACCTAGTGTTCGCTTTCGATGTCTATACCTATGTACATAAAAATTATTGCTGACATATGTTGTATAATTACATAAATCGCATACATATTTTTTAGGTTTATATTCTTGACAATTATTCAGATGCTTTTTAGTCTTTTCATGAAGCTTTAAATATTTTATATTTGTAAAAGTTGCATTGCAAGGGATACACTTATAATTTGACTCTTCAGTCTTTTCACCTGTTAAAAGAAAATGTTTTTTAGATTGTAAATGATCTTTGTATTTATACTCACTATTAGTTATAAAATCACATAATTCACAGTAGAACATTATCTATATATATAATATAGATTATTATGCCAATACCTGAGCGCTTTAAAGATAAAGACTTATACAAGTTTGTAGAAACTGAAGCTAAAGCTAAAGGGTTTTTATCAGATCAGTATTCATTACAATACAGAAATAAATGGATAGAAAAAAGATATGAAAAACTTGGTGGAAAATTTAAAGGAGAAAAGAGTGATGACTTTCAAGGAGTTCCTGAGAATGTAGCAGATAGAGAACTTTATAAATTTGTAATGAGGGAAGCTGAAACACGTCCTGAAAGTTCTTTAACTAGAAATGAATGGATTAGGAATAGGTATAGAGAATTAGGTGGGCGATTTGATAAAAGCAAGGGAGGAGTAAGTGAAATAGAAAAAGAGACAGATGATGTACCAGATAATGTAAAAAATCCTGCTCTATATCTAAAGGCTAAAAATGAAGCTGATGATAAATTTAAAGAAAAAACTAGTGCATATAAATCAATGTTCATTGTGAAAAGATACAAAGAATTAGGCGGTGAGTATTCAACAAAGAAATCTGGGAAAGGTGAAACAACTAGATGGTTAAAAGAAAAATGGGTTCAAGTCATTCCTTTTGTTACACGTAACCAAGAAATAGAATGTGGTTCAGCTGTGAGAGAAAAAAAAGCTTGTCGTCCATTGAAAAAAATTGATAAGAAAACTCCAATGACAATGAAAGAAATTGTTGATAAACATGGCAAGAAAAAAGTTGTAGAACTTGCTAAACAAAAAAATGAAGATATGAAAGGACGTCTAGATTGGGGTAAAGGAAGCTTTAAAAAATCTAAATAATAATATATGAAATATACTTTCGTAAGTGATGAATGGTGGGAGGATTTTAAAAAATGGCAATGGATACATTGGAAGGTTGAAAAAAATTCTCATACACTGGCTACATATAATAAACAATTAGACCTATGGGATATTAAAGGAAAAATAGATCATAAATTTGTATGGGACATAGATGTATATGAGGGTGAACCTGTTGAATTTTTATTTGAATTCCGACGCGGAGTTTTATATGTTAAAAAAGTTTTCAATATATAATATATAATGCCTGAATTTAAAAAATCAACTCGTAAAGGTAAAAAGTATATGGTTAAAACTCCAGATGGAAAATGGGTGCATTTTGGTGCCGCGAATATGCAACAATTTAAAGACTCCACAGGGTTGGGCTTGTATTCTGATAAAGACCATGGGGATAAAAAAAGACAAGAACGATATTTAAAAAGAGCAAAAGGGATCAGAAATAAAAAAGGTGAATTAACATGGAAAGACCCAGAAAGTCCCAATTATTACAGTGTTAAATATTTGTGGTAAACTGGCTTAAAGATAAAATAATATAATTAAATAGAAATGAAAGAAAATAAAGTGTATGTTAAATATAAATTGTATGAGTTAAAAACTGATAAAAAATTTTTTGTTTATCGGTTTTACTGTGTTAATGGTCTAAGTTTGAGCTGTCAAAAAATGGGCGTCTATTCTGATAAAGAAAAAGCCGTACATTTGCTTAACGTATTAAGACAAAATTATAAAGGGGCTTAAAGAATAGATTATAATATATATTATGTCCTTGTTCTTATCCCGTTATTTTGAAAAATTCGCCGATGTAAAAAAAGATTTTTATTTTAAAACCCCCTTATGTGATGATGTTATTTATAATGTATTTGTTTTTTTAGAACCTGATTATAAACAATGTTTTAATAAAGTAGTACACCAAATAAAAACCTGTTTAATAATGTATGAAATACGATATATGCGAGAAGTATTTAATAGAAATATTAAATATCAAATGAAAAAATATAATTATGTGTATTATGATAAATTAATATATTATGTTCATAAATATGATTATAGATTTATGCAAACTTATAAAAATAAAGAATTACAAATTATATATATGTATTAATTTAATTAAATAATAAATATTATTTATTTAAATTAATTTATAAACCCCTCGCGCGTTGTTCGTCTTCGTCATATTCTAATTTTATATATCCATGTTCGTCGGTGTAATAATTATATATATGGTCTGGTATATCTTCATAACCCAACGCTAGCCAAGGGAAAAAAATGAGAGCCGGTTTTAAACTATTTAATATATCGATATAATCGTAAATACACAATGATTTTGGGTCGTATCCGCTAAAAGTTTTTAAAGTATAATTTAACCTAAAAATTTTTATTTGGTGTATTACTTTATTAAAGCATTCTTTATAATTTGGTCTTAAATATTCTAATATCATATTTATATTATCCTGACAGATGGGCGACATCTCCAAAGCTCGGCGACTTTCTAAAATTGCGGCGTTTGTGTTTGTTTTCATTTTATAATATATTATGTTGTCTTATCTTTAAGCCTCTTTAATAATAAAGAGGGGGCTTAAAGAAAGATATTTTAAATAAAAAAAATTAAATTAGTTTTGAAACTATTAAACAAAATATAATTTATTATTTATTTCTACGCTTATGGCTTCTTGTTGTAGTTCTTTTTTCATGTGTAATATATTATTATAAAGTTCTTGTTTGTATTTTTTTAAACTCTCAGACGTGCAGAAGGCTTTTATATATAATATATCCTCGCATATATGACGTTGTAGCTCTGAACTATACCACCCACCTCTCCCGCTAAACATACTATACCCACCGAAGGCAGACGAAAAGAACGCCTGAAAAATTTCTATATGTTCTTCCCTTAGGTCTTGGTCTAGTTCTTTATCTATATCGTATGTGTTGGGGATATAGATCATGACGTAATTATCAAGAGGCGGATCAATCAGGACAAAGGGATCGGCGGTTTCGTTGGTTTGTGTTTTTTCGTTGGCTTGCATTTTATATGTTATTCCTATGTGTTTAATCTTTAAGCCACTTTGGGTTTTGGCTTACGCCGTTTTTTTTTCTGCCGTTTTTTTTCTGCCGTTTTTTTGGCCGTTTTTTGTTACCACAC
>Ga0180438_10008507_pt1 | contig 13030 bp, 11 predicted proteins | sample SS_ome_12_FD_132455 | JGI IMG/M metagenome (GOLD analysis project Ga0180438, IMG submission 132455) | Hypersaline lake sediment archaeal communities from the Salton Sea, California, USA - SS_3_D_2 metaG | ecosystem: Environmental > Aquatic > Non-marine Saline and Alkaline > Hypersaline >...
CACCCCCGACTTCTGCTTGAAGACGCCGACCCCGGCCGTTCCAACGTTGCTACCCGTGTTCGCCTCTCCGCCTCCTCCCGCTGTCCCTGCGAGAAGCAGCACGCGGTCGTCGTAGACCTGCATCGTCTGCCCCTGATTGGTCACTACGCGGGCCAATCGGATGTGCAGCGACCCGGGCCAGCCGCTCGTCCCGACACTCAAAGTACCGTTGTCGAGGAGCGCCAAGTAGTTTGTGGCGTTGTCTGTGAGGAGGAGCTCTATCGTGCCCGCATACGTGTCCCGAACGTTGTTGAATTCGTAGTTGAAGCCGCGCACCTCGACGTAGAGATCGCCCTTCGGCACCACAAGGCCCGGGACGAGGTCGGTCGAAACTTGCACGAGTCCTTGCACGTTGACGGGCATCTCACACCTCGTATCCGCGAACGACCGAGTCCACTTCTTGCCCGGCGTTCGACAAGCGATAGCGCCGGAGAATCAACTTTTCCGTACCGGTCCCGGCCATGACCGTGCCATCTCGAGCCTTCGTCGAATCCGGGAAGACAATAGATACAGAAGCACCGAGAAGGAACAGCCGTTCGACCACATGCTCCGTGCCGTCATCATAGATCAGATCCACACGAGAACCCTTCTCGCTCGGGTCACCGCCCGCACCCGCGACAAGAATCTGAAGATGGAAGGTGTCCCCACTTCCGATTACATGTTCCGTATCGTGAGGACTGTTCGAACCACTCAATTCGAGAGGGTTGTCGGCAGACAGTACCACTTCCGTGGTACCTGGCGGTGGGACGGGCGGCCGCGTAGCAAGAGTTCCGGTCGCTTCGACTTGTAGACGGTATACGGCGTCGTCGAGAATCACCCCAACGGCGTTCCCGTTCTCATCCCGGATAACCACGTCGCCTTCAATCAGGGCGAAATTCACGGCGTCGTCTCCGTCGTAGCGATACTCTCCACACGACCTCCCGATCGTGCGATCGCGTGCGTGAGCGTCTGCACCAGAGAACCCGCAGCGTCGTACTGCTGCTCGACCACCTGCGAAATCAGGTTTCCGGTGCGGGTGATATTCGTCTCCCGAACCTTAGTGGTCTTCGCCGCAGAGGTCCACACAACGACGTCGGTCACCCTCCCGTTGCTGCGAGTAATCTCCGTGTAGCACGTCTCCGAAAGACGATGCACGAGCGTATCAAGGGCCTCGTGTTCGGCAGGGGTCAACCCCCCTCCTGCTCGAGGGTCGAACGCCCCGCTCTCGTCCTCCATTTCGAAGTGGCCCGGGGAGTCCACATAGCGGATCACCCCCTCCAAGCCCGTCCCGGGATCTCCGCCCGAATAGAGACGGATGTGGTCATCCTCCTGGAGGGGACCCGGCTTTCGATCAGGAGTGACGGGCATTACTTCGTGCTCTTCGGCGCCTTCTTCTTCGGTGCCTTCTTCTTCGGCGCCTTCTTCTTCGGCGCCTTCTTCGCCACTACTTCCTTCTGCGGGACAGGCGCCTCGGCCTCGGCATCCGCCGCATCCTCCGCGCGACGTTGGTCGGCGATGCTCCTTCCCGGACGAATTCCTGTCGGGGCGACTCCGCTCTGGGCTACAGGCTCGCCATCTTCCAGAACGATGTCCCCCCGATCCAGCGCATCATTGAAGGCTTTCAACTTCGCCATCTCTTGCGCGTGTTGACTCTCGAGATGGTCGACAATGTCCTGGAACGCCTGCGCTCGGCCCATCCCAACCGCGCGCTTCTGCATCGCATCCGTACGGAGGGACTCCAGAACCGCGACCGCGCGCTGGAGGTACTTCTTCGCGAATTTCGCCGCCTGCATCTGGTACTCGGTATCCATACCGGCGAGCGCTTCATCTCGCTCCCTCTCGAGCACGTCATGGAGCTCTTCCAACCGCTCCTTCGCCTTCTTTGCAAGGTCCGCACCCCCATCCAAACGAAGAAGGCTCTCCTCTGTTCGTCCCTTCTGCCCTGTGTAATACCTCGCGTTCTCGCGAAGGGTGCCCAACTTCACTTCACTCTGAAAAGGATTGAAACGCATGCCCGTTACCGTCTCCTCGAAGAGGCGCTATTACACGCCGTAGATCACCATGCAGATCACGTCACTCTGCTTGATGTTGAAGGTGAACTTCAGTTCGCCCGTGGCTGCATCATCGCCGGGGTAGACGTCGTGGATCGCCGTCGCGGCGCCTCGCTGAAGCTGGCCGTTCAAGAAGACGTCCACGTCGTCCGGGAAGGTCACGCCGCTGTAGTCGCCGAGTTGCGCGTCCATCCGACCGGACCCACCATCGTAGGCGATGTTCGTCCCCGCAGTGATCGTCGACCCCGCAGTGATCGCGCAGCACGTCTTGTCCCGGTTCTCCCCGATGCTCGCCTGGTAGATCGCGTCGAGGAGCGAAATCTCGCCGAACTTCGTCTTGTAATTCGTCCAGGACGCGTTGTCCTCGGAGAGCTTGACACCATCGGTCTGGGTCCACCCCGACTGATTCGTGTCGTCGAAGTACATCTCGACGGCGGACTGCAGATGCAGATCCGCTCCCGTGGTCTCGATATGCCCCGCCGTCGCACCGATGTGGATCGGGGTGCCAGCCGTGTCGACCTTGAGCTGGTTGGCGAAGTCGTTGTCGATGGCGTTGTTGTCGAAGAGATCCGTCGCCGCGCCGAATTCGATCTCGGTCGCGCTGGTGCCCGAATTCTCCTGGACCGTGAACACATCCGTATCGGTCGAATCGCGAAGCTTCCAGAAGAGGCCACCGCCGATATCCAAGAACGCGTTGTTCGCGAGCTCGACAGGAGTCGTTCCCTGCTGGTCGTAACCTGTCTGTCGCGATGTCGACGTCGCCCCGGCCAAGTCCACGAAGATGCCCCCCAAGAAGGCCTGCTCCGGGATGGCGTCCAGGTTGATACGTCGCACGTACGCGTAGTTGATCTCCCGACCGCCGATGTCCGCACCGTCTGCTTGAATGAGGTCGTCGCCATCGTCATTGAGCTTCACGAACGAAATCTGAACCTGATGGTCCGAATCGTTGAAGCTGTCGCCGTCGACCACGCCGTTCTCGGCCTGGAGCAAGCCCCAGATGTCGCGCCCATCGGAACCCTCGATCACCTCACGCGTGTCTCCGTCCACGAGGAGCACGAGGTTCTTCGGCCGAATGGCGTTCGCCCCTGCCACCTCGGTGAGCGCAAAGGTTCCGACATCACCGGCGAGCGTCGCGACCACGGCACCGTTCGCGGTACCCGCATCGACAGCCGCCGCCTCGGTCGGAGTCTCTGAACTAGCTTGGCTCAGCACAACCACGTCGCCGGCTCCGCCAGACAGTGTCGAACCGCCCCAAGACAAGCGCGCGCCACCCGTGCTCTCCGTCGTGGCGATGCTGTTCTGATTCGTTCCCGCAATCTTCGCGGTGGCGGTCATCGGCGTGCCGGTACCGGAAGCCGCAACCGTGGGGTGCAACGTGGTGGCTGCCGCATAGGTCGAACCCGCGCCAGCGCCGAGGTTGATGGCCGCCTGGAGGTTGTTCGCGCTATCGGCCGCCGTCGCGCCGATCAGCACGTTTCCGTCCACGTTTGAGAGCGTGGTCTGGAACGTGTAGGTCTTCGTATCGATCGTGACCGTATCGTTGTTGTTGGGCTGCGAGCCGAAGGTCAGAACCCCCGCCGCATAGGCTGCCGCGCTCACCGTGATGTCCGTGAGCAACTGAGCACGGAAGAGAAAGCGCTTCTCCTCGATGTCGTCCAGGTCGAAGTTGAGGTCGTACAGACCCCTCTTCTTGGTGTTGACGGTCGGTACGTCGTCATACCAGTTGAGGGAAACGTCGGCCTTCAACATGCGGTTGACCTGGGACCGCAGGTTGTTGAGGTCGTCCATCAACGACACCGCGCCGGACTCCATGGTGGATCCGGCCGCATTGGTATCGATGTAATCGGCTGTTTCTCCGGAATTCCGGATCTGCGTGTCCTGTCGGAGATACGAACGGCTCATCTTCCACCTCTCTTACTCAGATGCCCGTCTCCCACTCTGATACTACCGACCCAGCCATCTACGACGCAACCTCCGTTGTCACCGTGACGCTGCCCTTCGTGACGACCTCTGTCTCTTCGATGATGAGGTTGCCGTCGTCGTCGAGCTTGGAGGTCAGCGTAGCAGTCCCGGCACCATTGAGATGGCCCTCGATCGTGGCGTTTTGAAACTTCGTCGTTTCATCGAGCACATCGAGTGCGTCGTAGAGTTCCTCCACGTAGAGGGCTTCACCGAAGGCACGCCCGCGCAGCACTGCGTCGATAGCGGCCTCGGCGGCGGTCTGTGCGACCTGCAGGGAGTTGCCCGAGAGAACGCCCAGACGAATGCGGACGACGGCCTCCACGAGGTAGTCCTCGCCGGACGTGACCTTGACGGTCTGCGTCACCTCCTTGCGGCTGTCGAGGTACTCCTGGACCTCACGCTGCAGGGCGACACTCGGCGCGGCGTAGAAACCTCCCGTGTCGAGGGCGAGAATAGGCACCGTGACGAGGTTCGCGTTGCAATCCCGCGCCAGCCACTCGTCGACGTGGTCGAAAATAGACTGCGTGTAGCCCTCCACGGTGTCGCTCACATCGACCACTGCGGTGTTGATCGTCTCGAGGTCTTCGCGGATGCCCGTCGCGGGGCTCGTCGTTCCGAGCTCGGTCGCCGCTGCGGCTCGAGCGGTCTCCGCGTCGTAGAGGTAGCTCCCCGACGTGACCAGGTCGGTGCCGATCTCCCCAATCTTGTCCCGGGTCTGCCCCATCGTCGCGATCTCGGCCTCCGCCGCGGAGCGGATGCCAGACGCCGCGCCATCGATGTTCGTAGCCTCGGTGTTGATCTGCCCCGACTCCGCGAGGACTCCGTCAGCATCGGTGTCGATCGCGGTGAGGTAGCCGAGCAGCGTCGTCTTGTCGCCGGAGGTGAGTTGAGAGGGAGACGCCGTCGGCAGACCGCTGATCATGCTCTGCGCCAGGCCCGACTGCGTCTGGATGCTGCCTGCGTCAGTGTCGATCGAAGTCGTCCTCGAGGCGATGTCTTGCGACTCCGTGCGGATCTCATCCGAGCGATTCTTCGTCGTTCGCGCGCTCGTGATGGCCGCGACCTGGTCATTGTCGATGTTCGTACTGTTCGTCGCGATCTCACCGAGCGCCGTGTTGACCGCAGTGAGCTGCGTATCTGCCGTATCGAGGGAAGCATTCGCCGCCGTCACCGCAGCCTCCACAGTCGGCTGGGGCTCCTGGACCGTCTCGTTGATCTGCGTGATGAGCGTCTGAAGCTCGAGGTCTTGATCTGCCGAACGCGAAGCAATCGCCTTGGCAACGGCCACCTTGCCCGCTGTCGGGTCGGCGAAGGTACCGCCGAGGGCTTCGTAGTCCTCCTTCGTGATGGCAGCATCTCGAGTCTTCCACACCGCTGGCGCAGCAGCGCGAGCTTCCTCGATCGTCTCCGGATCCGAGGCGCCCACCGCGGCCTCTGCATTGTTGATGGCGAGTTCGATCGTGGTGAAGTTGACGACGAGCGGGTTGCGTTCGGTGGTAATCTCCCCCGCCCCGACCATGCCCGAGAGCCCCTTCGTGACGACGTAGGTCACCACAATCGTCGCCGTGTCTTCAGGAATGCTCCCGGCGACGCCATCTCCGAAGTAGATGTTCGCCGGATCGTCGTTGTATCCGACCTCGAAGACCTCTGTGTCCTCGAAGTCGAGGAAGCGCTTCTCCGTCCACGTCACGCCCGCCACGGTGACGACGGGACCGCCGGCGAGGTAGAAGTCGCCCGTGATACGACGAAGCGTGAAGCTCTGATTCGCCGTCCCATCGGACACGAAGGTATCCGTCACGGTCTCGCCCTGATAGCACGGTACCGTCTTCTGCCCTTCACTTGGCGCCCACGTCACCGCGTCGGCGGACTCGAAGACCGTCCCGTCATCCGCTGTGAACTGGTACCCGGTCGGCATGGGCACCGAGAACGCGTACGTCTGGCCGAGAGAGACCTGGAGGTCGACGGAGCCAGCGATCGCCCCGTGCATCTTGTAGCCGTGCTGACGCGTCAGGAGCGCCATCGAGCGCCGTGTACGAGCTGTAGGGATGTAGAGGTCGGTCGCTCGTCGGTCGATGTAGAAACCGAGCGTGTCGCCCGTGTAGGCGACATGGTCGAAGATCAACATCCCCAAACTGGCCTGAGCGAAGTCGTTGAAGACGGAAGCGAAGAGGACCTGCGCTCGAGCCCGCAACTCGTCCAGGAAGGAGTCGAAGTCGAAGCCGACGTAGGCGACCCGGTTGAGCGGAAGCGTTGCCATATCAAGACCCTGAGTAGAGAGGCAGGATGATCTGTCGCTCTTGCCTGGTGGATCGGATGACGTAGTTGATCACCACGTCGACGCGGCCGGTGTCCTCGTCGCGGATCACATCCACGGAGCGCAGCAGCACGCGGGGCTCGTACCGGCCCACCACGGTAGCAACATCGGAGCGGATGTTCTCCGCGAGGAGGTTGTTGTTCGGCTCGAAGACCCAGTCGTACGCCGACACACCGAAGGACGGGCGCATCACGCGCGTGCGCTTGGGCGTGGAGATGAGCTGGATGAGGGAATCCGTGATCGACGTCTCGTCCGTCGCCGACGCAGGGAGATCGCGGCCCACCTTCTGGAAGGGGTACTTGAAGCCGCGGACGAGTGTGCCTGCAATCGTGGCCATGGGAGCACCTCACAAGAGGTCGAGGGGGCAAGGAGGAGGAAAGGACGGCAACGCCGGGAGTTGCGGCAACGAGATCGACAGGGAGATGTTGATCGTGATCACCGGGAGCTGAATCGTCGGCAGCGACGGCAGAGGGATATTGAGGTCGAAGGTCGGCAACGCCGGGAGCTGCGGGATGGGGATCTTGAAGTCGATCGACGGCAGCACGATCACCGGCAACGCCGGCAGCTTCGGAAACGGCAACGACGGCAGGGTGATGTTGATATCGAAGGTTGGCAACGCCGGGAGCTGTGGGAGAGGGATCTTGATATCGAGCGTCGGCAACACGATCACCGGCAACGCGGGGAGCTGCGGGATCGGGAGCACGAAGTTGAAGCTGCAGAGACTCATGACAAGGGCACCGTCACACCGCTCGGAAGGAGCGTCACCGTGATCGCACGCGTCGCCGTATCGATGCAGGCGGCCATCTGCGAGGCCGCGGACTGGTCCGTATTCGCTACGTTCGAGAACACCGGCGTCAGACAGCCTACCACCGAGCTCGCCCCCGCAGGGAGGGGAGGCCCGGTGTTCACCCCGTCCGAGAAGATCACAGGCGCGAAACTCGTCGTCCAGAAGGCCGTGACCCCCGTGAACCAAGCGTTCGCCATCAGAGAGGGGTTCCCGGCTGACGGCGCAGCCATCGCAGAGAGGAGCGCCTGCTGAAGACCCTGCGACTCCGTTCCGAGGAAGACCGGGAGAGCGGTGCCAGCTTGCGCCGTGCGCGTGTAGTCCGCGTACGCATTCGCCATCAATCGAGCCGCCTGCGCCGCAGCGCGGGGCTTGCTCGTCAGCACCGACAACAGCCCTGCCTCGAGGACGCTGGGAACAAGCGCCATCAGCTCACCTTCACCGCAGTCGAAAGAAGCGCCTCGTTCGTCGGGACCTGGACAGGCGGACCCGAGGGACCGACCCCCGTCGGGTGCGTGTGCGACTGCAGCCACAACACGAGCTTCTCGCCGTGCGGGACGGAGAACGCCGCGTTGTTGCCCACGAAGACATTGCCTCCCTTCACGTTCACCGCAGGGCTCGTGATGTGGACCTTGCTCGAGCCCATGATCGAAATCTCGCCGCCCACCATCGAGATGAAGTTGCCGCCCTTGTCGACGAGCTTGACCCCCTCACTATCGAGCGTGGCGGTGTTGCCATGCTGGTCCATGAGCACAATCGCTTCGTTCGTGGCGTCGACGTTGACGTTCGACCCCTTCTTGTTGCTCATCAGGATCGAGCCATCGGGATTGAGCGCGATGAAGGCGAATTCGCCCTGCTCCCGATCCGCCACCTTCTGCGGATTCGTGAGCGCTTCGTCGCCCGAGTCCGCTTTGTGCCAGAGAAGCCGGATCCGCTCGTTGTCGGGTTCGTCCGTGAAGACGAGGCTGTGGCCCATGCGCGTCATAAAGCCCCGCCGCTCCGGCCGGTTGTTCGAGTAGAGGTACTCGTCGGGCGCGTCCTCGGTACCGTACCACCCGCCGAGGTACACATCCGGGCGCGCGGCATCGCCGCATTCGAAGGTCACCCTCACAGAATCCCCGACCTCCGGGGGCCAGAAGAAGCCATGCTGCGTTCCCGCACCGGCGAAAGCAGGGTCAATCCATATGTCGGGAGCAATGTCGTGGCCCACCATGGGGCAGACGGCTTGAATGCGCCCTCGGCTCTGCGGGTCGTCGTTGCGCGTGACCGTCGCGCGGTAGAGCCCGTAGTAGATGCCGTAGTACTCCAGGCCCTTCTTGACAATGTTCTTGAGGAAGGTTCGAAGCGGACTCTCTGCCATCACGTCCCCCACGCGTTGCGGTTCTGTTCGCGCTGTTGGCTATTCGGCGTGTCCTTCTTCCCCCACGCGTGTTCGCCGTCGTCCTTCGCCTTCGTCTCCGAGTCGTCACCGCCCGGCGTGTCGTCCGAAGTGAAGAGGTTCACCAGGCCCGAAGGGTCGAGTTCGACCGGGATCGGGCTGTCGGTGAGGAGGGCCGCATTCGAGATGCACGTGAAGGTCATATCGGCGCCCCCTGTGCCGATCGTCCACGTGACGTTCGTCACCCCGTAGTTGGGTGCATCGTGGCGCTTCGAGATCCCCGACACTGCGATGGTGCACCCCGGCAGGAGCCTCGGATCGACGAGCGACGTGATCTCGAGGTTGATGCCGAGCTTGTGCGTGTCTTCGACGAACTGCGCCTTCGCAGCATCCTGCACACGCTTGTCCGAAGGCGAACCGGGGTAGAAGCCACCTCCGTCGCCAGCCGCGTTGAGCGAAGGGTTGTTCGGGCTCGGCGGAAGACTCGAGGGGCCTTTCCCGGAGCGCGTGGGCTTCACCTCTTCGTCATTGATCGCGACGTTCTCAATCTGCCGCGTCTCGCTGTTTACACCCGACATCTTGATGCCACGCGTCGACCCGGGCATGTAGAGCGCGACCGTATCGCTCGAAACGCTTATGATCGGGTAGACCCCGTCGACAGGAGCCGTCTGCCCGAGCGGATAGTCGTACATGCGAAAGGTTCGCTGCGGCGGAGCTCCCATCCACGCATCGAGGGGGAAGAGGACCAGCGTGTTGCCGTTGAGGACCATCCCGCAGCGGGCGTCCGCCACGACCTTCTGCATGAAGGCCCAGTCGCTCAGATTGCCCTGCGACTCGTTGATCGGTTCCTTGAACAGGAGGTCGTTCGCGAAGGTCCCGTCCACAGAGACGAGGCCCGCAGAGAGCGACCCGATGATGATGTTCCCCGTGGAGGCCAGACCCCGCAGCGCCGAGTTGTTCTCGACCGCAGTCGCGTCGATATTGAAGTCCCGCGTGTGCGCCTCCCGAGCCCCTACCACCACGGCATCCGGACGGAAGAACCGCGCAGCATCCTCGATCGTCCCGAGAATCTTCTCCGCAGCGGCGCCGACAACAGTGCGCGGGCCTCCGGCGACCTCCTTGAGGATGTTGAAGCGCGTCATGTTGTTGAACGTCCGCGACGACTTACTGCGGATCGCCGAGAAGCCTCCCGTCCCCTGGGCCTTGAGAGTGATGGTGAAGTCGGCCCCCAGAGACACTTCAGGCTTCAGCAGGATGCCTGAGTACGTGGGGGAGAGAACAACACCGGTGCCGCTCGCGTACCCGAACTGGACATCGAGCGTCGATCCGCCCCATTCGATCAGGGGCGAATTGAGGAAGGCCTGGCCGGCGCGATAGGGCGGCGTGAGTGTCGCCGATATCATCGGCACCTCACCGAGCTGCATCTCGATCTGCACCTGCTGCAGCCACGCCATGGACCCCACGAAAGCCGCATTCGGATCCGCACCGAGCTGCTCCGCCGTCCACAGGGGGTAGCGCTCACCGTCCGTGGTGTTGATGGCCGCCGCCACGAACGGGTTGAAGTAATCGAAGGTGCTGTTGGGGTTGGCGTCTACCATCAGAACTTCACCCTCGATGTCATGTAGACCTCCCGAATCCAACGCGGCGAAGGGATGAGGACAGTCTCGGAAGTGTTGAAGTCCGTGGGCTCGATCTCGATGTCGTTGGCGATAGCGATAACGAACTTCAACCGCGCATCGCCGTAGTACTGCTCGGCCAGAAGGTCGAGCCGCTCCCACCCGACGACGACGTGGTAGATGTCGTCGGGTTGAGCTTCGATCGGCGGAAACTCGAGCATGTTCCAGAATTCGATGCCATCGATCACGACATAGTCCGCGAAGCGGAGCCGGCTGTTGCTACGGACCCTCGGCATTGCCTACCTCCTACTCAGAACCCGTCGAAGACACCCACGGCATCACGCGACTTGGACCCGCCGCTCCGCTTTCCTCCACGTCCGCGCGAAGGCGCATTCGAGCTCTTGAGCGACTCCACCGCCGAAATGAGGTGCTCGAACTTCGACCGATAGTCCTTCCAGTACCAGTCGGGCTGCATCGTCGCACGGAAGAGTTCCTCCTGCCACGAAGCCCCCTCCTTCATCATGGCGGGCTCTGGCGCAGCCTCCTCCATGTCCGTCGCCGACACCTCCGCCTTGGCGGAGCGCATCCGCTTGAGGACGGAGGTCACCTCCTCGATCCGCTCGGCCACCTGGTCGACGTCGGCAGTGATCGCTTCTGCCGCGATAGCAGTCATGCTGAGGACCGCCGTCCACATGTCGCGAGTGCTGTCGGTGATGGCGTCCGCCATCTCGTCCCAGGACTTCTCAAGCCCGAGCGCGAAGAGATCGAAGTTGGTCTTCACCGACCACTGCCACAGGCCCATGAGCGTCATCGCGTCCTCCGTCTGCTTCGCGATGATGTCGGGGAGCGTCGGCTCGATCGGCGCGAACATGACCTGGATGGTCTGCGGCCCTCGAGGGGCGCCCAACGCCGGACGTGCCCCCACAGCCATCCTAGCGCCGCCAGGGCGGGCCGGGAGAGCGGCGGGCGAACCGGGAGCCCTCGGAGAGGCCTGGCCCATCTCGATGGCTGTGACGGCCTTCTCGGCCTTCATCAGCTCCTGCTGGAATTGCTTCTGAACATTCCCGACGAGCCCCTGCTCAACGAGCTGCTGACTGACCCCCGCCTTCTTGAAGAGCGCCTCCACTTGGGGCTGCAGGTCTGCGGCTTGTTTCGCAAAGGCAGCGGCGACCGCGCCCTCCCCTTCGCCCAACGAAGAGAGGTTCTCGAATTTCTCGTAGAGCGCCATCGCTTCGTCGACGGCCTTTTGCCGCGTCCGCAAGCGCTCGAGGTTCAAGGTGGCCTCCATCTTCGCCGCTTGCTCCTGCTTCTTCTGCTGATCCGCGACCATCTTCCGGTCCTTCTCGGCCTGAATCGCAGCGTCCTCCTGGGCCTTCTTCTGAAGCGCGCCGCCGATACCGGAGAGCAAGTCCGTCGCCGCGCCGCCAAGGCCTTCGCCGAGTGCGCCCTTGAGGAAGTCCGGTGAAGCAAGCTGGTCGAGCTTGTCCGACGCCGTGCTCACGAGAGAATCGAACATCGATGTGGTCTGGCGCCCGAAGCGACGGCTCGCCTTCCCCAAGCGCCCGTACGCAAGCGACCCGCGCTCATCGAGGCTGGTGAAAGCCCGATTCGAAGAGTCCGTCATCACGCCGAACGCCGTGACCGCTTCGTTCTGAGTGTGCTGAGACCAGTCCGTAGCGACATCCTTGGCGATGCCGAGGTCACGCCCGACGATATCGTGCACCGAGTTTCCGAAGAGGAAGTCGAAGGTATCGTAGACCGCCTCGCCAGCTTCCTGCACATAGCTGAGCGCTTCCTCCGCGACGCTGCCGATCACACCGAGCGACTCGGTCGCGAGCGCCGCGATGTCCACGAAAAGCGTCTCGAAGAACATCCCCACGCTTTCCCAAGCCAACTCAAGCGCCGCGACCGGGTCGAGGAACGCAAGCGTGATGAGTTCGCCGAACCAAGCCGCCGCAGAAACGAGGCCCTCCCAGAGGAAGGACACATAGCTCACGTAGCCCTCCCATGCGAAGGTGACCATGTCGATCACCGAAAGGACCACCGCGCCGATGGTGTCGAAGACGAAGGAAGCGACACCGACGAGGCTCTGCCACATGAAGGAGACGTAGTTGACGTAGGTCTCCCACGCGAACGTAGCCACCTCTGCGGCGAAGCTGATGGCGCTTCCGATCGCGTCCCAGATCACCTCACCGACCGCCATGAGCCCTTGCCACATGAAGGTCACGTAGCTGACGTAGGTCTCCCACGCGGTCGTGATCCCCTGAACCACAAGGTCGAAGAACGCCTTGAAGCCCTCGAGCACGCCCCCCATGAATGCGAAGGCCTCCTCGAACCAGTCCGGGATGATCGAATTCCCGAAGAGGTAGGACCAAATCTCTTCCACGAAGTCACTGAAGTCCTGGAAGATGGACTTCCACACGCCCACCACGTCTCCGATGAAGTCGAAGACACGGCCCACGACGCTCTGGAAGCCCTCCCACGCCCAGATGATGCCGTCCATCACCACGCGCATGAACCCCCCGATCGTGGGGAACTTCTGCTCGAACCAGACGACGATGCCGTCGAGCAGACCAATGACGACGTCCACGCCGATCTTGAAGGCGGCGAACATGTATTTCGGAATCCCTGCCAGGACCGAGGGGAGGTACTTGAGGACCTTGAGCGGGACCTGGAACATCATGAAGCGCCAAGCCGTGAAGGCCCAGTCAATCATGATCGGCACGAGCTTCGGCAAGAACGCCCGGATCTTGTCGCCCAACGAGGACAAGAGGCCGCCTATCATGCCGGGCGCCTCGGCAACGAAGCCGACGACGATGTCCCAGACCTTCCGCAGCATATCCGGGAGACGGCTGACCAGATGCGCGAAAAACGGCACGACCGCGTCCGCGATACCGAACACCGCTG
>Ga0180438_10008508_pt1 | contig 13029 bp, 9 predicted proteins | sample SS_ome_12_FD_132455 | JGI IMG/M metagenome (GOLD analysis project Ga0180438, IMG submission 132455) | Hypersaline lake sediment archaeal communities from the Salton Sea, California, USA - SS_3_D_2 metaG | ecosystem: Environmental > Aquatic > Non-marine Saline and Alkaline > Hypersaline >...
TCCTCGCCGTATTGTTCCACCAGGCTGTCGTACTCGTCGAAGGGGCTGTCGCCAGCCTCGATCCAGCCCTTGGTCAGATAGTAGGTTCCCGGCTCGGCGCGGGATTGGGCCTTGTAGGCCTTCCCCGAGCCCAAAAAGATAGCGATGCAGTCATCAACTTTGGGCACCACCAGCGTACAATCGTTGGCCCGCAGCCCGACGACAGCCTGGGAGCAGAGGCCATAGCCCAGGAGGATCATCTCGGCCAAAGTCGCTGAGGCGTCAATAGCTTCCTGGAGGGCGCGCCTCAAGGCTTCAGGGTTGACGTGCAGGCCAAAGTCCAGCACGCGGTAATCCATGCCCGGCGGCAGGAGCGGTAGCATCTCCTCGATCACCGTTGCGCAGGCGATGACCCTGGTGCGCGTAATAACCTGTATCTGGCCTAGACCCTCAAACACCATCCGGTGATCCATGATGAGTATATTATATACTTATATAGAGAAGTTGTCAAATCGGGGAGACCTTCTGATTTGACATTTGGGCTGGAGTGTTATACACTTATATAGAGAAGTTGTAGAGGTGAGAACTTGGCCGACGAACCGATTGCTGCCATTGACCGCAACTCATACGAACCAGCCTACGCCCAGTTGGTGCGCATCCTGCTGGGGCAGATCGCAGCCGGGGTGTTCCGCCCTGGCGACCGCCTCCCCTCCGAAGCCCAGCTTTGCGAGCGTTACGGCGTCAGCCCCATGACCGTGCGCCGTGTCATCAACATCCTCGCCGACCAGGGCGTAGTGGTCGCTGAACAGGGGCGGGGCACCTTTGTCAAGCCCCTGGAACTGGGCACCGCCACCTTTGATCTGGGTAGGCTGCAGCAGCTCTTCCGCGAAGGCCAGTCCACGGTCAAATTTTTGGAGGCGCGCATCACCTCGGCCACCGAGCGGACGGCCCGCAAGCTGGCCATCGAAGCCGGGGATCGGACTGTCCTTATCCGGCGGCTGATCTTCCAGGGCGAGGAACCCGTGCTTTTGCACCGAGAGCACGTGGTCTACGACCCCACCCGCCCGCTCATCGAGGCCGAGATGGAGGTCACCGCCCTGCGTGGCCTCTTTAGTGGGAGCGGCGGGTCAGATCTGAAGCGAGGCGACCTGACCATTGATGCTACCGTGCTGACCGAGGAGGAAGCCGCCCTGCTCCACCTGGAGGCTGGAGTCCCTGCCCTTCGCCTGGAGCATATTTTCTATGACTTTGATGACCGGCCTGTTAGCTGGGGTTGGTTCATTTGCTCTGGCGACCGCCTTCGCTTCACCGCCGCCATAGGTATCCCCGATTAGGAGACGGACAACAGATGAGCAACAAAGACAAGAGTGCGGTACTGATCGCCGCTATCACTGATCTCCAAGAAGAGACCGCCCTGGCCCTCGTCCGTCAGCGATTGGAGGCCGGCGACGACCCGTTACTGATCATCGAAGACTGTGAAGAAGGGATGCGCCGGGTGGGCATGCGCTACGAGCGAAACGAGTACTTTCTGGCTGGGCTCATTATGGCCGGCGAGATCTTTAGCCAGGTGATGGAACTGCTCCAGCCCGTAATACAGCGCCAGGTTTCGGGCCAGGCCTCGGGACGCATCCTGCTGGGCACGGTCGAAGGCGACATCCACGACCTGGGCAAGAATATCGTCAACATGCTCTTGAGCTGTCACAATTTTGTCGTACACGACCTTGGCGTGAATGTGTCGCCTATGGCCTTTGCCGAGCAAGCCGCTCAGGTGCAGCCCCACCTGGTGGGCCTCTCCGGCCTGCTGACCAGCTCCTATGACTCTATGCGCGAGACGGTTGCCCTGCTGCGGGCCCAGGGGTACCAAGGGCCCATCGTCATTGGCGGCGGCCAGCTCAGCGAGAAGGTGTGCGAGTACGTGGGTGCCGACCATTGGACCGCCGATGCCGGGGCGGGTGTGGAACTGTGCCAACGACTGATGTCGGAACAGGTGGGGGAGGGTAAAGATTGAACGCTCTTGTCAGCGGCCCCATGGCTGCCCGTGACGACCGACCGAACGTGGGCCGATTTCTTCTGGTACATTGAACCGAAAGCCCTTGGGAAAAGCCCCAGGGGCTTTTTCTATAAACCCTGCCCCCAGCCTCCGTCCCCCTGCCGCCTCGCCGATTCGCTGATTCGCCTATTTGTCCTATTGCACTTGCTCACAATACATGATATAATTAAATCGGCCAAACCGTAACCCTCTCTTACTGAGAGCCAACAGGACGCGAGGGGGAAAATAAAAAGGGACCCACCACTTGAACAACTTTACCGAAAAAGCCAACTTTATCTGGTCCGTCGCCGACCTGATCCGTGATACCTTCAAGCGCGGGCGCTACCAGGACGTCATCCTGCCCTTCACCGTCCTGCGCCGCATTGACCAGGTGCTGGAACCCACCAAGGACGAGGTCCTGAAAACCCACAACCAATACAAAGACAAGTTCGAAATCCCGCCCGACGGGCTGCTCCGCAAGGCCTCCGGCTACGCCTTCTACAACACCTCGCCCTACACCTTCGAGCGGCTGCTGGCCGATCCGGCCAACCTGGCCGACAACCTGCGCGCCTACATCGCCAGCTTTAGCCCCAACATGCGCGAGGTGGTGGAAAAGTTCGACTTTGATAACACCATCAGCCGGCTGGATGAGGCGGACCTGCTCTTCCTGGTGACTGAGCGCTTCACCCAGATTGACCTGCATCCCGACCGCGTGCCCAATGAGGAGATGGGCTACATCTTTGAGGAACTGATCCGCAAGTTCAACGAGGCGCTCAACGAGAACCCTGGCGAGCACTTTACCCCGCGCGAGGTGATCCGCCTGATGGTCAGGCTGGTGGTGACCCCGGATCGGGAGATGCTACAGCAGGAGCACATCATCCGCACCGTGGCAGACCCCTGCTGCGGTACGGGCGGTATGCTGGTGATCGCCAAGGAGACCATCCAGGAGATCAATCCCCAGGCCGAGGTCTATCTCTTCGGCCAGGAGGTCAACCCGGAGACCTACGCCGTCTGCAAGTCGGATCTCTATATCAAAAGCGCCGACGGGAGCGACGCCGAGAACATCAAGTTCGGCAGCACCCTCTCCAAGGACCAGCACGCCGACAAGCGCTTTGACTACCAGTTGGCCAATCCGCCCTATGGCAAAGACTGGAAGATGGACCGTGAGGCCGTGGAGCGAGAGGCCGACCGGGGTGACGCCGGACGCTTCGGGGCGGGCACGCCGCGCATCAGCGACGGGCAACTGCTTTTCTTGCAGCATATGCTCAGCCGGATGCAGCTACCTGACCAGGGCGGCGGCCGGGTGGCCATCGTGATGAACGGCTCCCCTCTCTTCACCGGCGACGCCGGCAGCGGCGAGAGCGAGATCCGCCGCTGGATCCTGGAGAACGACTGGCTGGAGGCCATCGTCGCCCTGCCGGAGCAGCTCTTCTACAACACCGGCATCGCCACCTACGTGTGGGTGCTCTCCAACCGCAAGGTGCCCGAGCGCCAGGGGCTGGTGCAGCTCATCAATGCCAGCGACCTGTGGACCCCCATGCGCCGCAGCCTGGGCGACAAGCGCCGCGAGATCAGCCCCGACCACATCGCCGAGGTCGTCCGCATCTATCAAGGTGGAGGTGCGTTGCACTTATCAGAAGTGCAACGCACCTTGGACTTTGGCTACCGCAAGGTGACGATAGAGCGCCCGTTGCGCCTCAATTTCCAGGCCAGTTCCGGGCGCATCGAGCGGTTGAAGGACGAGCGAGCGTTCCAGAACCTGGTGGTGAGTCGCAAGCGAGACAAGGTTGTCAGAGCGATTGAGGAGGAAGCGGGACGCCAGCAGCAGGAGGCGATCCTGGCGATGCTGGCGACGCTGCCCGACACGCTCTACAAGGACCGCAAAGCGTTCCTCAAGGTGTTCGACAGCGCGGTGCGGAAAGCCAATCTCAAGCTGACCACATCGGTGCGCAAGGCGATCCTGAACGCCCTCTCCGAGCGGGACGAGACGGCCGAGATCTGCCGCGATAAGCACGGCCATCCTGAACCCGATCCCGACCTGCGCGACACCGAGCGTGTGCCGCTGGAGGAGGACGTGGACGCATACTTTGAGCGGGAGGTGCTGCCCCATGTGCCCGATGCCTGGGTAGACCAGGGCACCCGCGACCACAAGGACGGTGAGGTGGGCAAGGTAGGCTACGAGATCAACTTTAACCGCTACTTCTACCAATACCGGCCTCCGCGACCGCTGGCCGAGATCGAAGCCGACATCCGCGCTCTCGAGGCAGAGATCGTGGAGATGCTGGGGGAGGTGACGTCAGGTGCAACGCACTTCGGAAGTGCGTTGCACCTGAGGGGGAGTGGGAGGTGACAGGTTGAGCGCGGACGGCCGCTGGCAGCCCTACCCTGCGTACAAAGATTCGGGTGTGGATTGGCTGGGGGAGATTCCGAGGCATTGGGAAATGAAGCGGCTCAAGTACGCGGCCGCGATGAACTCTGATGTGCTTTCTGAGAGCACTGATCCAGATCATGTCTTGCAGTATCTGGACATCAGCAATGTTGATTCAACTGGATCCATCCTTGATATCCAGGAAATGCGTTTTGAGAATGCTCCTTCTCGTGCTCGCCGCCAGGTGCAAGACGGGGATACGATTATTTCCACGGTCCGCACGTATTTGCGGGCAATAGCTCATATTGATAGACCGCCTGACAATCTCATCGTTTCGACAGGCTTTGCTGTGTTGCGCCCTACTCCTGAGTTGGAGCCCAAATATCTTTGGCGGCTGGTGCAGTCTTCCAGGTTCGTTGATGCAGTTGTGGCCCATTCAGTGGGTGTCGGCTATCCGGCAATTGCGCCGACACGACTGGCAGACCTATCGGTGTGGGTACCGCCTCTTGAAGAGCAACGCGCCATCGCCACCTTCCTCGACTGCGAGACGGCCAAGATCGACGCGCTAGTGGCAAAGCAGGAGCGGCTGATCGCGCTGCTCCAGGAAAAGCGCGCCGCTCTTATCAGCCATGCCGTCACCAAGGGGCTCGATCCCGACGTGGAGGTGAAGGACTCCGGCATTCCCTGGCTGGGGGAGATTCCGGGGCATTGGGAAGTCAGACGGCTGAAGTTTGCCGCCAATGTCCAGTCTGGTGTCGCCAAGGGGCGCGACTTGGAGGGAAGGAAAATCATCAATCCGCCCTACCTACGAGTTGCAAACGTCCAAAATGGCTATGTTGACTTATCAGATGTTGCAACCATTGCCATTGCAGAAGATGAAATAGACCGGTATTCGCTTAAGGCTGGCGATGTTCTGATGACAGAGGGCGGTGATTTTGACAAGCTGGGACGAGGTACAGTGTGGGAAGCTCAGATCGAACCCTGTGTTCACCAGAATCACATCTTTGCGATTCGTCCCTATTGTGGGGTGAGTTCTTATTGGATTAGCACGATTACTCAAACGGACTACGCGCGACATTACTTCATTCTCCGATCGAAACAAAGCACAAATCTAGCTTCGATTTCCTCCACGAATCTAATGGAGCTTCCTGTGGTTCTTCCACCAGACAGTGAGCAAGAAGCTATCTTGATTCATCTCGGTCACGAGACCGCCAAACTCGACGCCCTCATCGCCAAGGCCCAGGAGATGATCGAGCGGTTGCAGGAATACCGCACAGCGCTCATCTCCGCCGCCGTCACGGGCAAGATTGACGTTCGGTGCAACGCACTTCCGAAGTGCGTTGCACCTGCACCCTCCCTCATAGGAGAACACCATGCCCGCCAAAAGACCTGAATATCTTCCCGATCACTACTACCACTTTTACAATCGCGGCGCACATCGCATTTCGATCTTCCGCGAAGACGAAAACTATCTTTTCGCCCTTCGCAAGGTGAAAACCTACTGCCGTTCGCTGGCGCTGACACCCATCGCCTACTGCCTGATGCCCAACCACTACCATTTTCTGATCCGTCAGGACGGCGAGCACCCTGCCGGACTCTTGCCGCAGCGGGTCTTTAACAGTTACAGCAAAGCCTATAACAAGCGTTATGAACACAGCGGCACGCTGTTTGAAGACAATTACAAGGTCATTGCCGTGAAGGAGGAAACCCATCTGCTGCATTTGTGCCGCTACATCCACGCCAATCCGGTTAAACACGGGCTGGTGGCAGACGTGGCAGAGTGGCCCTATTCTAACTACCTGGAGTGGATTGGCGAACGTAGCGGCACACTTGTAGACCGTGACTTTGTCCAAGACCACTTTCGATCCCCACAAAACTATCAAGAATTTGTATTAGACTACCTCGTGAAGAGACAGTTGCCGAGGGAGTTGGAAGCTTATTTAAACGCTTGGGAGCAGTGAGGGAGGGAGATGCAGCAGGTGCAACGCACTTCGGAAGTGCGTTGCACCTGTAGAGAGGAGATCCTATGCCCGACATCTCCGAGAAGAACTTTGAATCCACCATCGAGTGCGCGCTGCTGGCTGGCGGGCCGGACGCCTGCCCAGGCGATGAAACCGTCACCCGCGAGCCCGCGCCCGTCTACGGCACGCTGATACCTGGCGGCTTCCGGCGTCGCACCTCGCAAGACTATGACCCGGAACTGTGTCTTGACCCCGAGATGGTCGTCGCCTTTGTCCAGGCCACCCAGCCCAAGGAGTGGGCCAGGCTCAAAAAAGTCTACGGCGACGACGCCCGCGGCCGGTTCGTGCACCGTCTGGCCGGCGAGATCAAGCGCCGGGGCACGCTGGACGTGCTGCGCAAGGGCGTCAAGGACCGCGGGGCCAAGGTCCGCCTGGTCTACTTCCGCCCGGCCAGCGCCCTCAACCCCGAGCTCCAGAACAAATATCAGGCGGACCTGTTTACCATCGTCCGACAGCTCGAGTACAGCGTCAAGGACAAGGGCCAAAAGCACCGCAAGAGCCTCGACATGGCCATCTTCCTCAACGGCATCCCCCTTTTCACCATCGAACTGAAGAACCCCCTCACCGGCCAGACCTACCGGGACGCGGTGCGCCAATACCAGACCACGCGCAGCGACCCGCAGGAGCCGCTCTTCGAGTTCGGCCGCTGCCTGGCCCACTTTGCCGTTGACCCGGACGAGGTCTGGTTCACCACCCATGCCCAGGGACAGGCCACCGAATTCTTCCCCCTCAACCAGGGGCGCGGCACCGGGGCCGGCAACCCGGTCCCGCCGCCGTCGTCGGGCGAGTTCGCCACGGCTTATCTCTGGGAGCAGATCTGGGCCAGGGACAGCGTCCTCGACCTGATCGAGCACTTTGTCCACGAGATCGAGGTCGAGGACGACGAGGGCCGCAAGACTGGCGAGAAGCGCCTGATCTTCCCCCGCTACCACCAGCTCGATGCGGTGCGCCGCCTGCTGGCCGACGCCCGCGCCCAAGGCCCAGGGCAACGCTACCTCGTCCAGCACAGTGCAGGAAGCGGCAAGAGCTACACCATTGCCTGGCTGGCCCACCAACTGGCCACGCTCCACGACGCGCAAGATAACCCCGTCTTTGACTCTGTCGTGGTCATCACTGACCGGCGCGTGCTCGATCGGCAGCTCCAGGGCCACGTGCGCCAGTTCGAGCAGACCCGCGGCCTGGTGGAGAACATAGACAGGACCTCACGCCAGCTCAGGTCCGCGTTGGAGGGTGGCAAGCGCATCATCGTCACTACGCTGCAAAAATTCCCCGTCATCTCTGCAGAGATCGAATCCCTGCCGGGCCAGCGCTTTGCCGTCGCCATTGATGAGGCCCACTCCTCACAGACAGGGGAGCAGGTCAAGCACCTCAAGTCGGTGCTGGCGGCAGGCAGCCTGGAGGAGGCCGCGGCCGAGGAAGCCGCCGAGGTCGAGACGTGGGAGGACCGTATTGTGCTGGAGATGATGACGCGCGGGCCGCTGCCCAACGTCAGCGCCTTTGCCTTCACCGCCACGCCCAAGCGCAAGACGCTGGAGCTCTTTGGCACGCCCCAGCCCGACGGCAGCTTTGCTCCCTTCAGCCTCTATTCGATGCGCCAGGCCATCGAGGAGGGCTTTATCCTCGACGTGCTGGAGAACTATACCACCTATCACTCCTACTGGAGCTTGCTCAAGAAGGCCGAGGAAGACCCGCGCTACGACCGCAAGAAGGCCACCGCTCTGCTCACCAGCTATGCCGAACTGCACGACCACGCCGTCGAGCAGAAGGTGGCGACGATGGTGGAGCACTTTCAGGCCATGATCGCCCGCCAGATCGAGGGCCAGGCCAAGGCCATGATCGTCACCCGCTCGCGGCTCCACGCGGTGCGCTACAAGCTGGCTCTAGATCGCTACCTCCAGGAGCGCGGCTACCCTTACCGGGCGCTGATCGCCTTCTCTGGCACCGTCACCGATCCCGCCGACGGCCAAAAGTACACCGAGGCCGGAATGAACGGCCTCCCCGAGAGGCGCACGGCCAAGACCTTTGAGCGACCCGAGTACCGCTTCCTCGTCGTCGCGGAGAAATTCCAGACAGGCTTCGACCAGCCGTTCCTGGCGGCGATGTACGTGGACAAGCGGCTGAGCGGGGTCCACGCGGTGCAGACCCTCTCGCGCCTCAACCGCATCCATCCTGACAAGCGCAGCGTGTACGTGCTCGACTTTGCCAACGAGGCTGATGCGATCCAGAAGGCGTTTCAGCCCTACTACGAGACGACCATCCTCACCGAGGCCACCGACCCCAACCTGCTCTACGACCTGCAGCAGAAGCTGGACGACTCTCACTTCTACACCCAGGATGAAGTTGACCACCTGGCCGAGATCTGGTTTGCGGAAGGCGGGGATCCCCACAAGGCCCACGCCAAGATCCACACGGCACTCCAGCCAACGCTGGATCGCTTCAAAGAAGCCAGCGCCGAGGAACAAGAGTCTTTCCGCGGGACCTTGCAGGACTATGTGCGGCTGTATGCCTTCCTGGCCCAGGTGATCACCTTCGTGGACGTTGACCTGGAGAAGCTGTACCTCTTTGGACGGCTGCTCTTGCGCCGCCTGACGGGGGACCGGACCCAGTGGCCCACCGAGATCATGGGCCAGGTAGAGCTGGAGGCCTATGGGCTCCGGCAGACCCACAACGGCCAGATCGAGCTGGAACGCGGCCCGGGCCAGCTCAAGTTGCAGGAGGTAGGGAGGGAATACCGGCCCGAGGTCGAGGAGCTGATGGCGCTCTCGGAGATCGTCCAACTGCTCAACGAGCGCTTCGGCGTGAGAATCCCGGTCAGGGAGGGCGAACGTTTCATCGAACTGCTCCAGCAGCGGCTGATGGAGGACGAAGGGCTGGCCGCCAGCGTGCGGGTCAATCCCCGCGACAAGGCGCGCCTGACCTTTGACCACATAGTCAACGACCGCATCCAGGACATGGTGGATGTGAGCTTTCAGTTCTACAAGCTGCTGAACGACGATCCGGTGTTCGCCGAGTTTTTCCAGAATCTGATGTTCAATCGCTACTTGCAGACGTCCCAGACGCAACCTGGGGCGTGAGAGGGCTGTTTTTAGCTAGACCCGAGCTGTCGCGTTCCCATCCGGCGCAAACGCATACCGTTCAGGATCACCGCCACCGACGCCCCGACGTCGGCGGCAATGGCCATCCATAGCGTGGCCAGGCCCGCCGCTGCCAGAGCAAAGATGGTCGCCTTGACCACCAGGGCGAAAACGATGTTGGCCGTCACAATCCCCCGCGTCTTGCGGCTGAGCCCCACAATGAAGGGCAGTTGAGCCAGGTCATCGCCCATCAGGACCACGTCGGCCGTCTCCATGGCCTGGGCCGAGCCCGCGCCGCCCATGGCGATGCCCACGTCCGCCTGGGCCAGCGCCGGAGCGTCGTTCACGCCGTCACCGACCATGGCCACGGTCTGATACGCCTCTGCCAGCGCTGCGACGGCGGATACCTTTTCCTCCGGCAGCAGCCCGGCGCGCACCTCATCCACCCCAACCTGGTGGCCGATCTCCTTTGCCACAGCCGGGTTGTCGCCGGTCAGCATGATGGTGTGGAAGCCCCCGGCCTTCAGGTCGTTGATGGCCTGGCGGCTGGTGGGCCGTGGCGTGTCGGCCACAGCAAACAGCGCGCATACCTCTTCGTCGTGCCGGACCAGGATCACGGTCTTGCCCTGGTCAGCCAGTTCGTTGGCCATCTGACAGACCAGCGGTGGGTGAGGGATGTGCTCGTCAAAGTGGGTGTGGCTGGCGACCGTGACCTGCGCGCCATTCACGATGCCTTCCACTCCTCGTCCACCCAACAAGGTGACGTTCTGGGCGCTGGGCACTGCCACTCCCCGCGCTTTTGCTTCCGCCAGCAAGGCCCGGGCCAGCGGATGGGAGGATTGCATTTCGAGCGCAGCGGCGTGTTGCAGGCCACAGTTCTCGAGACACTCGCCGCAGGCACAGACGCCTATGACGTCCGTCGTCACAGGACGCCCCTCGGTCAGGGTGCCGGTCTTGTCAAAGGCAAAGGCCCTGACCCGGCTCAAGGCTTCCAGGTAGCGTCCCCCCTTGATCAGCACCCCGCGCGAGGCGGCGTTGGTCATGGCGCTCACCAGGCTGACCGGTGTGCTGATCACCAGAGCACAGGGGCAGGCGATGACCAGCATCTGCAGCGCCCGCATCAGCCAGCCATGGTCTCCCCAGAAGGGTTGCCCAAAGATCAGTGGCGGGACTATGGCCACTAGCGCGGCCGCGCCAGCCACCGCTGGCGTGTAGACCCGGGCAAAGCGGTCAATGAAGCGCTGCACCGGCGCTTGCCGCGACTGCGCCTCCCGCACCAGGGCCACCATGCGGCTCAGGGTGTTGTCGGCCGCCAGGCGGGTCACCTCTACTTCCAGCGCAGCGGTGGTGTTGATGGTGCCGGCAAAGACCTCGTCGCCTGGCTTTTTCTCTGCTGGCACGCTCTCCCCGGTGATGGGAGCTTGATCCACGGCGCTCTCTCCGGCGCGCACCACGCCGTCCACGCTGACCCGGTCCCCGGGGCGCACCAGCACCCGATCGCCGATGGACAGTTGCTCCACGGCCACCTCCTGGGTCTGGCCGCCGGTCAGGAGCTTCAGGGCCACGGGCGGGGCCAGGTCCAGGAGGCTTTCCAGTGCGCCACGGGCCTGCTCTGCGGCGAAACCCTCCAGGGCCTCTCCCAACGAGAAGAGCACCACCACAATGGCCGCCTCGGCCCATTCGCCTATAAAGGTTGCGCCGACGACGGCGATGACCATCAGCATGTTGATGCCCAGGCTGCGGGAGAGCCACAGCTCCTGAAAGGCGTGACGCGCCACCGGTATGCCCCCCACGACGATAGCTGCTGCAAAGAGGGCCGTCCGGTTCCAGGGAGGCGCGCCAGCTACTGCCAGAGCCAGTCCTAGCAGCGTCAGCAGCCCGGCCACGGCGGTCAGCGTCGTCTCGCGCTTTGACAAAATGAACCGTGCAAAGCCCAGGATCGAGTTACCTTCCCGGCGGCGGTCGGTGACCAGCGTGTAGCCTGCTGAGCTGACCGCCCTGGCAATCTGCTCTGTGGCCAGCTCTGGCGTGGTTAATGAAACGGTCAGCGTGCCGGCGGCGTGATCAACCTGGCAGTCGTTCACGCCCTCCACCTGGCTCACGGCCGCCCGGACTCGATCAGCGCAATCTATACAGGTCAGCCCTTCTACAGTGAATGTCTTGGTTGGCATGGGCGTTGGTATTCCTTTAGTGCTTGTGCCCGGCTTCTGCCTCACCCTTGATGTATTTCTCCGGGTCTTTGTCAAAGGCTACCTTGCAGCCCCTGGCACAAAAGTAGTAGGTTTTACCCTTGTACTCCGAGGTAGCTGCCGCCGTCTTGGGATCAATCGTCATCCCACAAACCAGGTCTTTTACCTTTTCCATGCTTTTTCCTCTCCTTATCATTATTTATTATCACTCTCCTCGCCCCTTGAAGGGTGGCATTTCCAGGTCGGCAGCCAGACGATCACGGATGGTAGGGTCGTCTATGCTAACCACCTGTCCGTGAAACTCGGCTGCCATCGGTGTGGCCAGCCACCAGATGAGGGCGGCGGGCTCTTCCGGTGGACGGAGCCAGCCGTCCTGGTGATATGCGCGGAAGCGATCCACCTGGGAAAACTGCTCCGATGGGATGTTACGGACTCGCTCCTGCATGGCTGTGGCGACGATGCCGGGATATAGCACATGTACACGAATGGGCAGGCTCCGCTGATCTATTTCCGCTGCCAGGCTGCGAGCAAAGTGATCCAATCCCGCCTTGGCGGCGCAGTAGGCGCTCCAACCGGGTACAGGATGCGCTGCGGCCCCGGTGGAGACAAAGATCAACACGCCACTGCGGCGGGATACCATCGTGGGGAGAAATGCGCGGGCTGTGTAAAAGGCCCCAGTCAGGTTGATGGTCAGATTCCGCACCCAATCGGCAGGGTCCACTTTCCAGGTATCACCCACCGGGTCTATGACGCCAGCGCTGGCAACGACAATCTCGGCTGGGCCGAAGGCTCGCGCGGCTTCGGCCGCCACTTGTTGCATTGCCGCCCAGTTGGAAACATCGGCGGTGACAGGCAGTGCGCGTCCTCCTTCCTGGCGGATTCTCTCCACTGTCTCCTCCACCTGCGCTGCCGTGCGCGCTGTCACTACCACAGCGGCACCAGCACGGGCCAAGAGGACAGCCGCTGCACGGCCAATCCCTCGCCCCCCACCAGTCACGATGGCGACCTTGTCTTCAAGTCGGGCCTCGCCACGCATTGCACTCCCTCCTGGTAACCGTCACTTTTCCCCACTCGGTCAAGACGGCGGGATGATGCCCCTCAACTTCTGCGCGATTTAGGACAGAGGCAGACCCATCTCCCTCGTGCCCCCACTGCTTTCGTCAGATGTCTACCTGCCGCAATAGCAATGCGTTGACCGCCACGATGATGGTACTGGCGCTCATCACCAGCGCACCCCATTCGGGTCGTAGGACGATGCCCAGCGGTTGCAGCACCCCCGCCGCCATCGGGATGGCGACCACGTTGTAGGCGGTGGCCCAGACCAGGTTCTGGCGCATCTTGCTCATCGTCGCCTGGCTGAGACGGATCA
>Ga0180438_10008511_pt1 | contig 13028 bp, 9 predicted proteins | sample SS_ome_12_FD_132455 | JGI IMG/M metagenome (GOLD analysis project Ga0180438, IMG submission 132455) | Hypersaline lake sediment archaeal communities from the Salton Sea, California, USA - SS_3_D_2 metaG | ecosystem: Environmental > Aquatic > Non-marine Saline and Alkaline > Hypersaline >...
AGGATCCGAAGGAAATCAAGGCAGCAGCAGTGAAGTTCGTTCTCGGTAATCCAAACGTCAGCACTGTGTGCTGCTTGGCCAGGACATTCGAGGACATGGAAGGTTTTCTCTCCCTCTCGGGAACCAGGCTGACCGAACCCGATCAAGCCAAGCTGGATGCCTACCGAGAAGGCTGTGGTGAACTCTACTGCCGCCACGCCTGCGGTGTGTGTGAACTCTCATGTCCTCACAGCGTTCCCGTCAATACCATCATGCGCTATCACCACTATTTCATCGCTCAGGGCCGCGAAAAAGAAGCCATGCTCAAGTATGCCCAAATCCCTGGCGTAAAGGCAGACCTCTGCAGCACCTGCCGAGGTTACTGCGAAACAGCTTGTCCCTACAACGTTCCCATTCAAGGCAAACTGCTCCTTGCACATACAGAACTGACAATGCCTTAATAAGAACAGGACTTGCTTAGCTCGATTTGTCCATGAGATGAATCCTTTCTAAGCACCCTCAAATCCCAAAGCCATTATTCACACTTCATCGCGACATAGGGATGTGTTAATATATAGAAGTCAACAATTTTTATATTTCAGTGATATGGGGTGTGTGATGAAAAAAAACTCCAAAAACAACTCCGTTGGAGAGGATAAGCGAACTTATCCTCGAAGGCAGGTGTTTAAAAAGATGACTTACCGGGAGCTCGTACCATCAAAAGAAGAGGGCATGATCCAGGATATCAGCGAGGGTGGATTGTGTATCCTCTTAAACAAGGAATTTTCTCCTGGTACAATTCTCGAAGTGAAGTATGAACTCCAACGCCCGACTCCCAAACCCATCGAGTCGATCGTTAAAGTCGTCTGGCAGAAAAAAAGCGAAAAAGGAATTCTTACAGGAGTGAAATTTATTCCATAATCGAATACAAAAGCAAAAATATGAACAACCGTCTAACTCATTCTTAGGCCAGCTCGTTATTGATGATTTTAACGAGGAGCTCGGAGAGGACTCATGGAATTATTTATTCTGTTCGTATCCATTACTTATAAACATCTCCTCTTTTATCTATTTTAACAACTTTGATGTTTTCTTTTTCTATTATAAACAGCATTCGATGTTTTCCTATTCTTAGCCTGAACAAGTTTTTTATCTTCGTTCCTTTAAGCTTAGCTATATCTCCCTCATCTGGTAATTTATCTATGGATTCGACAATTTTTTGAGAGATACTTTGTTCAAGCTTCTGAAGATATTTAAGACTGGTCCTGCTGTAATAGATTTTCATAAATTCAGAAGTTCTTTTGCTTCCTCTGACGAAATAAACTCATCAGATGAAAGGATATCCAAAACTTCCTTTTCATCCTTTGCTGACAAGATTAATTCTTCCTTTCTGCCCATTCGTTTTTCGAGCCATTCATGCAGCGACTTCCGAATGATTTCCGAGATGCTTTCTTCACGGAAAAATGCAAGGGCTTTAATCTTCCTATAAAGGTCTTCATCAATTGTGATATTTAATCGCTTCATGCGCATTTCCTCCTATACATATATACATCACTGTGTATTACAAGTCAAGTAAGGATGATAACAGATCGATAAATCGTCATTCGCCTTTGAGGTTAGCCAATCTTTCCTGGGCATTCTCTAATTCAATTGAGTCCGGATCTGCATCTTTCCACAGCTCCAGGAATCTCTCATATTCCGCTATGGCCTTATCGGACAGGCCTTTTTCTTCATACAGTTTGGCCAGCTCCAAATGATACTTGGGATGGATCAACCGTCTATTTTTTCCATCCGGGTTAAAAGCAACCAACCTCTCATACTCGGCGGTAGCTTTTTCCAAATTTCCATTTGCGTAATAAGCTCTAGCCAGAACATCTTGCATGACCGGCATATTATAAGGACCGATAGAATCCGTATGTAAATTAGGGATATCCGGTAGCTTCGTGTTTTCCATGATTACGATCGCTTCCCTGGGAGAACCCTTTGCCATCAATAATTCAGCCTCGAGAAAGGCACTTTCATAGCTGCAATTCTTTTGCGAGGCCGGATTCAATTCAGGAAAGAAAGATCTCATCTCATCCAGCCTTTTTTGTACAGCTTCTATTTTCCCCTGTTTGACTTCTAAAAGCCCTACATCAAAAGCATGCGCCGCACGATAGCCTTTAGAATCGGGAAAAACAGAAAGAAGCTTATCCCATGCTTTTTCGAGATGCTCATGGCAAAGCTCCAACTCACCCAATTCGTAATACCACCAGCCCTTTGTGTAGTCGATCGAAACTTTCCTGGGCCAATCATCCGCCTCCTCAGCCCATTTCTCCGCCTCGACCAAACTTCGAAACGCATCCTTTTTCTTTCCGAGAAGGAAATTATAAATCCCTTTCCATAAAAGTGTCTCTGCTTTCACTCCGGGACTGGAAACAATGTCGAAATCATGATCGAGCCATGCCATAGATTCAGCATAGTCTTCTTTTAAGGCATATAGATAAGATACACGGTATCCTACGCCGAAATCAGGTTTGATATCCGCAGCCCTTTTATAATTATCGATGGCATCATCGAGATTCCCCATCCGAAAATACTGCTCTGCCATGGAGTCGATTGGATTGGCATCTTCGGGATAAAGCGTTGCATACTTCGAAAAAAATTCAACCGCTTTTTCATATTCACCCATATCCGAATAGGCATAACCGAGCATATTCAGGCTATTCCTACTAGTAGGAGCTAGCTCAAGGGCTTTGTTGTATTCATCGATGGCTTCTGTAAACTTCCCTCTACTATGATAAATCATTCCCAATTCCCAATATGCATCTTTCTCATTCGGATATTTTTCTATAAGTTCTTTAAGTATGCGAATCCGCTTCTCTGAATCTCTTTCGATTATATAAGCATGTTCAGCAAGTATATAAAGCTTCTCCTTTTCAGTGGCTTTCTCTGAATGTTCCTTGGCATTCTTCACAAGGTCCCTTCTTTCATCGCCACGGAGCTGCAGTTCAAGATAGACATGACTGAGATAGAGATAGGCGACAGCGAACTGCGGGTCGAGCTCTATCGCCTTTTCGAGATACTGCTTAGCCTCTTGATGATAGAATTTTTCATAAGCCTCTCTTCCCTTCAAATAATAATCATAGGCCTCCATGGATGTTGTCGTGACTTCGGCTATCCGTGTTTTGGCGGTGTCGACGATACGAGCAGGTAATCCGACACCTTTGGAAATATCCTTGCTCAACTCATCGATCTGTTTCTCGAGGATACTGTCGATCCCCTTTCCCCTGGAGCTTGTGCTCTTGAGGAGGTCTTTGGTGGTCACATCCAAAACCTTTACGTCTGTAGCGAACATCTCGCCCGCCTTGACAAAACTTCCTATTACGATAGCATCGATGCCGTTTTGTCGGCACAACTCGAACCCCAGATCGCTATCGATGACTTCAACGTCTCCTTTGCCTATTTGATCGAGGAGGTCATGCATCCTTTCCCATGTGATGACACTGATATTGTTAGATTGCTCGAGGCTTGTGATAAGCAGATTGGGGATGGCTTTTCGCAGGTAATCATAGGACTGTTCGCCGGTCTGGTTTTCGAAGGTGATGACGGCCACAAAATGTTCGACTGGGGCTTCTTTTGGAAGAAACAGGAGAAGCATCACGGCGATGGCAGCGAGGACAAATATTGCGATAGCTGGAATGAGAAGTTTCTTCTTAGTCAACGTTACCGTGATCTCCTTAGAGGTCATCGGTTTTTTGGGAGGAACGATCTTTTCCGTTGTGGGCAATCCCTCTGCTATCCTTATGAGTTCCGATCGGACTTCACCCGCACTCTGGAATCTCGCCTCTTTCTCCTTTGCGAGGCATTTTAATATAATTCGGCTCAATTCTTCAGGAACCTGTGTGTTTATCTCCCTTGGGTCTGAAGGCATCTCGCTTTTGTGTTTGACTCCTATAGTAAAAGGTGTATCTCCTTCGAATGGCACTCTGCCTGTCACCATCTCAAACAGAATCGCACCCAGTGAATAAATGTCTGAGCGCTGATCGACATCCTTCCCTTCTACCTGTTCCGGAGACATGTATTCAGGAGTCCCTATAATCACTCCCGCGTCGGTGATCCCTTTTCCTTTGAGTGAACGGGCGATCCCAAAATCCATGATCCGGACTTGGCCGTCTTTGTCGATCATGATGTTCGAAGGTTTTAGATCCCGGTGTACGACGCCCAATCTATGGGCTTCTGCTAAGCCTTCACATATCTGCTTGGCTAAGGATATTGTGGTTCCGATCGCCAATTGTCCCGACTGGCGGATCAGACCTTTGAGATCCTGACCTTCGACAAACTCCATCGTGATGTAGTAACTCCCTTCTTCCTTGCCAAGGTCGTACATCCGGCCGACGTTCTTATGGACGATCTTTCGGGCAAATTTCAACTCGTTTTGGAAACGTTCAACGGTGTTCTTGTCTGCGGAAATCTCTGGTTTTATCAACTTGAGCGCAACTTTTTCCCTGAGTTCGATATCATCGGCTTTATAAACCTTTCCCATCCCCCCCTTGCCCAGTTCTTCGATGATTTGATAACGCTCAGCAAAGGTGGAACCTGTTGTCAGTTCTTCCCGGGGAGCTTGGAGAGTTTCCGTGTGCTCAATGGGTTTTTTGGGATCTAGAGGCTCATCGCGCTTTGTGTGTTCGATGGCTTTTTCGGATTCTAATGGTTTTTCGGAATCAACAGGCTTTTCCTCCGAAACACCCAACCGAGTCCCACAATCCGCACAAAACCGCGACGTTTCCGGATTTTCCGTCTGGCATTTAGGACATTTCATAACGTTGTTCCTATTCAATAACTTTTTCAAGCAATAAACAAATCAATAATAGGCTTATTTAATTGGTGCTCTTTTATCGCTTCTATTTATATTCACCTTTAAGATTTGCTAGTCTTTCCTTTCCATCTATAAGCTCAGGCAGCTCCTTATCCGCATCCTTCCAATAACCGAGGAATTTCTCATAATGCTCGATGGCTTTGCCGTCCCAGTTTTTTTGTTCATACAGCTTGGCCAACTCATAATGATACTTGGGGTATACAACCCGCCTGTCCGTACTATTCGGATCGAAGGCTATCAATTCCTCATATTTGGCTATGGCTTTATCCAATTCCCCATTTCTCACATACGCTCTCGCCAAAATATCCTGGTTAAATGGCATGTTTAATCGAAATAAAACCTGGATATTCATGGCTGGCAGTGCAGGAGATGGAGCATTTTCCATAACTTCGATTGCACTTCCCGGTGATCCTTCAGCCAGTAATATTTCCGCATGAAGCGATGCCAAAAATCTTTTATGTGTTACTCCGTAAGTGGGGCTCTGCTTTATGCTCTTTGGTAGAAGTGCTCGGGCTTCTTCAAGTTTCAACTTCGCTGAATCTACCTGGCCTGATCGAATATCAACCAAACCAGACCAGAGGCTAAAGTCGGCTCTGTTGAATTCGGGCCTATGTGGATTGAATTCCATCTCATAATCAAAGTAGATCTTGCTATGATGGAAGCTCAATTCGTATTCCCCGATGTCAAGATAAATCGTCCCTCTGACAATATTTCCTACGGCTAATCCATATTTATTACCAACCGATTCCACTTTCTGATCATTCAGTTTGATGTCTTCAAACGACTCGTTTATTCTGCCGAGAAGAGCATGATAGAAACTTTTCCATAAATACCCTTGGGCTTCCAAACCTGGGGAAGGAGCTGCGGCGATAAATCGTTCGATCCGCTCAAGCGCCTTTGTAAAGTTTCCTTGCATGGCATAAATATAGGCGATTTTAAACTCCGATCCAAAATCGGATTTGATTTCTAGCGCTTCTTTATATTGTGAGATCGCTTCATCAAGTCTTCCTAACTTAAAATAGAGTTCACCCATAGAATCGAAGGGGTTGGCATCGCCTGGAGATAACGCAGCGTATTTCTTGAAGTATTCGATGGCCCTTTCAAAATCTCCTGAACTGGAATATGTATAAGCCAGATCGTTGATCGCTCTCCCATAGTTGGGATCGAGTTTCAGCGCAGAATCATACTTTTCTATAGCCTCCGGAAACATGTTCTTGTTTCTGTAATAGCTTCCCATTAGATAGAGGGCACGTTTCTCTTTGGGATATTTTGAAGCGATCTCTGAAATAAATCGAAACCACTTCTCCTGATCTCTTTCAACGTAACGGGAATATCCGGCCTCGATAAAAAGCCTCTCTTTTTCTGTGGCTTTCATTGAATGAGTCTTTGCCTGTTCATAGGCATCCAGACTTGCTTGCACCAGCCGCAATCTATTATATACATGTCCCAACTGGTGATAGGCGATAGCGAATGTGGGGTCGATTGCGATCGCCTTTTCGAGGGACAAGCGAGCTTCTTCAAAATAGAGCTTTTCATAGCTATCCCGCCCCTTTAAAAAGTAATTGTAGGCTTCCATCGATGTCGTAGTGAAATCAGATATTCTGGAATCGGAAGTTTCCATTTTTTGTTTAGCAATCCCTCGACTTTGGACAATTTCTTCCGTGAGTTCGTCTATCTGGATATTTAAAATGCTATCTATGCCTTCACCTCTCGCATTGGCGCTTTTTAAAAGCTTTCTTGTTTCAACATCCAGCACTTTGACATCTGTGACAAAGATATCTCCGGCTTTGATGACACTCCCCAGCACTATTGCTTCGATACCTTCTTTTTTGCAAAGATTAAATCCCAATTCCCTGTCGATGATGTCCACATTTCCCCTTCCCATTTGTCCGAGCAGATCGTACATCCTCTCCCATGTGGCTACATAGAAATGCCCGGTCTGTTCGAGGTTTGTTATAAGGAGATTAGGTATAGCCTTCTGGAGATAGTCGAAAGCCACATCGCCCGTTTGATTTTCAAAAGTTATGACAGCGAGAGAGTTTTCTATCTTTGGGGTTAGAGCGGTCTCTTTTTTCGGAAGCAAACGCCAAAAGACAACAACAGCTAACACAAGAATGACGAAAAGAATCAAAGGGACAAGCAGTTTTTTCAGGCCAAACGTCACAGTTATTTCTTTAGATGTGAGAGGCTTTTTCTTTGTTTCAATCCGTTGGGTTGTTGGAATACATTTTTCTATATCGCTTATCTCATCCAACAGCTCATCGGAAGTTTGAAATCTGAGTTCTTTATCTTTTTCCAGGCATTTAAGAATGAGCTGGCTTAATTCCTCTGAGATTAGGGGATTGAGCTCTTGGGGATTTTTGGGGGATTCGCTTTTATGTTTCAAGGCAACACTGAGGGGAGTGTCGCCTTCAAAAGGCAATCGCCCTGTCACCATCTCATAGAGAACTGCACCCAATGAATAGATATCGGAGCGATTGTCGACCTCTTTGGCTTCGACCTGCTCGGGAGACATGTATTCGGGAGTTCCGATTATGACCCCTTCACCGGTTAAACCTTTGGTCTTTATCGACCGGGCTATCCCAAAATCCATAATCCGCGCATTGCCTTCCTTATCGATCATAATGTTCGAAGGTTTCAAATCACGATGAACCACACCTAGCCTATGAGCCTCTGATAAGCCATCACACACCTGCTTTGTTATTCTTATGGCAGCGCCCGTGTCTAAACGCCCGACTCTTCGGATAAGGCTCTTCAAGTCTTCTCCAGGGACGTATTCCATGGTGATGTAATGAGTTCCGTCCGATTCGGATAAATCGAACATCCGGCACACATTCCTGTGGGAAATCATCCGTGTGGTTTTCAATTCGTTGCGGAATCTTTCGATAGTGTGTTTGTCTGAGGCGACTTCGGGTTTTATGAGTTTGAGAGCGATTTCCTGTCCAACTTTTGTGTCTTCGACTCGGTAGACAGTGCCCATTCCTCCTTTTCCAAGTTCTTCGATGATTTCGTATCTTAATCCAAAAAGAATTCCTCTTTTAAGCATTTCGAGCGGGGTTTCTAAAGTTTTTGTGAAAGCTATAGATGTTTCTTCAGAGGGAGAGAGCCGAGTTGCACATTCTTTGCAATACTTGGAATCAGCGGGATTTTCAGTATTGCATTTAGGACACCGCACCGCCATTTTTTCCCCTTTCAAGGCTCAGAAAAGATTATCAATTAATGACTCAAGAGTCAACTGATTACAGCGATCTTTAGCGCACCGATTACAGCCCTCAATAATCAGCATATTCTTTATGAAATCATTTCTGATTTGAAAAAATAAGCTTTATTTTATACTATGAAGCGCTTGATAATACACTAATTATGTGTATATTATGTGTATAAACAGCTTTTCCGGAGGTTGGTCATGCACGTTAGACACAATATAACGTTAGATGAAGAGGTATCAAAGGAACTCGAAGATATCGCTGATGAACTCGGCGAAAAAAAGAGCTATATCATAGAAAAAGCGTTAACAGTTTATTTTGACCTTCTTGATTTAAAGCTTGCGAAGAAAAGACTAAAAGAACTCGAAGAGGGGAAGGCTAGACTTATCGACGCTGATGAGGTGTGGAACGAACTCGATATGTAGGCATGTATAAGCTCAAATTCCTCGATCAAGCCTTGTATGATCTCAGAAAAATCGATAGGGCTCATCAAAAGATCATCAAAGAAAAACTGTTAATTCTTGCAAAAAATCCTTCCGCGTTAAAAAACAACATCAAAAGAATAAGTAGAGCAAAAGAAAAACTCTATCGGTTGAGGATTGGAAGTTACAGAGTTATTTATAAAAAAGAGAAGGACAGGCTTATCATAATCGTGGTCCGTATCGGTCATCGAAAAGAGATGTATATCTCCGCGGATCAAAAATGAATGTGGGAACATTATGAATAAGGATAGTAGGATTGCCATTATTGGAGCAGGGGTGTCAGGACTGACAGCGGCCTATTATTTAAAGAAGTTGGGATATCGCGACGTCACTGTGTATGAAAAGGAGAGGTATGTTGGGGGGAAAGTTCTCTCCTATGAGTATGAAGGGAGTATTTATGATCTTGGCGCGATCATCATCGGAGACGAGAAAAATTATAGAAACTACCATGAATTATTGGCCGCATATAACATTCCCTTTGAACGCTTTTCTACACCTAATGTGGCATTCATGGATGGGCGCCGATGTACGTTTGAACGGTATTTAAAGGATCATTACTCTTTTGCCCGCATTCTCAGAGCGTTCTTCAACATGCTTTACATTGGCTTTAAAAGTCGAAAATATTTGAAGGATGGATTTACCAAAGCCTCGCCCGAGTTGTCTGTCAACTTTAAAGACTTCATCCATACTCATCGAATCGACCCCATTGCAGATACATTATCCCCATTTTTGATAGGGTGTGGATACGGATGTTATGAGGAGATTCCGGCGATTTATCTGTTCCGCTTCTTGTGGCTAATTTTCAGGAATAGCGTGCGCATTAAAAGCCTGATCAAAATCTGGAGTGAAGAGGCGAGCACAGGCATTAGAGGGTGTAAAAATGGGTGCCAGGAATTGTGGATCAGAGTAGCCGAAGACCTTCATGTGGAAACGGATGCTGAAATTGAAGCAATCCAGAGAATTAGTATGGATTTTGCACTTGGAAACGAATCAAAGATCGAGATTGTCGTTAATGGCCGAACGAAAAATTTCGACCGGCTGATCATTTCATCATCTCTGGAGGATGTGGACCAATTTTTGGATTTGGGAGAGGAAGAAAATGACCTGTTCAGCAAGATCATTCACACAAATTATTATGTGACACTCTTCAAGGGAGAAGGATTTAATGAGAGTCTATTCATCAGGGATCATATTCATCCAGAAACTAAAGGGAAGACAATAGCGATATTCTGCAGGCATTGCGATTCGAAAGCATACATGGGATATCAGATGGCTCCCTCAGGTGTTAGCCGCAGCGAACTCATAGAGATCTTGAAGGAAGACGTTGAGCGGTTAGGCGGTAAATTCGACGGTGTCATAGTACAGAAGCATTGGCGCTATTTTCCGCGTGTCAAATCAGATGATTTAAGTGACGGTTTTTATCAGAAGCTCGACAAGCTTCAGGGGCAAAGAGGGACGTATTACATAGGTTCTGTTTTGAATTTCGAAACACTCGAAAACACAGCAGAATTCGCCAAAAAGTTGGTTTCGAGGCACTTCAGTTAATGGGAAATGGGGATAGGCTACTTTTTTTATAACCCCTGTAAAAAGCAGCCTATCTCCCTTTTAGGATCAGGGGGGTGAAACGGCATTTTTTTTGGGGTTAGAAAGAGGGGCGTAAATTCCTCCCTCAGTTCATCTCAATAGGCGATTTACTCATTTTAACTCCACCTTTATTCTGATTTCAGATATGAGAGTTCTAGTCTAAAAAATGGCCGACCAAAGAGAGATAAATCTCATCAACGATCCCGATTTTATAAACCCGTATACCGCTAAAAAGTCCGATTCCCGAGAAAATTATCAAATCCTGGTGGATGATGCACCTGACCTGATATTCACCACGGACCTCGAAGGCAATTTTCTTTATCTGAATAAAGCTGCACAGGAAATCATAAAATATTCGAAGAATCGAAAAAACAACATCATCAAGATCACAAAGTCGAAACATCAAAAGGAAATCAAAGCACTTCTGAAAAGTATACGCCGCAAAAAATTTCCTCCGCCGATTGAGATCGAAATCAAAACAAGCGGAGGAAAACACATTCCTCTGGAAATTCAGTTCAAGCCCATAAAAAATAAGCGGGAGATAGTTGTCGCTCTCGAGGGAATCGCTCGCAACATCACAGAACGGAAGAAGGAAGAAAAAGCGTTCAAAGACTCCGTTAAAAAATATGAAAGTATCATCGAGACAGCCCGAGATGGTGTCGTCATCATTCAGGATGGAATCTGTAAATACACAAATAAAGCCATCGAAAATATGCTGGGTTTTTCTCCTGAAGAACTTGTAGGCACATCCATTTTCGATAAAATACCGAAAAAAGAACGGGACCTCATCGAAAAGCGTTACAATATGCGCCTCGCCGGAAAAGATGTCCCTTCTGTTTATGAACTCAACCTGGTCTGTAAGGATAAAAAGACAAAAAAAGTCGAGATCTCTGCTTCTGTCATCCAATACGAAGGACATCCGGCGGATCTGGGGTTCATCCGCGATCTCAGTGACCGCCAGCACATCTCGAACAAAATGGATGAGATGAACCGGCAGATCGAGAGATTTGCGCAGATCACCGCCGCTTTGGTCCTGGTCGAAGACGCAGAAGATTTTTTAAAGTTCGTTACCCAAGCTGTTGCAGACATCTCCGATTTCAACAGAGTGCTTATCTCCTATTTTATCGAAAAGCCTCCTTATCGGGAGATCATCGGATTCTATGGAGTAACAGAAAAAGAACTTGACAAGATCAAAGAAGTGGAAATGCCCAAGGCCAAATATCTGGAATATTTCGAACAAGGCATAAAAATGGGGAATCAATCCTGTTACATTCCCCACAACTTGAAAGAAATCCTGGACCAAAAAGCTGTGATTTATGGAAAAAAATCTTATCCCGAAAAGAATGGATACTGGCACAGGGAAGATAATCTCCTTGTAGCCATGAAAAATACTATTGGACAAGTCATCGGAATCATTTCTGTGGATGATTCTAAGAGTGGTCGTGCACCCACAGAGGTTACGGTGAGACCATTGGAGATCTTCGCGAACTTGATCTCGGAAATGCTCCAGAGGCGAATTCTTGCAAAAAAGATCAAAGAAAGCGAGGAGAAGTACAGAGAATTGATCAATAACATCAAGGTGGGAATTTTTCGCATGGACTCGCGCGGGCAGATTCTCGAAGCCAATCCCGCTGCGGTCGAAATGTTCGGGTTTAAAAATGCAAAGCCCTTTCTCGATAGGAACGTGTCAGAGTTCTTTCAGATGGAGGAAACATCATCCGGCTTTATGGCTGAAATGGCAAACAACGGTCTCGTTAAAAACAAAGAATTTTGTCTGAGGAGGAAAAACGGAACCCAATTTTGGGCGTCACTGACGTCAACGACTATCAGAAAGGGCCCTGAAAAAATCCTCTGCTATGATACTGTGATCGAAGACATCACGAAGAAGAAACAACTGCAGGAGGAAGTCCATCGGCTTTCGATCACAGATGAGCTATCCGGTCTTTTTAACAGGCGCTACTTCAACCAGAATTTGCCCAAAGAAATCAAAAATGCCGAGAGGTGGAGAAGTTCGTTGTCGCTTGTCATGATCGATATCGACGATTTCAAGCACTACAACGATACGTACCATCACCTGAAAGGCGATGAACTTCTCAAAGATATGGCAAATGTTATCTCGCAGAATATCCGGAGGGAGAGAGACGGCGATGGCGATTGGTGTTCGAGGTTTGATGAGAATGGATCGTCGATTGGCGATTGGGCCTCGAGATTCGGCGGGGATGAATTCGCTATCATCCTGCCGGGAGCAGATGTGAAGGATGCTCTTAAGGTCGCAGATCGAATAAGAAAAGTCTTTTCAGAGTTGACATTCAATCCCAAAGGAGCACCTGTGCATAAATCGTTAAGCCTGGGAATTGCCCACTGTTCCTATTCAGAGAAAGGCAAAAAAGGCAGGGCAGCGCCGAAAAAAGGAACGACTTATTACGAGAAAGTGGCCACAGACCTCACCTCTCTGGCCGATGCGGCATTGTTCAAAGCTAAAAGCACTGGCAAAAACACGATCGAGATCGCATCGAAGGGCATCAGCCTTTCCCGATAAAAAAGCTAAAAAAAGGGGATAGGCTGCTTTTTACAGGGGTAATTAACAAACGGCCTGTCCCCCCTTTTGTCATCTTTGCTGTCGCTATAAGCCGGGACACGCCTTGACGCATACACCGCAGATGTACTGACCGACCACACCACTGTTACGAAACTCTTTCAGCTTATCGAAACACCCCCAGTGATCGAAATCAGCGACATCCTCATGTATGGCCTTAGCCGGACACACGCTGATACACGCGCGGCAAGATCCACAATCCCGGTCAAGAGGTTTATCGGCCACTAAAGGCATATCCGTTAAGATGGTGACGAGTCTAAATCTAGAACCAATGTCAGGACTCACGAGAAGATTATTCCGGCCGCTCCAACCCAATCCTGCCA